>Ga0224495_10001833_pt1 | contig 14491 bp, 5 predicted proteins | sample SF_Jul11_sed_USG_FD_168128 | JGI IMG/M metagenome (GOLD analysis project Ga0224495, IMG submission 168128) | Sediment microbial communities from San Francisco Bay, California, United States - SF_Jul11_sed_USGS_4_1 | ecosystem: Environmental > Aquatic > Marine > Sediment | place: USA: California... | reverse complement strand
ATAGTCCGGGGCGGCACTGAAGGTCAGTACGCCGCTGGTACTGTTGATGCTGAACTTGCCGGAATCGGCGCCACCGGTGATGCTGAATGTCGGCGTGTCAGTATCGGCATCGGTCGCGGTCACCGTCGTTACCGCGGTCTGGTTCTCAGCGGCGTTAACCGCCGCCGTCGCGCCGCCGCCGTCGGAAGTAATGACAGGTGCGTCATTGGCGTCGGTTACGGTTACGGTGATCGTCTGGACGTCCGTATTGGTGCCGTCAGAGGCGGTGACCTCGACGATGTATGTATTATTGCTGTCGGAGTCCGTCGGGGTCTCATAGTCCGGGGCCGCACTGAAGGTCAGTACGCCGCTGGTACTGTTGATGCTGAACTTGCCGGAGTCGGCGCCGCCGGTGATGCTGAAGGTCGGGCTGGTGCCGTCGGCGTCCGTGGCCGTTACGGTGGTCACCGCCGTCTGGTTCTCGGCGGCATTAACGCCCGCCGCAGCGCCGCCGCCGTCGGAGGTGATGACTGGGTCATTATCGTTTTCATTGGTGACCGTCACCGTGATCGTCTGGACGTCCGTACCGCCGTTACCGTCATCGCCGGTTACCTCGACGATATATGTATTATTGCTGTCGGAGTCCGTCGGGGTCTCATAGTCCGGGGCGGCACTGAAGGTCAGTACGCCGCTGGTACTGTTGATGCTGAACTTGCCGGAATCGGCGCCACCGGTGATGCTGAATGTCGGCGTGTCAGTATCGGCATCGGTCGCGGTCACTGTCGTTACCGCGGTCTGGTTCTCAGCGGCGTTAACCGCCGCCGTCGCGCCGCCGCCGTCTGAAGTAATGACAGGTGCGTCATTGGCGTCGGTGACCGTTACGGTGATCGTCTGGACGTCCGTATTGGTGCCGTCAGAGGCGGTGACCTCGACGATATAGGTATTATTGCTGTCGGCATCCGTCGGGGCCTCATAGTCCGGGGCGGCACTGAAGGTCAGTACGCCGCTGGTACTGTTGATGCTGAACTTGCCGGAGTCGGCGCCGCCGGTAATAGTGAATGTCGGCACGTCAGTATCTACGTCGATGGCGATGCTTGCTATCGTATTACAGTAAGGAGAATCTTCAGTCGCATTCGGCTTATTGATCGGATCGGCTGTGAATAACGGAGCTTGATTGCCAACATTGCTAGCAACAAAATTAACGTGCCGGATAAAGATGCCTGTCCAGCTAACAACGGTGCCTGTCGTACTTGAAAAGACCCCGACAGACTGGATATCGCTGAGGTCAGGCTGACCACTGCCTGCGGTAACTCCAAACTTGTTAAAGCCGCTGAACGTCGCCGCTCCGGCATCCAAAACAAAGGACTTATAGGTCGTACCATCCATGGTATCGGTCTGATCCGTCACATACCAGCCGGCGGACGTCTCGACAACGAAGCTGACAGTGGGCTCATTGAAAGTGTTTCTCTCCCTGAACTCTACGGTCAATTCCCCCAATTCATTGCCGCCAGGCAGGAATTTACTGGAATCCCAGACCACCATTGTTTCGAAAGGAGTAACGGTAAAATCACCATCGTACACCAACTGCATGTAATCACCTGCTGCGTGGTCCACGAAAACGGGAGTGCCGTTCGTGTTGGAAAACGCACCGGAGAATTCGTTGGTTCGCCCGACCGCGTCTACATCGTATCCATCGGTTTCATCGGCCGGGTTCACAAGAGTGGCTGGATTATAGACAGCAGGGAAGTGGTTCTGGCCGGAAGTACCACCTGTCAATATCTCCGTGTCACCGCCGGCTTCGCCCCAGTTGACAATATCGACGAAACTGGTACCCGCCGCGAGCACCGTAATGTTCAGCGTGGCCGTGTCCGAGCCACCCTCCGCATCGACCTGAACGGTGAAGACATTGTCGCCTATATCACTGTCAGACGGGGTACCGCCCAGCGTGCCATCAGAAGCGACCGTCAGCCATGCCGGACCTGAAACCTTCGAGAAGGTCATCGGGTCGCTCTCCGGATCGGAGGCATTGTCAGCGATACTGCTGCTGTATGGCGCGTCCTCGGTCGCGTCGATCTCATTGATCGGATCGGAAGGAAACAACGGAGCCTGATTGCTGGCGGGGCTGGCAACAAAATTAACGTGCCGGAGAAAGGTGCCTGTCCAGCCAACAGCGGTACCTGTCGTACTTGAAAAGACCCCGACAGACTGGATATCGCTGAGGTTGGGCTGACCACTGCCTGCGGCAACGCCAAATTTGTTGAAACCACTGAACGTCGCCGACGCGGCATCCAAAATAAAGGACTTATAGGTCGTACCATCCATGGTATCGGTCTGATCCGTCACATACCAGCCGGCGGACGTCTCGACAACGAAGCTGACAGTGGGCACATTGCTCGTCGATTTCTCCCTGTACTCTACGGTAAATTCCTCCAACTGGCTGCTGCCAGGCACCAGGAATGTACTGGAATCCCAGACCACCATTGTTTCGAAAGGAGTAACGGTAAAATCACCATTGTACACCAACTGCATGTAATCACCGGCTGCGTTGTTGACGAAAACGGCAGTGGTGTTCGTGTTGGAAAACGCACCGGAGAATTCGTTGGTTCGCCCGACCGCGTCTATATCGTATCCATTGGTCCCATCGACTGGGTTCACCAGAGTGGCTGGATTATAGACAGCAGGGAATTGGTTCTGGCCGGCAGTATTAGTACCAGCCGTCAATATCTCCGTGTCACCGCCGGCTTGGCCCCACTGGACAATATCGAAACTGGAATCCGTCGCGAGCACCGTAATGTTCAACGTGGCCGTATCCGAACCGCCAAGGGCATCGACCTGAACTGTAAAGACATTGGCGCCTATATCACTGTTAGACGGGGTACCTGACAGCGTGCCATTCGAAGCGACAGTCAGCCATGCCGGACCTGAAACCTTCGAGAAGGTCATCGAGTCGCTCTGCGGATCGGACGCATCATCTGCAATGCTGGAACTATATGCAATATCTTCTATTGCGTAGATCTCAGTGATCGGATCGGAGGTGAAACTCGGAGCCTGATTCGAAATTGCGTTGACCGTGATGTTCAGTGTAGCAGTATCAGTTCCGCCGTTGCCGTCTTCGACCCACACGGTCCAAATATTGAGACCGATGTCGGCGTCGGTGGGGGTCCCTGAGAGGGTTCCGTCCGTAGCCACACTGAGCCATGCAGGGCCGCTTAGCTTATAATAGGTCAATATGTCACCTTCGTCTACGTCGGTTGCGGTTACGGTTGTCACCGCGGTCTCGTTCTCGGCGACATTGACGCCCGCTGTCGCGTCTCCGCCATCAGAGGTGATCACAGGATCCTCATTGACGTTGGTTACGGCAACGGTAATTGTCTGAACATCCGTGCCGCCATTACCGTCATCGGCGGTGACCTCGACTATATATGTATTATTGGTATCCGAGTCCGTCGGGGTCTCATAGTCCGGGGCCGCACTGAAGGTCAGTACGCCGCTGGTACTGTTGATGCTGAACTTGCCGGAGTCGGCCCCGCCGGTGATGCTGAACGTCGGGCTCGTTTGGTCCGCATCGGTGGCGGTGACCGTGGTGACCGCGGTCTGGTTCTCGGCGGCGTTGACGCCTGCCGTCGCGCCGCCGCCATCGGAAGTGATCACGGGTGAAAACTCATTCACATCAATTACTGTAACTGAAATGGTTTGAGTATCGCTTTTCGAGGCGCTATCCATCACCTGAACCTGAACTTCATAAACATTGTTCGTATCAGAGTCCGCAGGTGCTTCCTGGTCGGGGGCAGCGTCAAAAGTAAGTACGCCGGTTCCGCTGTCAATACTAAAAAACGCCTGATCCGCTCCTCCAATGATACTGAATGTGTAGGGCGTAACACCGTCCGTCGCTGTTACCGTTGTGACTGCCGTCTGATTTTCAGCGGCGTTAACGTTTGCTGTGTCCCCACCGCCATCACTGGTGATTACCGGAGCAGCTGCCAAGACAGATTGCCAATCAGATATTTCAGAACCCTCAAACAAGGACCCCGCTTCGACCGTTCCGTGAACAAATTCCAGATCCCAATCGCCGCCCGACGAGACCGCCCCCGTCAGGTCAGTACTTGCGGCAACGTCAGCACCGGTAAGATCTGCCAGAGATATCAGCAGTGCCCGGCCTTGTGAACTGCCGGCAATACTACAGCCATAGAACAGCATGTCCGAATCGGCTGATAACGAATTGCCCCAGGCGGTTATCTGATCGGCATAGCTTTCCAGATTGGCAGAATCTAAAGACACGTCTCCAAGTATTATCCGGCCGTCAGAACCATGCGAGATAATATGCACCGCATCTAAATCTTCATAGCCGGAAAGAATGTCACTGATCTGATCGATACCATCACGACGGGTATCAATCGTAACAACCTCGAAGATGCGATTGTCATTATTCTCTAAAATGATCTCATCGAGGAATTGTTGAAAGTCGGTGACCGAGGTGTCAACAATGATCAGTTCGCTGGCCGCAGTTTGCTCTGCAATTTCTGCTGACTGTTCAGGCGACAGATTATTTTCTTCAAGTCGTATTTCGGAATTTACTCTGTCCGATGCGAAATCGCTCAGGGGGGCATTCAACAAAGCATTGGTTTCAAAGTTTACATCAATGTCAATTGCGCACAGGTTCTGCACCTCGGCTACAGGGTTGTCCATCGGGGCAACCGGCAGTGCAGCCGAAAGTAACACTCGCGGTTCAAGCGGTTCAAACATGACCGGCGATTGAGCGTCATTTTCAGTTTTGCGAGAACTTGATTTCATTTTTTTAGAAGCTTACTTTTAATAAATATCCCGCCTTTAACAAAGCGAACAAAAAGCGACCTAAGCTGTCTGCGCAGTTCGAGTCTCGAATGCATTATCGGGAATTCGGGGATGCGTATTTATCTAATAATTAGCCTCTTTAAAATGATTTGTGGGTGGAACGGCACCCGTTTCACATAAGTATCAGGAAACAAGCATGTTAGGTTTTGTTTTCAATCAGATTATTTCAACCTCAAAATACTTTTGGGCCCGTAAGCCCCTTTTGCTCCGTCGCGTCGACCCTCACCCAAAAGTGGGGTTGGCGGCGATGCGTAAGGGGCAAAAGGGGCGGAGTCCCAGTCTGCCCCAGAGCGGAGGCAGAGATTTTACCTATTTTTACCCACAAATGATTCCGAAGAACCAATAATTAAAAACGCTTGCCGTCAAATCGCGTTATAGGACCGTTGCCGGGTTGCCATTTAATCGATGGCTGCTTCACAGATTGAAATAACATGCAATATGGCTTTTTTTATCGGCATGTGTGCGTTTTGGCCTTCTTGTAAATCAGGCCAATAGCATTAACGTTTTACCCCAAAAAAAAGAAAATATAACCACATTCAGATTAATGTGCTCCAATAATAGACCGATATTGCATAGGAAGTATTAGGCGGTCGGCGTCTGTTTTTTGAAATGGCGCGGCGTTGCGTATTAGCTGGAGTTGAAATTGAAAAAAATCACAACGACAACACATATTAATATCACGCTAACGTGTGTGTTGATAACAATGCTTTTTCTGGCAATTGGGATCGGTCTGGTTCCAAACAAAGTCAGGATGAACATAGAGAGCCGCCAAAAACTCTGTGAAAATCTGGCCATTCAGTTCTGCGGGGTTCCCCATGAAAATATTATCTATACCCTTGAAAGCCTGGCCCCGCATATTATCGAACAAAACAAAGATATTCTCTCAATGGGTTTCCGCGATGCCGAAGGACGGTTGGTTTCAGGAAGTGAAGATCACGATACCAATTGGCAGCCTCTGGACGATAATCAATCCACACCTACTCAGATACAGATGCCGGTTTATAAGGACGAGGGGCAATTAGGCACAATAGAGATTTGTTTTACTCCGGTCTACCCGAAAACGATCATGGGGTTTCTGCGGATCCATTATATTTACTTTGTCGCATTCGTGGCCGCCGCTATGTTTGTAGTTACTTGGATTTATTTAAGAAAAGTACTTCGGCACCTGGATCCTTCTTCCGTTATTCCAAGCCGTGTCAAAGCAGTTCTTGACAATTTGACCGAAAGCGTCGTCATATTGGATAAAAAAGAACAGATCATTTTCGGCAACAATGCTTTCAGTAAAACGGTAGATGAAAAGAAAACCGGCTTTGTAGGCCGCAAACTTTCGATATTCCCATGGATACAGCCATGCGAAAAACAGGAACATTCCAATCTGCCATGGATCCGGACACTTGAAAACGGAACCACGGAAGCGAATATCCCAATAATACTAAAAACTAAAAACGGCAATAAGCGCACCTCGGTCGTAAATTCCGTGCCCATTCTTTCAGCGGCCGGAGAACACCGCGGGATCATGACAAGCTTTACAGACGTGACGGAACTGGAAGAAAAAAGTAATGAACTGATCAAAATGTCACGCAATGCGGGAATGGCCGAGATCGCAACCAGTGTGCTGCATAATATTGGCAACATGTTGAATAATGTCAATGTTTCAGCAACGGCGGTTGGCGACGCCCTTTCCCAATCGAAATTAATGAAGCTCCATGAAGTTTCCAGAATGATGCAGGACCATAGCGAAAACATCGGAGTATTTCTAACCGAAGACAAACGCGGCAAACACATCCTTTCTTACCTTGCCAAAACAATTGAGATACTCCTGATTGAACACAATGACATTACAAATACAATTCGATCCCTGCGGAGCAATATCGAGCACATTAAAACGGTGATCAGGTCACAACAAAGTTATGCAAAGGTTCAAACATGTGAAGAAATGGCTTCAATACAGGAAATAGTAGAAGATGCCGTGAAGATGAGTAAAACGGCATTGGCCGGTCAGGAGATCGATCTGGTGCAGGAGTTTGATGATATTGATTACGTCAACATTGACAGGTCACGGGTATTGCAGATCGTTGTAAATCTGATCAAGAATGCGGCAGAAGCGCTAAGCGAAAGCGATGTTAAAAACAAACACATTGCGATCAGGTGCAACAAGGCCGATGAAAATCAGTTGCGTATAGAAGTCATCGATAATGGAATAGGAATAGCCCCGGAAAATATCGAAAAGATATTTGCACACGGTTACACGACAAAAGCTACAGGCCACGGTTTTGGATTACATGGTTGTGTGCTCAGTGCAACGGAAATGGGCGGCACTTTGACCGCTCACAGCGAAGGACCGGGACGTGGAACCAGTTTTATACTTACATTACCTCTTAAATTGGAGAATGTGAAATATGAAGAATGAAAAGAAACAATTCGCAAACGGGCGAATATTAGTCATTGATGACAACGAGAATATCCACGAAGATTTTCGTTTGGTACTTGAGTCTAATGGCGAGGAACAAGTGGATGTCTCTGTAGAGGAAGAAGCTCTCTTTGGTGCCATAAATTCATCTTCTAAACACCCTGAGTTTGAGATGCGTTCGGCTTTCCAGGGCAAAGAAGGCGTGAAAATGGTATCGCAGGCCGTAGAGGAAAACCGCCCTTTCGCGGTCGCTTTTGTAGACATGCGTATGCCGCCGGGACTTGACGGCGTCGAAACGATCCGGCAGTTATGGAAAGCCGACCCCGATATTCAGATCGTCGTCTGCACAGCCTATTCGGATTATTCATGGCAGGATATTTACGATGAATTCGGATACACGCACCAATTATTGATCCTGAAAAAACCATATGACAACGTCGAGGTTTTACAGTTGGCAACCGCGTTAACTTCCAAATGGTCATTCCTGAAGCAATCGCACCATCTGCACGAGTCACTGGAACAAGAAGTTCGGGATCGGACTGCTGATCTGGAAAAAGAAACTCAGCGGGCAAATATTCTGGCTGAAAAGGCCGAAACCGCCAATCAGGCAAAAAGTCAGTTCCTGGCAAATATGAGTCACGAGATCAGAACACCGATGAATGCAATTGTCGGTTTCAGCTCGATACTGGAAGAAGGAAGTTTGGACAAAAAAGAACAATCCACATACATAAAATATATTAACAACTCATGTAGAATTCTGTTGTCTGTAATTAATGACATCCTTGATTTTTCCAAGATCGAAGCCGAAAAATTTGAACTGGAAATAACCCAATGCCCGCTGAGTTTGATGCTGACGGAAGTTGGAGAGATGCTCAGGCTCAGTGCAAAGGAAAAGGGTCTGGACTTTGACGTGATCTCATGTAACCCGCTTCCTGAATTTATTCACACCGACTCGACACGTTTTAAACAGTGCCTGATCAATTTGGCCAACAATGCCATCAAATTTACCGAAAAAGGACATGTCCATGTTACCGTACAAGCCATCGAGATCGATTCCGCTCCTTGGATACAGTTTGATATCGAAGACACCGGAATTGGAATTGAAGAAGAAAATCTGGATAAGATATTCGATTCATTTTCACAGGCCGATGAAAGCATGTCCCGCAGATTTGGCGGAACGGGATTGGGCCTTGCGATTACAAAGAGGCTCTTGGCTCTATTAGGCGGATCCGTTGATGTGAAAAGCGAATTCGGAAAGGGATCGGTCTTTACGGTCATCCTGCCCGTCAATCCCGAATTAGAACAGAATGTCTCAATAAGTCATAATGACGAGGCCTCCCATGCGGATGACCAGGGATCATCGGATGGCGATTTTTCAGAAGAAGCGGTTCTGGTTGCTGAAGACAGATAATTTAAGCAAATTGGGCATACTGTAATAATGCTCGGCTGTCCCACAAATCCTCGTCGGGATTCGTGGTTCAGTCGCTCCTGAGCGTATTCACAAAATCCTTACTCATCGTAATTTTCTCTTTATCCCGTACACCTCGGGCTTTGCAGCCGGCCGCAATAGAGGCGGTTATTCGGATAGGCTCTTAGATGACGTGTTTATTTCCCCGGCCCGTCGGAAGGCGGGCCGGGGGTTGCTTTTGAACAAACGAAGCCCCGGTGGTTTTATCCATCGGGGCTTCGTTTGTTTTCCGGTTTCAAGGTCACCGGTTCCGGTGGACGCGATCGCCGATTTGATCTATCGAGAAATACCTGAACCGGCCGGTGTGTCCGAATCTGTCATACCCTTTAGGGTAATAAATTTCCGCGAGGACGGCTCTAAGGGCTTTTGAAATAGAGACATAGCCGCGCAGGGAGCGCAGTTTTTTAGTAGAACTGGTATCACAAGCGGTTTATATCCGACCGTTCATCCGGTCAAAAACGATGAAACGCATCGTGAGATCACAATCCCGGCGAATGAATTTTCATGTCCAATCCTGCGAGTTGGTGGGAAGTATTTATGAGGCTTTGGGCTAAGTTTCTTTAGCCGACGGTGTACTCCCACGGGGACGGAGTCTGCGCAGACTTAGAACCAAATGAAAAACGATCCTTGAAAGCCACAGCGTCAATGGTAAAATGACCCAAAAGGGAGCCGGATGTCAACCATGAATCAAACAGAGACAAGAACGATGAAGAAAACAGTGTTGATTGCGGCGGGTCTCTGGCTGATGTGTACGACCGTTCTGGCAGCGGAGGCAAAGAGACCGGTGGACCGGGTGAACCCGACCATCGAAACCAACAGGGGGCGTTGGTTCTTCTGTACACCGGGCAGCCGTCCTTTCGGGATGGTCGCTGCGGCGCCCCACACGGTGAACAAAAATCAGGACGGCGGCGGCTACGTCTACAGCGAAAATGATATCAAGGGCTTCACCCAGATCCACGGCTGGATGATGGGCGGACTCAACGTGATGCCGACGACCGGCCATGTGGACCCCACACAGTATGAGCAGTGGAATTCTTCTTTCAGTCACGACACAGAGGTCATCAAAGCGGGCTACCAGAAGGTCTTTCTCGATCGCTACAAGACCTGGGTGGAGCTGACCAGTACGGATCGTGTGGCCTTGTATCGCTATACGTTCACAGAGACCCATCCGGCGGATATTTTAATGGTCATGGGGGGACGCGTGGGCAACGTCACCATGGCCGGTGCCGCCGCACGAAAAATCAATGATCAGGAAATTGAGGGCCGGTTCAGTACCATCCTCCGTCAGTGGGGCGGGCCGGGGGATGTGAAGGTCTTCTTTGTGATCCAGTTCAGCGAGCCGTTTGACGGGCTTGACGGATGGATCAAGGCACAGCGCCTTCAGGATATTTCAGAACTCAAGGCCGATCCGGTGACCGACGAGGAACGCTTCATCCTCAGTCGCCGCGAGGTCCGCGACCGATGGGGCGACCCCGCCTATCACGCCGGGATGAGTGCACGCTATCAGGTTCACACAAACGATAAACTGATCGTTAAGATCGGCATCTCCTATACCAGCATTCAAAACGCGCGTAACAACCTGAAGACGGAATGCCCGCATTGGAACTTCGATCAGGTTGTGCAGGAGTCGTTTGACGAATGGAACGATTGGCTTGGAAAAATCGAGGTCAAAGGGGGATCGGACCAACTCAAGACCAAATTTTATACAGACCTCTGGCACGTTTTGTTAGGGCGACATAAAATTGACGATGTTTCCGGCGACTACCCGGACCGGACCAAAGCGATCAAACAGAAGGGCGAACGCTATTTTACAGAGTTTCAGGTGAAAACGGTTCCGAAAGGGCATGACGGCGAACCGTTGTTCCATATGTACAACTCCGACAGCTGGTGGCATTCCTTCTGGAACCTGAACATCCTGTGGGGGCTGGCCTGGCCTGAGGTCATGGATGAAATGTCGGCCAGCATGATGCAGTACGCCAGGAACCATATTGCCAATGGCGGCCAGGGCGTTCTGCCCCGCGGTCCCTGCGGCGGCGGGTACACCGGTATTATGAACGGCTGTTCGGCCGTCCCGCTGATTGCGTCAACGTATCAAAAGGAGCTGCTGACAAAGGCCTCTGCCGACGACGCCCTTGAGCTGATGAAGCGAAACTTCACGAAGGAAGACGTTCCCGTCGAGAAGGCGGGGATTACCGTGCTGTATGGTTTTGAAGTGTGGTCGATGGCTCAGATGGCTCATGATTTAGGAGATCACGATACCTATGACTTCTTCGAGGAGCGTTCGCGATTGTGGACGCCCCTGTACCGCCCGGATCAGAAGCTGCTGTTCAGCCGACACCCGGACGGCAGCTGGGTGACGGATGACCCCAAATGGAAAAATCGTCAATCGGGCTGGACCGAATCAAACTCATGGGTCGGCACCTGGGGGGTTTCCCATGATCTGCCGCGGCTTGCTCAGCTGATGGGCGGGCCCGCTGAGGCCGCAACGAAGCTCAACAGCGGCTTTGAAGATTCGGCCGTTGAGAATTTTACCGGAAGTTACGGGACACGCGCCGTGAACTTCGGCAATGAGACCGGTCACTGCAATGCGCATGTATTCAATTATTTTGAACATCCATGGCTTTCGCAGTATTGGGTCCGCCAGGTCAGTACAAAGACCTTTGGAGGCACCAGCCCCGACCACGGCTATGGCGGCCATGATGAGGATCAGGGAAAGACCGGGGCAATCAGCGCCTTGATGAAGTTGGGACTGTTCAGCATCCGTGGAACCAACTCCAGCGAGCCGATCTACGAGATTACCACGCCGGAGTTTGAGGAAGTAACGATCAGACTGGACCCCACCTATTATTCCGGCAAGGAATTTAAGATCAAATGTTACGACCAGAAACCGGAAAACATGTATATCCAGAAAGCGAAGCTGAATGGCAAGGCGCTGGAGAACTGCTGGATTTACCACAGGGACTTCGCAAACGGCGGAGTGCTCGAACTGTGGCTGGGGCCGAAGCCCAATAAAGCCTGGGGCGTGACACCGCTTCCGTAAGCGGTTTCTCGAGTTTGCCGCGCAATGACGTATTTTTGAACGGAAAAGATTAACCGGTTAACAAAACAGGATTTGACTCAGTTGCACTTGCCAGTTGAATCCGCCTAAGGAACTATGTACCATGAAAAATCTTTTTGGAAAAGAATCGTTAAGCAACGTGCTTCTTATGGGGCTTGCTTTCTGTTGGGGCTGCACCGGTCCGTTCGCAGAAACTCAAAAAAAGCCGGTGGATTATGTTGATCCATGGATAGAATCCGCACAGTCGCGGTACTTCTATTTTAATTCGGCCTGCCGGCCGTTCGGAATGGTGAACCTGAGCCCGGACACACAGCCGATAGGGGAGTGGCGATCGGGGTATCGCTACAATGATCAGCATGTATACGGCCTCTGTCACATCCACTATTGGCGTGCTGGCGGATTGATGGTCATGCCTACGATGGATATCGACCCCGTTCAGGGGCCTGACGGTTGGAAATCTCGGTTCTCTCATGAAGGAGAGATTGTCAAGGCCGGTTATCATAAGCTGCACCTGGACGATTACGACATCGATGTTGAACTGACCGCTACGGATCGTGTCGGGTTTCACCGTTATACGTTCAATCAAACGGGGACTGCAGATATCATGGTCTGGCTTGGTGGCCAGTTGGGGTTTGGGAAAATGATTGATGCCCACATCGACCGAACCGGTGAACGTGAGATCACTGGATGGGTTGTCCAGAAGGGGCGCGAAACGGATCTGACAAACTCGGCGAAGCTGCATTTTGTGATCCAGGTAGATAAAACTCCTGCGAGCTGGCAGGCATGGCGCGGCAGCGAACCGTTGGGCAACTTGGATAAGAGTGTTTCGGGCCGGGATTCGGGTGCGTATGCCCGCTTCAAGGTAACCAAGGGCGATCAGGTACTGCTCAAAGCCGGCGTGTCCTGGTGTGGCGTCAAGCAGGCGCGTGAAAACCTGGAAACGGAATTAAACCATTGGGATTTCGACAGGGTTCATCGTGAGTCGTTGAAGGAATGGAACGACTGGTTGAGTCGGATTGAGGTCAAGGGCGGGACCGGGAAACAGCGGATCAAATTTTATACGGATCTGTGGCATGCGCTGCTCGGACGGCGTCAGCTGCAGGATGTGTGTGGAACCTATCCCGATCGATTGGATGGGGTGCGTAAGGTGGGACAGTTGCCTGTCGACAAAGAGGGCCGTTACCAGTTTATGCACCTGAATACGGATTCCTGGTGGCTGTCGAAGTGGAACTTGAATACACTCTGGGGGCTCGCATGGCCGCACGTGCTGGAGGATGTATGCAATTCCAGCCTGGTCTATTACACCGATGGCGGCCGTCTGCCCAGGGGGCCTTCATTGGGCGAGTACACGGATGTGATGACGGGATGCCCGATCACGGAACTGATTGTATCGGCCTACATGAAGGGGGTTCGCGGTTTTGACACGGAGCTGGCGCTTGAAGCGATGGTCAAGGGGCACACAGAGCCGGGAAATACGATGGATGCGCGGTGGGGCCAGATCGATAAGTACATCGAGCTGGGATATATCCCTTACAAGAAGGATTTATTCGGTGAGACCGGTCGAACCATGGAACATACGTCGCAGGATTGGGCATTGGCGCAGTATGCCAAAGCGTTGGGACGCGACGATATCTATAAGACCTTTATGAAACGCTCTGAAAACTGGCGGAACGTCTTTGATCCGGAAACGGGATTTGTGCGTGCCAGAATGGCGGACGGATCCTGGCTGGAGCCCTTTGATCCGTTGCGTGATAGTAAAAAGAAGGGGTTTGTCGAGGCGAACAGCTGGCAGACCACATGGATCGCGACGCACGATGTGCAGGGGCTGGCCAACCTGCTGGGCGGACGTGATGCCTATTGCAAGAAACTGAACTACGCATTTGAAAACTCGCGCAAGGCGAAGTTTGTTGGCGATCACGGTCAAGGTTATGTCAGTTATGCCAACCAGCCCGGATGCGGCGCTGCCCACATGTTCAACTACGCAGGGCAGCCGTGGCTTTCCCAATACTGGGTGCGGCAGGTGAACGAGCACACCTATGGAGGGACCACCCCGGATTCCGGATACGGCGCCCATGACGAGGATCAGGGCCAGATGGGAGGCGTGAGCGCCTTGATGTCGCTCGGTCTCTTCCAGGTGCGCGGCGGCTGTGATGTGGAACCGATTTATGAGCTTACCGCCCCCGTTTTTGATGAGATAACAATTCATCTGGATCAGAAATTCTACTCAGGAAAGACCTTCCGTATCGTGGCCAGGAATAACACGCCGGAGAATGTGTATATTCAGTCGGCCAAACTCAATGGCAAACCGCTGGACAATTGCTGGTTCTATCATCGAGATTTTGCCAGGGGCGGAACACTGGAGCTGGTGCTGGGTCCGGAGCCGAACAAATCCTGGGGCGTCAACGAATTACCGCCCTCGGTTTCCCGGGAAAAACTTGAATGTACGAAATAACATTGGAGAAAAAATGAAAGAAAAATGGTTCATCGTCATTTCCTTTGTCGTTGCTGTATTTGCGGCACAAGCCACTCTTATAGCGGCTGTTTGGAGCTTTGACGCCGTACAACCGGCTGAAAAGTCCCCGGATGTGCCGCAAGGGTATCCTTCTGGCGTTTCTTATTTTCGCTCCAGCCTTCGGGAACCTGGCCTTCTTTGATCTGCCGATTCTCGTCCCGACTGTTTCGCTGACGCGGTGCGGGAACGATGCTGGCATCGACGATTTGGCCT
>Ga0224495_10001832_pt1 | contig 14505 bp, 12 predicted proteins | sample SF_Jul11_sed_USG_FD_168128 | JGI IMG/M metagenome (GOLD analysis project Ga0224495, IMG submission 168128) | Sediment microbial communities from San Francisco Bay, California, United States - SF_Jul11_sed_USGS_4_1 | ecosystem: Environmental > Aquatic > Marine > Sediment | place: USA: California... | reverse complement strand
TCGATGCGGACATTATCAAAAGAAGACTTGTTATATAAAGAACTTTACGAAAAATTATCGACGTTGAATAAAAAAACCACCGCTACTTCCTTATATAAAAATCCCACCCATTCACCGAGAATGGCTGTCAATGTATAGATGTTTATTCAAAATTACTGCTTGACGCCGAGCATTATTTTTTTCATGAATGGAAAATCATCAGGAGTAAACCATTGGCAAAAATCAGCGGAGTTATTATTGCATTTAATGAGGAAAAAAAAATTGCAGACTGTATAAAAAGTATGCTGCCCATAGTTGATGAAGTCGTCGTTGTTGATTCTCTAAGTACTGATCAAACCGTTAAAATTTCAAAAACTCTAAACGCCCGCGTGATAAATCAAAAATTTCTTGGATACATAGAACAAAAAAACTTTGCCGTAAAAAAGGCAAAGTACGACTGGGTATTGAGTCTTGATTGCGATGAAAGGCTTTCCAGCGAACTTTTAGAATCGATAAAATCCATTAAAGATAAACTCCCTGACGATGGAGGGTATATATTTAACCGGAAAACTTTTTATGTTTACCGCTGGTTAAATCACTGTTTTTATCCAGACAAACGAGTACGTCTGTTTAATCGAAAAACAGCTTCCTGGGGCGGAGTTAATCCGCATGATATTGTAATTGTTCAAAAGGGAGAAATCAAGGCGATGAAAGGAGATATTCTTCACTATTCGTTTAATTCAATTTCAGATCACATTAAAACCATTGAAAAATTTACCATGATTGGCGCTCAGGAAATCATAAATAGAAATAAAAAGATTTCGGCTTTTACTCCCACAATAAGAGGATTTATAACTTTTTTCCGAATGTACATTTTAAAAAATGGATTTTTAGACGGTTATCCTGGATTTGTAGTCTGTGTACTTTCAGGAGCCCACACTTTTATAAAATACAATCATGTTTATTTTGAAAATAAAAAATTTGGTAATATGAAAAATTCTATTGAGGAATAAAGATAGTGAAATATTTTTTTGTTATACACAGATTAAAGAAAATTTTGTTGTATTTTATACCCGTACTCTCATATTCCCTTTCTGGTTTTACCGACTATAACTGGGAAAAAACAAAAAAAAAAAATGGAATTTTAACATTCCATAAATCGGATAATACCAGGATATTACAATTAAAGGGGGTTATCGTCATTGATACCAGTATCGATATTGTTGGCGGTATATTTAGAGATATTCCCAGGCATCAGAAATGGATTGGATTTTGCAAACAGGCAAAAATATTAAAAATTGTCGATAATCAGCATTATATTTTTTATGAAACGCTTGAACCGCCATGGCCGGTTTCTAAAAAAGATATGATCATGGATTCAATTGCCACATATTACAACACGGAGTTAATGGTATCAATTGCTTCAAACACAATCACAAGCCAGTTAGTATCTGAGACGAATGAATTCGATAGAATGAAAGAAATGGAGGTTAATATAAACTTTGAATACGTCACTGCAAATAAAACTGGAATATCTTATAAATTAAAAATAAATCCGGATAGTGATGCGCCCCCTTTTATAATAAATTTTTTTAATAAAATGTATTTATTTGACAATATGCAAAATTTAAAACGATTATCCGATGATAAAATATACATTCAAAATCTGGCGAACAAAGAAGATACTGAAACTCTTAAAAAAATCCTGAATAATCCAACTGTACTAAAAACAACCCTGCAAAATCGGCTTGGAAGATATATTCAATCCACAGATAACATTAAGCATCTGTCGAATGATTCGTTAATCATCAAAAACTGGCAAAATAATGAAAATCAATTTGCTGAACTGTTATTTCTGGGAATTCATGACCCACAATATCAAAGAAAAGCCCTTGAGTCAATCATGAGTATTTATTTAAAAAAATTTTCGTTAACCGAAGAAGAAATCAATAAACTTGTAAATTCTCCAAAAGTTATTGAAAAATTTAAACAAGGTAATATTGAAAAAGAAATTACCGAATCTTTTATTAAAACCCAAAATAAATAATACATTTGACAAGAACCCTGTTGACGAACTTGCCCCACTTTATACAAAAAAATATTTATACCATTTACCATACCAAGCAAAAAAAAATAAAGGTTTAATAAAGTAAACTGCTTATAAATTTTAGAATGAATTAAATTACATAAATAAACCATGTTTTCTATACAAAAAATTAAAACGCTGGATCGATTTGTTGCAATTGATTTTGAAACTGCAAATAAATATAAAAACAGCGCATGCGCCGTTGGTTTAATTAAAGTTGATCAAGGTAAAATTATTGAAAGAAAATCAATTTTAATTCGCCCTGTTTCTACTTTTTTTGAATTTACATACATTCACGGAATCACGTGGGAAGATGTTAAATCTGAACCAACATACAAAGAACTCTGGCCTCAAATTTTAAACTTTATAGAAGATGCAGAATTTTTAGCTGCACACAATGCTTCATTTGACAAGAAAGTTATGAAAGTCTGTTGTCAGGAATATGGGCTTCAATACCCCGACATTCCATTCATTTGTACTGTAAAATTATCAAGGGATGTCTGGCAACTTTTTCCTACAAAATTGCCGGACGTTTGCAAATTTTTAAACTTGACGTTAAAACATCACGACCCGCTTTCAGATGCGGAAGCATGTGCAAATATCGTAATATCCGCGATCAAATCTAACGAGAAGTTTTAACTTTATTTCTTCACCATCCATTCACCTGAATCTTGCTGAATGTATTCGCCCTTGTTTGCCTGTCCCTGATACTTGTTTTTTTGATTTTTCAATAAGTCTTTTTTTACGGGATTAAATTCCGGATAAATTCTTTTTTGATTTACAATAAAACCCTCAACGATATAATTCCTTGCTTGATTGACCTGCTTAACCGTTTCAGTTAAAACCTTGTAAGAAGTATTTTCCGGATCTGGTTTATACTTGTCTTTTAATTCCTGGGTAAACTCCACGCCCTCTTCAAATAAATTACTCAAAAGACCATTTTTATTTTCACCGACAACGCCATCGCTCTTAAGCTGCTGCAACTCAGGTCCAAAAGCTTCCAGGATAGCAAAACCTTTGTAAGTATATGCATTTTCATCCTGAACATCATTTTTAACAACTTTCTCATTTAAACCAGACTCAATGTCAACAGTGGATGTCGTTTTCGCCGATGACATCATCCAGACATCTTTTTCCAATTCTGTCTGTTCTCCGATGATTTGTTTTTCAGCTGCCGTTTTTGTACCAGTGATAACTACCGGCGGCAATAGTAATGTACAGTTAAAAATAAATAAAGATAACCCTGCCAACAGAGTTTTTAATATATTTTTTAAAATTGATTTCATTAAATACAATATATAGTTTGAATGTGATTCGTAAAGCCATTCTTCGAAAAAATATAAACTGACAGCGGCTACTTTTTGGTAATAAAATATAGATTACAGAATATTTCCAAAATTCAAAATGCTCAGATGAAGTCTCTTGATTATGTAATTATTTTTGTTTATTTTGCCTTAACTTTTTTAACTGGAATCTGGTATTCAAAAACATCCGGAAAAAGTCTCGATGAGTTTTTTTTATCTGGAAGAAAACTTTCGTGGTGGCTTTCAGGCGTCAGCATGGTTGCCACTACATTTGCCGCAGATACACCGCTTGCCGTCACAGGTATCGTTGCTGCCGGAGGAGTCGCCGGAAACTGGTTCTGGTGGGCCTATGCTTGTTCAGGAACACTCACGGTGTTTATTTTTGCCCGTTTATGGAGGCGAATTGGCGTCACCACTGACGCTGAATTTACTGAAATTCGCTATGAAGGTAAACCTGCAGCTTTTTTAAGAATTTTTCGTGCATTTTATTTTTCAATACCCATCAATGCCATCATCATGGGCTGGGTCGGACTTGGAATGTCAAAAGTAATTCACATCGCCTTTGGATGGCCTGTTATGCAAACCTATATATTACTTTACTCTCTTACAGGAATTTATGTGATTCTTTCCGGTCTATGGGGTGTTATACTTACCGACTTCATTCAGTTTATAATTGCCATGAGCGGTTCAGTTATGTTGGCATGGTTTGCTGTTGAAAAATTTGGATCTTTAGAATTAATGAAAACTGCGTTTTTATCTACGGGACATTTAGAGTCTACCTTTTCGATAAACCCATTTTCACCGGAAGTCTGGGGAATCACATTTGGCGTATGGCTTTTTGTTCAATGGTGGTCGTCCTGGTTTCCTGGCGCAGAACCTGGCGGAGGAGGATATATCGCTCAGCGAATATTCTCGACACGAAGTGAAAATGAAGCGGTAAAGGCATCGCTTTTGTTCAATGTACTTCATTATGTCATTCGCCCATGGCCATGGATCATCGTTGCCATTGCCTCGATGACGCTATACCCGACTTTACAAGACCCGGAACTTGGCTACCCCATGATCATGGTTGAACTTTTACCGACAGGACTACTTGGCCTTCTTATTGTTTCTTTTATGGCGGCTTTTATGTCAACACTTTCAACTCATCTGAACTGGGGGGCTTCGTATTTAGTCAGCGACATTTACAAGCGATTTGTCAGGCCAGCTGCCAGCGACGGCGAATACATCGTAGTTTCAAGAATTACCATTGCCCTGCTTCTCGTCATTACTTTTTTTACCTCTAGCCTTATGGAATCGGTAAAGGGCGCCTGGGAAATTTTAATTTCAGTAGGTTCCGGCACGGGACTGGTCTATATGTTGAGATGGTTTTGGAAACGTATCAACCCCTGGAGCGAAATTTCAGCGATGACCAGCGCACTTGTGGTAACTTTATTATTAAAAATACTGCCCCAGTATTCAATTATACCGCAAATGATTTCTCAAGCTTGGGTTGATAAACCGGCCAAGTTGGTACTCATCAATACGATCATCACTACGATTGTCTGGATCAGTGTAACGCTCCTGACCAAACCTGTAAATGAAACCCGGTGGAAGAACTTTAGAAAAAGAATGAAAATGACAGATCCGGCTGAGAATCGTCGTATGATTTTAACGGGCATTGGCGGCGCTGCTTTTGCGTTGACAGGAATATTTATAATGCTTTCAGGTTTGAACGATTTATTTTTTTACACAAAGACAAGTGCCTTGATTAAAATTATTTTTGCATTAATCAGCATTGCCTTTTCAACCCGATTTATCAATAGCAACGAATCAAAAATTAAAGCCGTCTAATATTCGATGCTCGTTTATATTGCAAGGGGTAATGCAGGTACCGTGTACCGCATTAGGGGGTTGCTAACCCCCTTTTATCCTCGTTTAAATTAATTGCAAATTAATTGTAAATGTATGGTTTAATTCTTTTCAAGGTGTTTACGTCATTTTGATGATGAGTCTAAATACCTGTAGTGTTAAAAAATGTCTCCAGAACAATTTTTATTTAAATTTTCTGTTAAAAATCAGGTTTTATTTCAATAAATAATAAAATGAATACCGCAAACAAAAAACTTTCTACTTTAAAATCGGTATTTGGCCACGATTCATTTCGTCCATTGCAAGAAGAAGCTATTGATGCTATATTGAAAAAACGCGATGTGTTGATGATATTACCTACAGGTGGCGGCAAATCCCTTTGCTATCAGCTACCATCTTTAATAATGGGAGGCGTAACGATTGTAATTTCACCTCTTCTTGCGCTTATGCATGATCAGGTCACTGCCCTTCTCAACCTTGACATTTCCGCAGGTATGATTTCATCACTTCAAGACAACAACGAAGTTGAAGAAGTTTACGATCAATTGTTAACCGGAAAACTTAAGCTTATTTATGTTGCTCCGGAACGCTTAAAAAGCAGCAGATTTTTAAATCTTCTTTTACAAATTGATATTAATTTTTTTGTCATCGACGAGGCCCATTGCGTGAGTGAATGGGGACATGAGTTTCGAGAAGATTATCGAAGGCTTTATATTTTACGTGAAAATTTTCCTGAAATTGGAATTGCAACGTTTACGGCAACCGCGACGCCTAAAGTGCAAACGGATATCACTACCAACCTGAAATTAAATCAACCTGAAATTTTTCGTGGTCCTGTTTTTCGAAGCAATATGGAAGTACTGGCGACTTATCGAAACCAGGACGGAAGAAATCAATTGCTTGGCATCATCGACAGGCATCCCCATGAGAACGGAATCATCTATACCTTCACGCGAAATGCGGCAGAATCAACGGCTGATTTTTTACAAAAGCAGGGAATTAAAGCCCTTGCCTACCATGCAGGCCTCTCTCCCGCCGCACGTCAGTCAGCCTACCATGACTTTGTTCATGATGAAATCAATATTATCGTTGCCACAGTTGCCTTTGGAATGGGTATCGACAAAAGCAACATCCGTTTCATAATTCATCTTTCTTTACCAAAAACCATTGAAAACTATTACCAGGAAATCGGACGCGCAGGCCGCGACGGCCTTCCTTGCCGCGTTTACCTGTTGTTTTCCATCAGCGACAAAATGCAGCGAAAAGCTTTGATCGACCAACTTGACGAATCTCCATACAAGGTTCATGCCTATGCCCAGCTTGAAGCAATGTCAAAGTACGCAGAAAGCGAGGATTGTCGTCATCTGCAGCTTGCAAACTATTTTAAAGATCCCCATGCAAAAGATCTCGTCTCCTGTAAGACCCTTTGCGATAACTGCCTTGACTTAAATAACCCTGATTCCAATAATAAAGAAAATATTGACATAACACGGGAAGCGCAAATGTTTCTTTCTGCTGTATACAGAAGTGATCAGCGCTTTGGAACAAACTACGTCATTGATTTATTACTTGGCTCTAAAAACCAAAAGGTGATGGAAAACGGTCATGAAAGTTTATCGGTCTATGGAATTGGAAAAGACCGAAGCCGATCAGAATGGCACACCATTGCGCAAAGACTTCAAGAACTTAAAACCATGGACAGAGGCGAATTTCAGGAATTGATCATTCAATCGACTGGTTTTTCTGTATTAAAAAAAGAAACAGCAGTAAGTATTCGAAAAGATCGACTTTTGCAATCTTCTTTGTCAAGCTCATTTAAAAGTTCAAAACGATCAAAACGTTCTGAAGTCATTACCCAAATATCTCCCGATGAAAAATCAAACCTTGATCAACTCAAATTATTACGCAGTAAAATTGCAAAAGAACAGGAAGTGCCTGCCTATATTGTATTTAACGATAAAACTCTCATCGAAATGGCAACAAAACTTCCTGTTACACGAGATGAAATGCTTGATGTCGGCGGCGTTGGCGAAAGAAAATTTGAACATTATGGCGACGTTTTTCTTAAACTTTGCAGGGAGCTTGCAAATCATACCGCATAAAGGACAATATGAAAAGAGATAACTACACTGAACTGAAAATTGGAGATTTTAACACTCTTGAACTGGTTCGTTTTGTCGATTTTGGCGCTTATCTTGAGTCTGATGATGGAGACATTTTGCTTCCTAAGAGTAAAATACCGCCGAATACCATGCTTGGCGAAATGCTGGATGTTTTTATCTATAAAGATTCTGAAAACAGGCTAATTGCCACGACAACAAAGCCTAAAATCTTCATCAATCAATGCGCCTTTCTTGAGGTAATGGATGTAAACAAATATGGCGCCTTTTTAGACTGGGGTATCGAAAACCAGCTGCTGGTTCCTTATCGTGAGCAAACAACTGAAATGAAAACAGGTTTAAAATATCTGGTTTATCTTTATCTTGATAAAGTATCAGACAGACTGGTGGCTACCATGCGAATTGAAAAACACCTTTCAAAAGATACCAGCAGTTTATCTGTAAAAGAAAAAGTCGATCTGCACATTTATCAAAAAACACCCATTGGGTATAAAGCAATTATAAACCAGATAAATATCGGATTACTTTATGACAGCGAGCTGATGAAAGAAATTCATATTGGAGATCATATCACAGGCTATATCAAGACAATCAGGGAAGACGGTAAAATCGATTTATCTTTACAACCCATTGGATTTGACCGTCTTTATAGCGTTTCGGACATCATCATGAGAGAACTTCTAAAACACAATGGATTTTTGCCTCTCAATGATAAAAGTAGTCCTGAAAACATTAAAAAACGTTTAAATATCAGTAAAAGTGACTTTAAAAAAACAGTTGGAATGTTATTTAAACAAAAAAAAATTAAACTCCTTAAAGACGGTATTGCCGTTAATAATGAGGTTGACCCCTTGAATAAAATTTGCTAATTTACCTTTTCAAAGCTAAATTAGTTAAACCTGTGTAAATATTTATATGTTTTTTAAATAATCAGGAAAATACTACAATAATTTAAATAAGGATAACAAATGTCGTTAACACCAATCGTAATAGAACAAACAAATAGAGGAGAACGACAATACGATATTTATTCAAGACTTCTAAAAGATCGCATTATTTTTTTAGGATATCCGATCAATGACGTCTATGCAAATATTGTCATCGCCCAGTTGTTGTATCTTGAATCGGAAGATCCTGATAAAGATATTTATTTATACATCAACTCGCCAGGGGGCTATGTTTCCTCAGGAATGGCCATTTATGATACCTTGCAGTTTATTAGACCTGACATTCGAACCGTTTGTGTAGGGCAGGCAGCAAGCGTAGCTGCCTTGATCCTTTGCAGCGGCACCAAGGGTAAACGATCTGCCCTGCCCCATTCGAGAATTTTATTGCATCAGCCATTTGGAGGAGCCTCCGGACAAGCATCTGATATTGAAATTCAGGCCAATGAGATCATTCGTGTTCGAGACACATTGAACACACTGTATGTAAAACATACCGGTCAATCTTTAGAAAAAATCGAAAGAGAAACTTCCAGAGATCTTCATATGGATGCCCATGAAGCATTAAATTATGGAATTATAGATAGTGTTATAGAAAGAAGAACCGGAGACGATAATAAATAGTATATGAGTGAAAAAAAATCGGGTCAAGACGACTCATACCATTGTTCTTTCTGCGGTAAAACCCAAGATGAGGTTACCAGATTAATTGCCGGACCAGGCGTTTTTATTTGCGATGAATGTGTTCAACTTTGCAATACTATTCTTGCCGATGATGAAGAAATTAAAAGCGACAACGGGGCCTTTAAAAAGCTGTTAAAACCCAAAGAAATCAAAGCCATTCTTGATGAATATGTCATCGGGCAAAATGAAGCTAAAAAATCTTTATCGGTTGCTGTTTACAATCATTACAAAAGAATTCAGTATGATCAAAAAGGCTTGGCAAAAAATATTCAGAACACTTCGGGCAAAGACCACTACCCTGAACTTGATAAATCAAATATTTTATTGATCGGCTCAACCGGCTCCGGAAAAACTTTACTGGCACAGACCCTGTCAAAAATATTAAAAGTACCTATGGCCATCGTTGATGCTACAGCTTTGACAGAAGCAGGTTATGTCGGCGAAGATGTTGAAAATATTTTACTGCGTTTATACCAAAATGCAGAACAGGATATTGCTAAAACAGAAATGGGAATCATTTATATTGATGAAATAGATAAAATTGCCAGAAAAGGCGACAATCCATCCATCACGCGAGATGTATCCGGCGAAGGAGTTCAACAGGCACTTTTAAAAATTATAGAAGGTACTGTTGCCAGCGTTCCTCCCGTGGGCGGCAGAAAGCACCCGCATCAGGATTTTTTAACCATCAATACACGCAATATATTGTTCATTTGCGGCGGCGCTTTTGAGGGTTTAGAAGAAGTGGTTGGAAATCGTATTGAAAAAACCACACTTGGTTTTGATTCTCAAACTAAATCAAAGAAAAAAGAAGATCGAAAAAAGTTTTTAAAACAAGTCATTCCTGAAGATTTAATGCGATATGGCTTAATTCCTGAATTTATCGGCAGGTTACCTATCATTCGAACGCTTGATCCGCTTAACGAAGATGCTTTGGTACAAATCTTGACAGAGCCTAAAAACTCCCTGGTAAAGCAATATCAAGCTGTTTTTGACATGGAAGGGGTAAAGCTTAACTTTACACATGAAGCTATTCTGGAAATTGCGCGACTCGGAATTAAACGTGAAACCGGCGCTCGTGGGCTGAGATCCATCATAGAAGAAGTCATTGGCGAATTAATGTATGAAATTCCGTCCATGAAAGGTGTTGAAGAAGTAACCATAACCAATGGCGTTGTTTCAAGCGGTGAAAAACCAGAAATCAAATACTTTGGCGAAAAAGATGTGAATAAGGCGAAAAAAAATCTTCAAATCAAGACAGCAGATGACGATGATAGGTTAATTCACCCAGCCTGAGTTGCTGCATGAAAATTAACCCTGTGTACAATAAATAACCAAAAATCCGAATGAGTAAAATAATAGATACCGAACGACTTTTCCCCCTTCTTCCCCTGAGGGACATGGTCGTTTTCCCCGGTAATGTTTCATCGTTAATTGTAGGGCGCGAAAAATCGCTAGATGCCACACGAAAAGCAATGGAATCGGATCGTCGAATCATTCTTGTAGCTCAAAAAAATACCGAAACGATCATTCCAACCCAGTCTGATCTATATGAAACAGGCGTTGCTTGTGAAATACTTCAATTACTAAAAATGCCCGACGGAACGTTTAAAATTCTGGTTGAAGGTATTGAACGAGTTGTTGTAAACGAATTTATAGATAATCCAGATTACAGCCAGGTTAAAGTTGCTATGGCAAATACCGTGGTTCCTGAGCCCGATTCTCTGGAAAAACAACTGCTGGGCAGAGTGGTAAATGAAATATTACAAAAATTTGAAGATTTTTCTGAAACACAGGACAACCTCTCGCATGATCTCAGCAACGAGTTATTTCAAAAAAATGACCACGGCTTTGTACTGGATTGCGTCGCACATATCCTACCTATACCATTTCTACAAAAACAGGATATTCTTGAAACAGAATCTCTCTTAGACCGGGCAGAAAAAGTTCAAATTGGAATAGACAATCAACTTGCAATTGGTTCTCTTGAAAAAAATATCCATACACGTGTTCGCCAACAAATGGATAAAATGCAAAGGCAATACTACCTTACAGAACAAATCAAGGTTATTCGAGAGGAACTTGGCGACGGAGAATATGATGAACACGATGTTTACCGTAAAGCATTTGAAAAAGAAGGCGTTCCTGAAGAAGTAAAAACCAAAGCATTGCAAGAACTGGCTAAACTTGAAAAAATGCCGGCAATGTCTGCAGAATCAGCTATTTTACGAAATTATCTCGACTGGATTCGCGATCTCCCCTGGACAGAAACAACTCAGGATAACGAAGATATCGAAAGAGCCAGAAAAATTCTTGATGAAAGCCATTACGGACTAGATGAGATCAAAGATCGAATTCTTGAATTTATTGCGGTGCGACAATTAGCGCCCGACTCCAAAGGACCTATATTATGTTTGATCGGACCTCCCGGGGTTGGTAAAACCAGCCTTGTAAAAACAATGGCAGACTGTCTTGATCGAAAATTTGCCAGAATTTCTCTGGGAGGAGTTCGAGACGAAGCTGAAATTCGCGGTCATCGCAGAACATATATTGGAGCATTACCCGGACGCATCATCAGTACGCTTAAAAAATTAAATGTTAAAAATCCTGTTATTTTACTTGATGAAATTGATAAAATATCATCCGATTATCGCGGAAACCCTGCTGCCGCTTTACTGGAAGTTCTTGACCCTGAACAAAACAAGGAATTTGCAGACCACTACATGGAACTGCCTTTTGATCTTTCTCAGGTAATGTTTGTAGCAACGGCCAACGTCAGCCATTCAATTCCTGAAGCCCTGTATGACCGTCTGGAAATGATTCAATTGTCTGGTTATACAGAACATGAAAAAATCAGCATTTCTCAAAAATATCTCCTGGAGCGCCAGGCTAAAAACAACGGAGTTTCGGACGTTGATATAAAATTCAGCGTACAGTCGCTTGCATATTTAATACGAAGGTACACGCGAGAAGCAGGAGTACGACAACTTGAACGGATCATTGCAAAAATTTATAGAAAAATCGCCAGAGAATATCTTGAAAATAAACAAAAAAAACCTGAATCGCAATTAACGTCTATCTCATACGAAATGAAGCCCGAGATGCTTCATAAATATCTTGGACAACCTGATTATCATTATGGTAAAAAAGAAGACGTTTCTGCCGTAGGAAAATGTGTCGGTCTTGCGTGGACATCGGCAGGCGGAGATACTCTCAATATTGAAGTTGCCATGGCTCATGGAAAAGGAGTTTTACATTTAACCGGAAATCTAGGCGATGTCATGAAAGAATCTGCCAACGCTGCGTTAGGATATATAAAATCCCAGGCGCATTTTCTTGGTTTATCGCACGACTTTTTTGAGCGTACTGATATTTATCTGCATATTCCCGAAGGCGCTATTCCTAAAGACGGCCCCTCAGCCGGTATTACCATTGCTTCATGTTTAATTTCAGCTCTGACGCAAACGCCGATTAAAAATCACGTTGCCTTAACCGGAGAAATTACTTTAAGAGGCAAGGTATTACCCATTGGCGGGCTAAAAGAAAAATCATTGGCAGCATTTCGAGCAGGTATTACCGATATAATTTGTCCGAAAGAAAATGAAAAAGATCTTGAGAAAATACCCGATAGCATTAAAAAAAGAATGAAGTTTCATTTTGTAAGTACTATGCGTGAAGTCATTCCTCTTACTCTGGAAAACGGCGCTAACATTTTCATAGAAAACCCGGGAGCCTACCCTTTCTATGCCAGCCATCTACCTGGTTGGGAGAATAAAATTTCCACCAATAATCCAACCCCTGCATAGGTGGCAAGTCTGCCCCCTCGGGGTTGTCTAAAAAGCCCCAAAAAATAGTATACAGCAAAAAAATAATATTCTCATACTAAATGATAGAGTACAGGTTGCTTTTTATCCACCCCTACCCCCTGACAAATTTTTAAATCAACCATTCGGTTGATGCTTTCAAGGGAATATATGCCATTATGATTTATAATTTATTTTTACTGGATTTTGTTTTTTAGATTTCAACAACATCAAACAAGTGTTTTACATGTATAAACATGAATGTATTTTTTACTGGTGACTTTGCCTGTTTTTTATTGGCTAACTTTTATAAAATGTATATCTTGTAAAAATATCATGAACAAAAATATCGACTTAAAATCTGTTGAAAATTCTGTAAAAAATATTCTTGGCTATATAGGCGAAGACCCGGAAAGAGAAGGTTTAAAAGATACTCCCAAAAGAGTGGCAAAGTCTTATGAGTTTTTAACCTCCGGATATAATATAAAAATTGAAGAAATAGTTAATGGCGCAATTTTTCAAGAAGGCAATAAAGGCATGGTCATTGTTCAAGACATTGAACTTTACAGTCTTTGTGAACACCACTTGTTGCCGTTTTATGGCAAGGCATGCGTAGCCTATATTCCCAATGAAAAAATAATAGGCTTAAGCAAGATTCCCAGAATTGTCGATATGTTTGCGCGCAGACTTCAGGTACAGGAACGACTGACAGATCAAATCAGCAATGCTTTATGGGATATACTTCAACCGCATGGTGTTGCTGTTGTAATTGAGGCTAAACACCTTTGCATGATGATGCGAGGCGTAGAAAAACAAAACTCATTTATGACAACTTCCAGCGTACTTGGTGAGTTTCACGATTCGCAACCTACCCGAATGGAGTTTTTAAGTTTAATTCGTAAAAAGAACTAGTACTATGTCTTTTTGATTTGTTCCGCTTGCGCAAAACAAATCCAAGCGGAAACGCTACTTGCAGCAGAACTAAACATCAGGTTCGGTAATTGGTTTTTAAAAGACGGTGAGTAATATAACCAATTAAAAAAGAAATAACGACAGATAAAACAATATAAATAAACAACTGGCTTTTTAAAAAGGCCCATGGGTCATTTTCAAGCCAAACTTCTACTTTTCGGGAAGTTGCATCGTTTGTATAGGTCCTGGATTCGCCATAAGAAGCAATTTTAGCTCTTGTCATGGAAATTCCATAGACCTCCAACAATCGCCCGACTTCTTCAGCCCGCGCCAGCCCAAGGTTTAAATTTAATAATACATCTCCATCCTGATCTGAATACCCTATGATGCGAATTCGCTGATTATCGTTATATCTTTCATACAATGATAAAACCCTTGCCAGAGCCATTATATTTTTTTGTTCTCGCTGGCTGACATGATATGAACTTTTATCAAAAAGAACTGTACCGATTTTGCTTTTTACTTCTCGTCCAAAATGCTGATATGGAAACTCCACATAATTTAAATCTTGATTACAGGAGTATATTGAAAGACAAAGAAATCCTGCTGAAATTAACCGAGAAACATAACGCATAAAGCAATATACGCTTTCTGAATGAAACCGTCAAGCAGGAACTAATTTATAATAAATCATGCAATTGGGGTGTGAGTGAATTATATAGGGCATCATGCAGCTTTCCAAATGGTATCCCATTGTCCCGACAGATAGGTTGTTCTAAGTTTTGCAATAGCATTCGCGCCCTCGGTAGTCTATTTCATTTC
>Ga0224495_10001831_pt1 | contig 14521 bp, 10 predicted proteins | sample SF_Jul11_sed_USG_FD_168128 | JGI IMG/M metagenome (GOLD analysis project Ga0224495, IMG submission 168128) | Sediment microbial communities from San Francisco Bay, California, United States - SF_Jul11_sed_USGS_4_1 | ecosystem: Environmental > Aquatic > Marine > Sediment | place: USA: California... | reverse complement strand
CAGGTACTATTTGCCGCATATAGGCAATTTCACAAGTGTTGACCCGCTAGTGTTAACACCTAATGAAAAATATCTTAAAACGCCCAAATTTGCACATCCCTATGCATATGCCAGCCATGGACCTATCATATACTTCGACCCTGATGGAAAACAGTTGTACCACTGTGGAATACAAATCAGGGGGACCTTAATGGGAGTCACAGGTGTAATAACTAGGGGTACTTACATTAGGTTCAAAGAGGAGAAATTTGGAGAAACAGCACCGACGCATGAGGAACTTAGGAAGGAAGAAAATTGGGTAACAGGCAGTTATATTAGTTTTAGTGCCGCTTTACAGACTAGTGCTCTCGGTGGAGATATCCAAATTGTGGCGGGTTATAGTCCTAGATTGGAGGAATTTACAGGAAGAAGCAAATTTTTGAGCGTAGGTGGAGGTGCTGGTCTCGTAGGAGGGATCAGTATTGCTTGGGGCGACACGCCTCCAGAAGAAGCAAAAAAGACATTGAAGTCATTAAAAGAAGCAACAGCAGGAATTGGAGAACCAAAAGAAAAAAGCGATAGACAATTTTTGCTAGAAAAAGTCGGAGCTATGAAGAAGTTTTTCGGGGAGGAGGCTACTTATACTTTGTCGATTGGGGCTGGATTGGATATTTTTCCAATTCCGGTAGGAGGTTCCTTCGGCAGAGTAACAACATTTGTTACAGAAAAGGATGTCCTTCCAGAACCAGAACTTTGGAAACAGATTAAGAAGGCAAGCGATGAGTTGGTGAAAGAGGATCAGGAACTGCACCCTGAAATATGGTAAGTAATGAGAGAGTAAAAGAATAATTTCACCAGATCAAGGAAACGAGAACAGATATAATTCTAAGAAATATGTGTGAGGATAAGAGACAATTGCTGGAAAAGGATTACAATAAGCTAAACACAATAATCAAGAAGCGGTTCGAATCTATTGCCATCGCTCTCTTGGTGCTGTGCTCATTAGCTTCGTGTCAAAAGACACCACTTGGTGTTGTAGGTGACCAAGGAATAAGCTCGGCGGGCGTAGGACAGGTCAAGATTGTTGCAAGGGTGGGTGAGCAAAGCATCGATAAAGACTATCTTACGAGCTATCTGTCCACGCGACCGCTGCCTGCTTATTCACAGGTTACGGCAAAGACTGTTGAGAAGCGTCTGGAGGAGCTTATTACAGGCGAAGTGCTCTATAAAGAAGCTTTTCGTATTGGTCTGGACAGGAGGCCTGAAATACGCCTGCAGATTCAGCAAATCCTGGCCCAGAACCTCCTGGAAGAAAAGGTCAATAAGCCCGTGCGCGAACGAAAAATCACCGACCGGGAGCTTCAAGCCTGCTATAATGAGCACATAGATGAATTCCGACGCCCCGCCCAGGTGCGTCTGGCTGATACATTTATATCTGTGGCCCCGGCCGCCGCCTCGGGCCAACGTAAGCAGAAGAAAGAGCTGGCCGAAAAGGTCCTGGCCGAGGTCCTGGCCCATAAAGATGAACGCTTGGGATTTGGCAAGCGGATACTAAAATACTCAGATACACCCGAGAAATACCCTAAGGGCAATACCGGATTCTTTGATATCCAGGGCAAGCCCGTCGGCCTGGACCCCAGCCTGGCCCGGGAGGCATTCAAGCTGGAAAAGGTCGGCCAGGTCTACGACCACATTATAAAGACGGCCGATGGGTACCACATAATTATGCTCGCCGGCAGGCGAGAGGCTCTCCACATACCGTTTGAGAGAGTGAAGGAGCAACTGCGGCGGCGAATATACCGCGAACGAATCGCACTGGCACAAAACGAGTATATCGAAAGCCTTAAACAAAAGTGCCGGATAAAGATAAATCAGGATGTTTTTGACGGATTGGTCAGGGAGCAGGAAGCGAAAGCCGAAGCCGTTGAGGTCGGGCGAAAGGGCAGTTTTCCAGCCTTTCCGAATGATGCAAATGTTCCGCCAAGAGAGCCGAGAGGTCCGAGGTAGTTATGATTACGTTTCGCATACAGGTTGCCAAAAATGGGACAATATGCGATTTAGATATGAAGGTCATTACAATAGAATAGGAGAATAAACGATGAAAACTAAAATTACGGTATTGTTAATTGTTCTTATGAATGCCACAGTTCTGCAGGCCGGAATCCCGATACCTGACCTGACCTTATTTGGTGAAGTCTCCGTGGGCGGCGAGCCGATAGGGGCGCATGATAATGTCAGTATCATTGCGCGCGTCAACGGTGATCCCGACTCATTAGTCGGAGCATATCGGATGGGCGACAATCCTTCGGCCGGCGACTATTATATCCTGAGAATACGCCTTGAATCTCTGGCAGACGGCAGTTCACAAAGCCTCAACGCCGCCTTGATTGGCCAGATGGTTTATATATTCGCAAAGGTCTCCAACTATCTGGAAGTTCCTGCCGGAAGCGTGACTGTCCAGGAAAGTGGAGTAGCGCAGCACCTTGACTTGCATAACGGCTCGATAATCTACCCGAATGCAGACTTGAATAAGGACGGGATCGTCAATTTCATAGATTTTGCAAGGATAGGGAATTTTTGGAATCGGAAAGATTGTGGAATAGCTAACGACTGGTGTGACGGCGCCGACATCACTCACAGTACTGCTGTGGAGTTAACTGATGTTTCTGAATTGGCAGATGCGTGGCTTGATAAGGCTTTAATACCTTAGGCATTGGCCTGATTTGCCTGATGTCTGTTCGCAGCCCGTTGTTGCGCCCGAAACAAAACCGTCCTGTGAAAAGTCATGTCAAAAAGCCCCGCAAATCCTCTTCCAGTTTTTCCCTTAATTACATACTGTCTACTATTCTCAACCACCCTGTCAGTCTGCTCGGAAACATCCTGTACATATCTTGCTGCCATCGTCACAGCCAATCACCAACTGGTATTTGCTCTACCGCATGCCGCAAAACAGGATCAACATTCGTATAAACCTTATTTGTCAGATCTGGTGAAGAATGTTCCAGTAACTTCTGTGTAACGACAGTGGATACTCCGTTCTGAGCGAGAATGGAACCAAAGGTCTTGCGCAAATCATGAAATTTGAAATCACCCAATCCGAGCTTTTTACGTATCTGATCCCACATGTACTGGTTGAAACGGTCGATGAATATTCTTTCCTGTTCAGGATTTAATCCGGAAACATATTTCTTGAGTTCCTCTATAACCCGAAGGGGTACCGGGCGTGAGCCCATACTTTTTCTTGTCTTTTTGCTCCGTGTAGTGACATTGCTGTTTACATAGTCAATATCAGAAATCCTCAAGGACTCAATGTCACCACGTCTCAGACCTGTGCCCAAAGCCAATAGTATCCTCATCTTTAACGTTTGATATGGTTTGGATGCTGATAGTAATTCTTTTATCTGGATGTTATTCAAGGATTTTACTGGCCGTTAATCCTCTTTCAACTTCTTGATTTTTATTTCTCCATTGAGATACCTGTTTTCCCTACACCAGTTAACAAACGTTATCAAGTTTCTGATGTCCTTATTGAGCGTAGACCGTTTTACCTCCTTGCCTCTTTCAAGTATGAACCTATCAATAGTGTTTTGTGTTATCTGTTTTGAGTTACACTGTCCAACAAGTCGTTCAAAATTCCTTCCTTTGAAATAGCCATGTGCGTTTATCCCGAGGCATAATCGATGCTCCTAAATCATTACAATGTTACCCAATATTACCCAAAGTGATTAGAGTTGTCAAGCAAATTGCCTGGCGGAGAGCATGTATGCGAAATGTATTACGATAACTATTTATAAAAAAGGCAGTTATGACCACTGCTTTTTCTCTTTTTTAACACGCCCGCCAGGACTCGAACCTGGGACCTACGGATTAGAAATCCGTTGCTCTATCCAGCTGAGCTACGGGCGCTCTTTACTTAAGTCGTTGTAGTATAACGACTTCTTATTTACCTTGTCAATCTCATTTGATCCGGAAATAGGCGGTGCGCCAAAGTGCGCCAAAAAGATACCCTCTGACCTGCCTATTTTGCTGTCTAAATGATGCGTGTATTCATCTATTTTCATTGCCGATTCCCCGTATTAGTACCGTACACTTCGACTTCCTCGACCTGGATAGTACCATTATCCTTGAAATGCACACGAACTTTTGTCGCTCCTGAGACATCGCTGAAGTCAACCTCCTGCCAGGTCGCCGACGTGGAGCTTGTCCAACCGAATGCCGATTTCCATGATCCGTCGTAGTACTCAAGCATCCATTCGTCCACCTCCTTGATTCCATTGTCGTCCTCGTTCATTCTGGCGTTTGTCAACGTGTAGGCGCCGCCCAGGGTGTATTCGATATAATGACCGATTCCCGAACTGGGACACTCTGCCTTGGTGATCATATTGTCGTCATCCGCATAGGTTACGTTTGTCCAGGAGCCATCTGATCCGCTTAGTGTCCATGAGAAACTCAGGTCGTTGTCGCCGCCACCGTCATAAGCACCAGCGCGACCCGTGGGAGGATTATCTAAAATGTAGCCAATATTGGCAATGTACATTTGTCGTCCCAGGCCTTCGTGGGTAGCGTCGATGGATACGATCCTGCCATCCCGGCTGCACCGAGCGTGAAGGTCAACCCGATGGTACCCGCCCTCTGCAGTGGATTTCAATCTGGCAAGAGGGACGAACAGCTTGCTTGGCCGATGAAACAGCCACAGGTGTTGTACGCCGTTCCTCACATATGTATCGCCCAGCACCCAGTCGCCATACGGATCGGGGAGGATAGTGGGATCCGGATTAGCATTTATTTCCACCAGTTGCTGCGCTACCTTCCCGGAGCCATCATCCTTGAATAGCCTTAAAGAGCGTCCTTCCAGTATGGTGCTGTCGTCTTGCCATGTATGGTGGCTGGGCTGGTTGTAGAAATAACGCACATCCCACCCATCGGCCGAAACCGACCAGCCCGAGACATGTCGGGGATTGGCCATATTTCGAAGGAAAGTGATAAAGCGGGTGCCCGATGGATTCCATCCTTCACGGAAGAAATACAAATTGGTCTCTCCCGTGTAACCCTTGGGAAATGCGAGTTTGGCTATTCTCTCCAGACTGATAAGAAACTCGACTTCACCCGTTTCCATATTCATCTTTTCAATGCCCGATTGAGCGGGTGCACGCTGGTCTTCGTACGGATCCGGGATGCCGACCAACATGGTGCCCCCATGCTTCATCCGAGTGAAATCGTGCGTAAGAGCCACAGTTCCATCCGAAGATACATCGTAAATCGACCGGGGCAGCGTACGGCGTGCACCGGTCTTAAAGTTGTATGCCCGGCAAATGAAGTGTGTCCCGTCCTCGCTTCGATCATTCCAGAGGATTTCATCCGAGTTGGGACGCCACTGCAGCCGGTTCCCCTGCTGCCAGTTCCAGGCGGTAGTCTCTCCAATCTTTGTCCACTTGAATCCATTGTGTAAATCGATGTACCCTATATCACCGCGATCGGCAGGTTCCACATCCCGGTTCTGAAAATGGACTTTCATTCCAAGTGCATATCGCCCGGCAATATCAAACTGGTGTTCGTCGTAAAACCAGAATCCTGTATAAGCGGGCTGTTCTTTCGTACCGGGATCTGACATCCGGACCAGAGGTGCATACTTAAACTCCTTGCCCCCGACCAGTTCATCCCAGGTCTCGCACGTCGAGTAATCCTGCGCGACTGCGGAAGCGGCCAGACTCCACAACACAATGATTGACCAGTATTTCATGTTTTTAGATTCTGTGTTGATATTGAAATTCTTAATCTTGGCTTTCCCATATGCCATCATACATCTTAGCTCAACTGCACCGCTGGGCCTATTTTCTAATAGACTATCAAATCTGCCTCGAAAACTCAAGCATTTCATGCCGCAATGGACCCACATCTACCTCCCATCTACCCTTTCACTGCCCCCTGCTAAAATATCGCTCAAGAAGAGCCAGCCGCTAAGGCTGCACTACCGTGGCCACGATGCTGCTGGTCGCTGTGAGACCTCCAGCGTCTGCAATCATCACCCGGAACGTATAACGGCCCGCACTTCGGAAAGTAACCGTCGTGTCCTTGGCCCTGTTCGGCCCGTTTACGCTGAAGGTTACATCTGCCGGCCCTGAATACGACCAAGTGTATGTCAGGTTGGGCTCGCCTCCGTCATCCGCTCCAAATACACTCAATACCGTCGTCATGCCGCTCACCGGATTTGCAGCAACGTTCGCTGCCTTCGCTATCGCAGGCGGCTGGTTGGCCGGCGCATCGGGTTTCAGGAACCACGGCGTGGCGGTGGGATCGGTCGTCATCTGGCCAAGAAGTAAAGTGGCATACTTGGTCAGGCCGCTAAGCGACGGGTGCAAGCCGTCCGCAGCGACATCGCCGCGGGTCCAGACGAATCCGTCGCAATGTCGAGGTGTACCGTCCGGATAGCTCCAGAAGTATGGTCCCCAGGACAGCCAAGGTGCTTTGACCGGTCCCCGGGCAGGATCATAGTTGAGGTCCGGAGGACCGTTGATCTGGTCCTCAATCACCCACTTGACGCCCCAAGCGGCGTCGTGATTGAACGGTTCGAGAGGACCGCCGACCCATTCTGATTTCCCGACTGCGGTCATGAACATCGCCCCTTTCGTCGAACTGTAGATGATCTTGACGTTGGGATAACGGACGTGAATCGCGTGGACGATCTCCTTCCACGCGAGCTTCGATTGCTGCGCATCCACCGGGAAATGAATTTCCTCCGGAGCCAGGTTGATTCCCCACGACCTTCCGGAGACGGGCATGGAGAGCCAAACGATCTGCACCTGTTTTGGGGTGAGTCCCTGTAGGTGGAGCGCGTGGTCTAGCGTTCGGTAAAAAATGCTGTTCGGACCAGGATCGCCAGTGCCCCGGTTACCGCCGGGCAACTGGTATTCGAAGCCATAGGCGATAAAGAGCTTGGGGTTCTTGGCGGGATTGGCGTTCGCTCGCGTCATGAAGGTTGTGGAGGTATCTTTTTCGTCGCCCCGATGCCAGGCTCCGTACGCGTTCGAAACGCTCACAAGTGTGAAGACAATTTTGCCATTGACGGGATCCGGATTGCCATTTGCGTCCAGAGGCACGATTTCCCGTGCGATCTTACGTCCGGCGGCATCGTGGGCGGCAGGGCGAACATTGCTTCCTTCCGGATAAAGCCCTCCCTCCTCTCCTTTGTAGGTCTGCCCTGGACCGAGATCCACGAGAGGCGGTAACATCTCATTGCTCTGTCCAGCGGCATCGTGGGCAGCAGAGGTCTGCGTGAGACCGGATTGGGAGCAGGCGGAATGCACCAGGCCCAGGCACGAGATTGCAAAAGCAGCCGCGCCGAGGCGAGCAGCCATGAGCATGGGTCGATGCGCGGGTGGATTCATTTGCATTGAATTCGTTTTCATTTTTTACTCCCTTCCCAAAATAAAATGTGTGAACCTTTCTAACCGAAAACCGGATACTTCCAAGGCTCAATGAACTCTACAAACGCCCCCGATTATATCAATTCGCCAGGCCCGGCCCAGTCAATTCTCGGCACCAGTACGTCGGTGCCGCTTTTTGGGACGCGTTTCTAATGCAATACACGAATAGATGCTCCCACTTGGCCAACTTCAACCCCAGCCACACATTTGCCTGTCGAGCCTTGTCTATTCTGCCTATAAATCCAAAATCTCAAACCTATCACGGACTGCACCGGACACAGGAGGAGACCAAAAATCAGCAAATATGTCCACGATCTCAACGGAGTGTCTAAATCAAACATCAATACGTAACTGGGATAGTCTGTCTTCACTAATTTCTTTGCCGCAGCAACTGTACTGATAAGAGGCATATTCAATGTATTCCTCAGTCTTCATTCTAACCCAAATAAGCTGCTGGTGTTCATCTATACAGAGATATCCTTCTTGCTGTAATGTCACGTAACAGTCCGTGATGACTTCTGAATACAAGTTACATGATGTGCAATGAGCAGAGAACAGCCTGAAGGACTGGTTCAAGTTCGAAGTGTCTACAATTGCGCCTTCTTGATTGAAGGCATTAAATCCATATACGTAACCATGATCGTCAATATCCTGGCAGCATCTCTGGCATATTAAAGCCAAATCCCAGTCGTATTCATAATAGAAAACCTGCCTCTCCATGCCATCGCTATATGAGTCTTGGTCGTAGTAGTGGTACAGTTCTCGGTTGCTTACATTTAACTTCCCAGACCATTCAAATGAATCAGTCGTGGTATACTCTACCCTTGTAATGAAATTACAATTAGGGCATATAATATTGTAGAATCTAGACATTATTGTTCCTCCAAATATTTACGCATGATACTCTTTACTCCTCCCACTCCACCAACTTCAATCCCAACCCCACATTTGCCTTTCTCGCCTTATCCAAATAGTCATTTTTAATAGCAAGATAGAAGCGGTGTGTGGTCTCAAAACTGGAATGCCCGGCCAACCTCATCACTTCATACTCACTAAGTCCCTGTGCTAACCAGTTTGACAGTGCCGTAGAGCGGCAATCATGGACTACCCCTTCTTAATCTTTGCCCTTTTGAAGATACTATTGAACTGCCTATAGAAATTATTATAAACATCCAATCGGGAATCTGAGTATGTCCAATCTCCCTTTGCCCTACGTTCTTTCTGTATATAATCGTATCGGGAGTGGGGGATGAAGACGTAGGGATACAAATGGTCCAAGGACTTTCTGGACGCTGGCAAGAACGGACTTACCCTTCAGACCAAACGCAATGCCACCGGCGATGAAGTGATGCGACTGAAGTCCGAAAACGAAGACCTAAAAAAGGCTCTGCCCAAGAAATTGTATGATGCTCAGATTTCTTTCGTATCGCTGCCAAATGGCAAGGATATAGATGATGTGGTTGCTGATATCTTTTTGGGATTGAACGGAGAAATCGCCTCTGGGATACTCCTTAAGACTATTGGGGCTTTTCTCTCATGCTGAGACAGTATGTTGGGTACGTAGACTTATCTCGAAACATCCGCATGCTGCGTGCTTATTCAAGACGACACACCCAATACTTATTATCGATGAATATCAGGATATTGATGTGGCGCAGTGGGAGATGGTCAAATTATTGGCCCCTGATACTCTCATCGTCATGTCCGATGTCAAGCAGACAATTCATAAATGGAGAGGGGCCAATCCAGAGCAAAGACTAAAAGAACTCAGGGATTTTGCCGTGAATACCACCGACTACAAGGGAATTGCTGAGTATACACTTGCCGTAAAGCACAGAACACCCAAGGCCATGTCTGACAATGAAAACATAACAAGAGTTTATGTGTCTTCAGATGATCCCAACAATAGCGGCTTGCCCAAAAACCGCACCAAATGGAAGTGTAAAAATGTGTTAAGGGATTTTACACAGAAGTCGGTAGGTATACTGTGTGTAAGCAACATTCTGGCAAACGATATTACCAATAGTCTGAGACGGACTCAGTATAAAAAGAACGGAACAGTTTTCGGTTACCCAATGAACTATGTCAGGCTGGGATCGGATAATTCTCCTTTTGATACAGTCAGATCGATGCTTCATAAGCTTCTATGGTTAGTTGACGACCGCGATAGACTTCGTATGTTTGTTGCCAATGACTTGTTCTGGAGCCTGTTACCACTTCCAAAATCTAAGCTTCCCAAATGTGGGCAGAGAAGTAAAAGGGATGAGCCAGCGGGCAGATGGTGTACTTCTGGGGCATTAGCTGTCAATATATGCACCCGTTTCGGACTAGGGTTGCTATCCCTAAGAGAATCTTTTCTTGAAGCGGAGTCTACGTATGCATGTCGTTGTGACAGGGCTATTCTCAACTGTATTAACCATGTAGGCAGAGGTGTTCTGAGATTGGGAGGTACCTGGGATAACCTGAGTTCTCAGGAACGAACAACAAAGATTGACTCTTTGGTGATGCAGTATGAAAATGCTTATGCCTCATATCAGAAGAAAAGTATCAGATCAGTTATGACTGTTCATCAATCTAAAGGTAGGGAGTTTGACGTAGTTGTTGTGCCTTGGTTCAGTACTATCAAATGGGATGAACGGGACAGTTTTTCTTGGGACACATCTCAAGAAGAAATAGCTAATGTCTTTCATACGGCATGCACAAGAGCGAAAGAAGAAGTAGTAGTCATTGTGCCAAAGGATTCGGAGGCTCAATGGCCTCCAGCATGACGAACTCAAGCTCCCCAAGTGCACCAAAAAGTGCACCAAAGATGTTCTACCCACCTACTATCACACTACTACCAGCCTACTATTCCACTGCACAACCCCATTTTTGCCGTTGTAAGGTGTGGTGTAATAAGTAGTTACAAACCTGCAAAACACATTAGAAATCCGTTGCTCTATCCAACTGAGCTACGGGCGCTCTTTTCTTAAGCCTTGATAATATAACGATTTCCTATTTATCCTGTGAAACTCTTTTACTTCAAAAATGGGCGGTGCGCCAAAGTGCACCAGTTTCTTGCATCTCACCAGCACTATCACTCCCCTGTTTTCGACAGCTTGAGAAGGATTTGTTTCTCCTGTTTGAGAGCAATAGATGCTCGAATTCATTCCTCCTGTTGGGAGAGGGCCTATCATCCAGAAGGAATATGACAATAGGTGCGGGATCAATTGTTTGTGGGATAGTTAGCCTTGATGACGGCTTAAGTGAGGGGTTTGTCGCGAATATTGCGAATACCGTTGGGGATGCCAGAGGGACAGAACATTGTCGATTTTGGACCAACGATTTTCGTCTTTCCGTTGAATGAAAACTCCGCGGTTCCTTCAATAATGTAGAATATCTCCTCCTCTTCACAGATGGTTCAAGATTTGGGTAGCAGGCCATGAAAGATATCTTACCTTATCGAACTGTTGAAACCATGTACGGATTTGACGGATAGTATTCGGTTGTGATATTAGATTGCGGACTCTGGTCTTGTGTCCAGGCCCGTAAATATACCTGATCGTTGTTACTGAATGTATCGTCCAAAGTACCGGACCAGGTCTCCCCACCCTGCCAGCCCAACCACGTTTCTCGGTCATAGTTTTCAGAGTTTGCAACATATTCGATCTTAACTCTTGCCACTCCTGTATTGTCAGAAGCTACTAATTGGACCGTCACATTTCCACTACGATCGTTACTCACCAACCAGTCAGATATTTCCGGAGGTGCCGTATCTAATGTATCGTAATTTATAACTTTTATTTTCCAAATGAAAATGCTTCCGTCTTCATGACCAGCAATAATGGTGTTTCCATCGGGGGAGATGGCTACACAATTTGCATAAGTTTCATATTCAAAGATGGTCATTAGTTCTTCACCTGACTCGGCATCCCAAATCTTGATAGTCTTATCCTCACTACTTGAAATGATCCGTTTGCCATCCGTACTGATGGCTACGGAGAATATTGCACCTCCATGCCCTCTTAAGCTACTTAGTTCTTTGCCCGATTCAGTATCCCAAATCTCAATAGTCTTTTGTAATTGCCAACCACCCAAAATGATCCGTTTGCCATCCGGACTGATGGCGACTGAATTTACCTGGCCTCCATACCCTCTTAGGGTCTTTAGTTCTTTACCCGATTCGACATCCCAAATCTTGATAGTCTTATCCGAACTACCCGAAATAATCCGTTTACCATCCGGACTGACGGCTACGGAGGTTATAGAACCTCCATGTCCTCTTAAGGTCCTTAGTTCCACACCCGATTCGACATCCCAAATCTTAATTGTCTTATCCCCACTACAAGAAATGATCCGTTGGCCACCCGGACTTAAGGCGACGGAGTTTACCTGGCCTTTATGCCCAGTCAGGGTCCGTAGTTCTTCGCCCGATTCGGCACCCCAAATCTTAAGAGTTTTATCCCAACTACTCGAAATGATCCGTTTGCCATCTGGACTAATGGCTACTGAGAGTATTGAACCTCCATGCCCTCTTAAGGTCCGTAGTTCTTCACCCGATTCGGTATCCCAGATCTTAATAGAATTATCCTTACTACCCGAAATGATTCGTTTGCAATCCGGACTGAAGACTACTGAAGTTACCCCGCTTTTATGTCCTTTTAGGATTCTTCGTTCTTGGTCCGATTCGGCGTTCCAAATTTTAACGGTATCATCCCCACTTGAAATGATCCGTTTGCCATCCGGACTGAAGGCTACTGATTGCACCCATCTAGTGTGTCCTCTGAAGGTCCGTAGTTCTTCGCCCGATTCGGCATCCCACATCTTGATGGTACAATTATACCCATCCCCCGAAATGATCCTTTTGCCATCCGGACTGACGGCTACCGAGATTACCACGCTTTGATGTCCTCTTAAAATCCTTAGTTCCTCTCCCGATTTGGCATCCCAAATCCTAATTGTCTTATCCCAACTACCCGAAATGATCTGTTTGCCATCTGAACTGATGGCGACGGAGTTTACCTGGCCTTCATGTCCTTTTAGGGTCATTAGTTCTTCACCTGACTCGGCATCCCAAATCTTGATTGTCTTATCCCCACTACCCGAAATGATCCGTTGGGCATCTGGACTTATAGCGACTGAGAAAACCTTACCTTCATGCCCTCTTAGGGTCCTTACTTCTTCACCCGATTCGGCATCCCAAATCTTGATAGTCTTATCCTCACCACACGAAATGATCCGTTGGCCATCCGGACTGACGACTACCGAGGTTACAATGCTTTGATGTCCTCTTAAAGTCCTTAGTTCCTCTCCCGATTTGCCATCCCAAATCTTGATAGTCTTATCCCAACTACCCGAAATGATCTGTTGGCCATCCGGACTGATGGCGACCGAGGCCACCCAGTTCTTGTGTCCTTTCAGGGTCCTTAGTTCTTTACCCGATTGGGCGTCCCAAATCTTGATAGTATGATCCCGCCCCCCCGAAATGATCCGTTGGCCATCCGGACTGAGGGTTACAGAGGGCACACCGTGTAAATGACCCACGAGTGTTAGAAGACTAGAATCCCTGAGTAAGTTGAGATAGTGCCATTCCCAGTTCCTTAAATCTATATCACATTTATCCAGGGAATTTTTCGCCAAGAAGGAATAATTCGCCTTGATATAGTGATCTGCCAGTCTGATATTAGATATATAACTGGATCTTTGGAGATTTCGAAGAGCGGTAAATGCTTTTTGTTTCTCCTCTTCGGCAATGTCTCTTGCATTTTCCGCTTCCCTCTCTGCGTTTTCGGCTGTAATACGTTGCTTCTTCTCTGCATCTTGTGCCGTCTTTGCTTGAACGGCAAAGACAACACTTATTATCGTAGCAAGAACTAAGATTACCAATACGGCTGCCAGAGCGGCAAAAACTGTTTGATTCCGCCGGGCAAACATCCGTATCTGATAGGCTAAACTGGGTGGATGGGCGAGAATGGGTTCATTATGGAGATAGCGTTTTATATCTTGGGCTAATTCTGCGGCAGATTGATATCTTCTTTTTCTATCTTTATCCTGAGATTTTAATAAAATTGTTTCCACATCTCCGCGGAGCATCTTATTGATTGTACTTGGTTTTGTTGGCAGTTCTTCCCGAATCACACGAGCGGCTTCATAAACAGTAGTACCGCTGACATCATACGGAAGTTGGTTACACAGCAGTTCAAATAGAATAATACCTAAAGAATATACGTCGCTTCGAGTATCCAGATCGTGTGGATCAGCATCACATTGCTCTGGACTCATATACTGTAAAGTTCCGACTAACATTCCCACATCAGTCTGCAATGTTGTTACTGCCATATCGGAATCAGTTGATCGAGCCACTCCAAAATCAATTACTTTCGGCTGTCCTGAAGAATCTACTAAGATATTGCTTGGCTTAAGATCCCTGTGAATAATCCCTTTTTGATGACCGTGATGGATAGCCTCACATATTTTGGCAAATAGTCCAAGACGATCACGAATAGATAATTTGTTCGCATTGGCATGCTCGACAATGGATTTAGCATTGGGGACATATTCCATGGCAAAATAGGGTTCTTCAATTTTGCCATATCCTGGAATTTCCTCCTTGTGAATCCCTGCCTGATAGATTTCAGCTATACCTGGATGCCGTAATCTAGCCAAGATTTGGGCTTCATATTGGAACCGTCTCAGGGCACTCCGAGAAGTGATCCCTCGCTTCATGACTTTGAGAGCAATAGTCCTCCTTGGATTCGTTTGTGTAGCTTCATAGACTACCCCCATGCCTCCGGTAGCTATGATTCTTCTTACATGAAAGCCACCAATATATTTGCCAATGATGCTTTTATCCAATGGATTGCCAGCAGTGCTGCCCAGCATATCATCAGTGGAATCATTCTTCTCTTTATTACTCTCCCGCTCGTTCATAACTATTTAAGCCTTGTCCACCGCTATTCAAACTTCTCAATTCTGCCCCTGGGAGCAACGGGTTGTGTGCATCAACGGTGCGCCAAAAAGTGCACCAAAGATGTTCTACCCACCTACTATCACACTACTACCAGCCTACTATTCCACTGCACAACCCCATTTTTGCCGTTGTAAGGTGTGGTGTAATAAGTAGTTACAAACCTGCAAAA
>Ga0224495_10001830_pt1 | contig 14521 bp, 16 predicted proteins | sample SF_Jul11_sed_USG_FD_168128 | JGI IMG/M metagenome (GOLD analysis project Ga0224495, IMG submission 168128) | Sediment microbial communities from San Francisco Bay, California, United States - SF_Jul11_sed_USGS_4_1 | ecosystem: Environmental > Aquatic > Marine > Sediment | place: USA: California... | reverse complement strand
AGATCGATTTCTGGCAGAACGTCCATGCCAACAACAACAAACGGCCCTGTTGATCCAGGATCGTTTATTTTTGGCCTTAACTCGCAGCCGGGGCTGTAAACTCCGCCTTGGCGCCAACCTCCTGGCCGCCATGGCTTTCCTTGGCGTTGTGCACGCCGCCATGGGCGCGCCAAGCCTGCCAGGGCCCCCGTTCCGTCCTGGCGAGAGCCTTCTTTTCGATATCTCCTGGATGGGCATTCAGGGGGGGGAGGGAAAGCTTTCGGTGCTGGAAGAGACCTCCTTGCGCGGCCATAAGGTGTACACCCTGGAGATAAAGGCCACTTCCACCGGGTGGGTGCGCAGCCTCTATCCAGTGGATGACAGGACCATATCCTTTTTCGATATCAAAGGGAATTTCTCCCGGAAGGTGGATATCTCCATCGCGGAAAACAGATATCGGAAAAAGAAGATAATCGAATTCCATCAGGAACAGGGGAAGGCCTATTACTCCGTGAACCAAGACCCGCCGGAGGAGTTTGAAATAGACAAAAGCAGTCAGGATTCCTTCTCCGCACTCTATGCGTTGCGGACCATGCGTCCGTCCGTCAGCGTCGGGGCGGTGATCATGATACCGATATTCGAGGATAAGACCCGCTATCTGCTGGAAGTGCGGGTGATCCGCAAGGAACGGATCGAATGCACTGAGGGTTTTGTCGATACGGTGGTGATAGAGCCGAAGCTGAAGACCGAGGGGATATTCAGCAGAAAAGGCTCCATGACCGTATGGCTGACCGATGATGAGTATTTGACGCCGGTGAGAATGCAGTCCAAAGTGCTGATCGGCTCCTTCGAAGCCACATTGAAGACCCACCGGGGCGCCAATATCCACTTTATTCCAAAGCAATAGTCATAAAGGGCGGGGAAACCTGGGGTCTGGCCAATTTTGAGCTTGTTTGGCATGCTCAATCCCCTTTATAATTGAACGTTTACAACAAAATTTACGTGAGGAAAACATGAGTCCGACAAGAAAGAAAAGGCAGAAAAGAAGATGGCGCTCTAAAAAGGGCTCGCACAAAAGAAAAGTGAACTAAGGCAGGCCTGAATGAAGCTTTCCCTGGAAGAGGTAAAGCATGTGGCCTCCTTGGCCAGGCTGAAGCTGGAGCCGGCGGAGGAGGAACTGTTCCGCGGCCAATTGTCACAGGTGCTGGATTTCATCAACACTCTGGGCGAGCTGGACACCAGCAGCGTGGAGCCGATGTCGCATGCCCTGGACGTGAAGAACGTCTTTCGGGAGGACCGGCAGGAAGATAGGTTCGACAAGCAGCTGTGGAAGGCCAACGCACCGTCGCAGGATTACGGCCATTTCAGGGTTCCCAAAATAATCGAAGGGTAATTGGCGCCATGACCGATATTGTCTCATTGACCCTTCATGAACTGGTGGCCGCCATGGAGAAGGGCCGGGTCTCCAGCCGGGAGGCCACGGCGGCCTACCTGGAGAGGATCGAGAAAGTTGATCCTGTAATAAATTCCTATGTGACCGTGGACGGCGAAGGCGCCATGAAAGCCGCGGACGAGGCGGATAAAAGAAGAGCCTCCGGCCAGAGGACGCCCGTGCTGGGCGCGCCATTGGCTATTAAGGATCTTCTGGCCACCAAGGGGATCAGGACCACCTGCGCATCCAAAATCCTGGAGAATTTCGTTCCGCCATACAACGCGTCGGCCGTGGAGAAGCTGCTGGCGGCGGGCGCCGTGATCCTGGGCAAGACCAACATGGACGAGTTCGCCATGGGCTCCTCCAACGAAACAAGCCACTTCGGCCCGGTTAAAAATCCCTGGGACATCACCAAGATCCCTGGCGGCTCTTCCGGAGGGTCGGCGGCGGCGGTGGCGGCGGACCTATGCTCCGCGGCGCTGGGCTCCGACACTGGCGGGTCCATCCGGCAGCCTGCTTCGCTCTGCGGGATTGTGGGGCTAAAACCGACCTATGGCAGGGTATCCAGATTTGGCCTCGTGGCCTTCGCCTCTTCCCTGGACCAGATTGGCCCCATGACCAAAGACATTCGGGACGCAGCCATCCTCACCGGCGTCATCTCTGGCCATGATCCGAAAGACTCCACCAGCGTAGACACTGCCGTTGGCGATTACCTGTCTGGGCTGGAGGAGGGAGTGGAAGGGATGGTCATAGGTGTGCCCAAGGAATATTTTGTGGAGGGGATGGACGCGGATGTGGAGAGTTTGGTCCGGCAATCCCTGAAAATTCTGGAGAGCAAAGGCGCCAAAATAAAATGGATATCACTACCACATACCAAATATGCCGTTCCTGCCTACTACGTGATCGCCCCGGCGGAGGCTTCCTCTAACCTGGCTCGTTACGATGGTGTAAAGTATGGATACAGGGACCAGGCGGTGCAGGGGCTTTCCGCCATGTATTCAAACACAAGAAATAAAGGTTTTGGCTCAGAGGTGAAACGGCGTATAATGTTAGGTACATACGCCTTATCCGCTGGATATTACGATGCGTACTATTTGAAGGCGTTGAAAGCCCGGGCGCTGATAAAGAGGGACTTTGTAGAGGCCTTCTCTGAAGTGTCGGTGATAATGGCGCCCACGGCGCCTTCGCCGGCGTTTGGGCTGGGAGAGAAAATAGACGATCCGTTGAAAATGTACCTTTCGGACATTTTCACGATAAGCGCCAATTTGGCTGGGATACCGGGAATCTCGGTTCCTTGCGGGTTCACCGGTGTGGGGGCTCCGGTGGGGTTGCAGGTTATGGGATCATATTTTGGCGAGGCTTTGGTGATGCGGGCCGCCAGGGCGATAGAACGGGAAGTTGGTTTGGTGGGTGTAAAACCTGAAATTCGCGCGATTGTGGGATAGGCTGGTATGAGTGGTGGAAAAAACCAATCGGTCACGTTGAAAGTGAGAGGAATCGGTAAGACCAACGTAGGAATGCGCAGGCGCAACAATCAGGATTCAATATTCCTGAATCCTGACAGCGGCGTGTTCATCCTGGCAGATGGCATGGGCGGCCATCTGGGCGGGGAAGAAGCCAGCCGTATCGCTACGCGGGTGATCAGCAAGACCATGCTCACCTCCAGCGCCTTGGAGCACCTGCAGCCTGAAGACAAGGAATTCATCGATCCATTGCCCAATGAAATGGCGAAGGTCACCAAGTTCGCCATATTCGAGGCGGACCGGGAGATCGTCCGCGTCAGCCACGACCGGTCGGACCTTCGCGGCATGGGCTCCACCATTGAGACTTTATTCGTCCAGGAGAACACCGCCACCATCGGCCATGTGGGCGATAGCCGCGTGTATATGATGCGCGACGGCAAGCTGGAGATGGTCACCGAAGACCATTCCATCCTGAACGAGGAAATGAAAAAAAGGCCGATGTCCGACGAGGAGATCGCCAATTTCCCCTTCAAGAACCGGATCACCCGCGCCCTGGGCCACCTGGGCGACCGGCATGTGGACGTCATCCAGAAGGAGCTCAAGTCTGGAGATGTCTTCCTGCTGTGCTCCGACGGGCTGACAGACGTGGCCGATGACTGGGAGATTGAGGAGACCCTGCTGGAAGCCGCCGGAGACCTGGAGAAGGCCGCGGACCATCTGGTGGAGATTGCCCTGGACGGCGGCGGGCCGGACAACGTGTCGGTCATCCTGGTGGGCGTGGATTAACTCTCTTCTCCGGCCGGAGCCGAGTTAATCCTTCTGTTCTTTCTTTCAGTCAACGCTGTAGACAGCGTCTTTTCCTCTTCCACTCATTCTTTAGCATTTGCCTTCCATCATGGCTCTACTTATCATGGATATGCGCTCTATCGGAGGAGCGCTATAAACGAGCTATCAAAAGCCAAGGTATATCAGGAGAAGTTTAATGTCTATGGATAACGAAAGCCAGGAGGAGCCGGAGGAGAAGTTTTATCAGGAGTACCTGCGCCTGGTGGAGCGCAAGGGCGCAGGGGCCGTGGATGAGATGCTGGACGCCATAAAGAAGACCTATGGCGCGGTGCCCCTGGTGGCCAGGGTGTTGTCGGAGGAGAAGGATTATTTTCTCTCGTCGGTCATCAAAAGCCGCTCCATCCTAAACCGGGAGGATGGCCCCCTGGACCCGAAGACCGTGGAGCTGATCGTGATCGCCTCCGCCACGGCCCTGCGGTGTGACCATTGTCTGGAAGTGCATATCAAGCAGGCCCGCAAGCATGGCGCCACCAAGGAGGAGATTCTGCAGGCGATAATGATTGCCTGTTTCATCATGGAGTCTTCCGGCAGGGCCACCGCATTCCGCAAATACCGGCAGGCTTTTGGCAGGAAGGACGCTACGGCGGAAGAGAACGGAGAACCCGGCAAATGAAGCTATTCATCTATGAACATCTGATGGCCGGAGGGGAGGGCGGACATTCCTCCTCCATGCTCGACGAGGGCGCAACGATGCTCCGGGCGGCCATGGCCGATTTTTCCCAGGTGGCCAAACCGTTCACCATAGCCGATGGCAGGTTCATCGGCAGGCTGGATGGGGTTGACCAGGCGCGGCCAATAGAAGGCGATCCCATCGCTTTCTGTAAATCGGCGCTGGAGGAGAGCGAGTCCGCGTTGATAATCGCCCCGGAGAGTGGAGGCGCGCTGGCCCGGCTGACGGCCATGGCCGAGTTTCGCGGCGTAAGGAACCTGGGCTGCAGCCTGGAGGCGATACTGATCACCGCGGACAAGCAGAAGTTTGCACACCTGATGGAGGAGCTGGGAATCCCCCATCCAAAGACCTTCTATGCCACATGCTTTTTCGACTCCTCGGCCATCTCCATGGGACAATGGATATCCAAGCCGGTGGATGGCGCCGGATGCGAAAAGGTCCACCTTCACGCTCCTGGCGCCAGGGCGCCCATGCCGCAGGATGGCAGCTTTCTGGCGCAGGAGTTTGTGGAAGGAGACGCGATGAGCGCCTGTGTCGTCGCGGGTAAGGATGGTCCCACGGTCCTCTCCATAAACCGGCAGTTCATCGGCGCATCGGGCGGAGCGCTGGAATATACCGGCGGCGAAGTGACGGATATGGCGCCGGACAAGGAGTTGACGGCGATCACGCAGGCGATATGGGAAGGGATCCCTGGTCTCCACGGATATTGGGGGATCGATTATGTGGCCACAGACACGGGGCCGGTGGTGATAGAGGTCAATCCCAGGCTAACCACCAGCTATTGCGCCCTGGGGGCCGCCCTGGGGATAAATCCGGCGGCGATGATAATGAACGCAGCCGAAGGCAGACCGATCACGGATGAAATCCGTCGCCGGCGGGTGGGATTCAATAGAAAGGGAGAGCTTGAGTTTTGAGAATCCTTGGCCTGGATATCGGCGGGGCGAACATAAAGGGCGCCGTGGTGATTTCCAAAGGGGCCAGGGCCAGGTTGAAGAGCCAATTCTCTCTCCCTTTCGAGCTTTTCAGGGATAAGGCCGCCCTGGCGGACAAGTTGGCGTTCCTGCGCAAAAAGATAAAGCCGGAAATGGTGGCGCTGACCATGACCGGGGAGCTGTGCGACAACTTCTCCAACCGCTCCGCTGGGGCGAAATGGATCCTTGGTTGCGCGCAGAAGTCTTTCGCCGGGCTTGCCATAAAGGTGGTGGATAACAAAGGTGAGCTGACAACAATGAGCCAGGCCCGGCGCCAGCCGATGGCCGTAGCCTCGGCCAACTGGGCCGCCACGGCGCGCTGGGTGGCGGCCAATGGCCTGCGCCATGGCGTGGTGATCGACATCGGCTCCACCACCACAGACATCCTGCCGATAAAAGATGGCGCACCAGCCTGCCGGGGAGTGGACGACTTTTCCAGAGCCCGCGAAGGGGAGCTGGTATATACCGGATATCTGCGGACCCATGCAGCCATGGTAGCCCACGAAATTACCATCCAGGGGCGGAAAATGGATTCATGCCCGGAGTATTTCGCCATTATGGGGGACGCGCATCTTCTGTCCGGGGAGATGGGGCCGCGGGAATATACCTGCGCCACCCCGGATGGCGGACCGAAAACAAAGCAGGGAGCCGCCCGCAGGTTATGCCGTATAGTGATGGCGGACCTGGAGCAATTGGGCATGGAGAGCGGCAAAGAGATCGCGGACCAGATAGTGGCCGCCCAGACCAACAGGCTTGAGCGGGCCTTGGCCGGAATCATCCAGCGGACTGGGCTGGATAACAGCGCTTCGATCCTGGCCATAGGCGCCGGGGCAGGGGTGTATGGGAAAATGATTCAATCAAGGTTTGCCATGAAGGTTCTGGCCGGCCTGGCGGGAGTGGTAGCAAAATCGATCAACCCGGCGTTCTGCACGGCGATGCTGGCGCATGGCTCCGCCGGTCTTCACCAGTCATCCCCCGAGCCAACAGATTGGCGAGTCTACCTGCTCTCTTGCGCTGATGGGACATATTACTGCGGCGCGACAAATGATATTGATAGACGAATGGAGCGGCACAACCGGGGGATTGGGTCGCGCTATACCCGCAGCAGGCTGCCGGTGAGCCTGGTGGCCACAAGCCGGGGGATGACCAGGGGGGAAGCCCTTTCGCTGGAGGCGATGGTGAAGAAGGAGAAGCGGCAGGAGAAGGCCGCGGTGATAAACAACTACTGACCGGTGGCAGGGAAGGGGCGTCGGCCTGAAAGAAAAGTGTCAGGGGGCGTGTCACTTTCTTGCCTTCCCCGGCCTGATGCTGATATCGTATAGCCATATGGAAAAAAAGGAGTGATCAAATGCCAGAGACGAAGCTGAACGCAGTGGTGGTGAAGAAGACAGAAGTTGCTCCGGGGCTGATGATAATCAAAGTGAAGACAGACGATCCGCTGCCCACATTTTCACCAGGGCAGTTCACCACTCTGGGGCTGCCGGGTTCGGCGCCCAGGTTCCATATATCCGACGAAGAGGAGACGCCGCCCCCGCCGGATAAACTCATCCGCCGGGCATATTCCATATCATCATCGCCGGACAAGAAGGACCATCTGGAGTTCTATATCACGTTGATCCGGTCCGGCCAGCTGACCCCCAGGCTTTTTGCGTTGAAAGAAGGGGATCGGCTATTCGTGGCGACGAAGATCACCGGCGTGTTCACCCTGGAGGAGGCGCCGCAGGACCATAACCTGGTGCTGGTGGCCACCGGCACCGGGCTGGCGCCATATATGAGCATGATCCGCTCCATCTTCTCCAGCCAGCGGCATCGTAAATACGCCATCATCCATGGCGCGAGGCATTCGTGGGACCTGGGCTATCGCGCCGAGCTGGAGACCCTGGCCGATTACTTCCCAAATTTTTCTTATCTGCCGATCATCAGCAGGCCGGATAAGGAACATACACCATGGAGCGGCCCCGCGGGCTATGTGCAGGATCATTGGAAATCCGGCGCCATTGGCCAGAAATGGGGAGTTGCGCCCAGCCCGCAGAACACCAGCGTGTTCCTGTGCGGCGCCCCGGTGATGATAGAGGATATGATAACCCTGCTGACAAGTGAGGGATTCAAGGAGAAAAAGAAAAAGGAGCCGGGAGAAATATTCGCCGAGAAATTCTGGTGAGGTTATATAGGATTATTTCTATGCAAGCCGGCGGACCAACGCATTATTGGAGCGGACAACGCACCATGATCAGATCATCGCGAAGAACGGTGACAGCTACCGGGCGCCCTCCAGCAAAAGGAACAAGAGCCGCTAAATAAATAGAAATCCAAAATAATAACCTTTAAATCCCAGGCTCACTATTGCCGCGTCCTTGAAATCGCCTTGGCCTGATCTGGTGAACACGATGGTCGGCTGTTTCAAGCGCCAGTGGCCGCCTGTTTGGTCTGGCGCCCGAAGTTGTTCGCCCGTGCTTTGATTCGGGGATAAAGGCTCTTTTCGTGGGGTGATTTGATTGCAGAACAGTGTTTCTCAAACCATTCTGCCATCTCCCTGGCCTTTTCCTTTTCTCCAGAAAGAAAATATCCCAAAGCCAGATATGCGTGATAAATGGAAACGAATTGCTTGCTCGACAGGGGAGAAAGCGCTTCAAGTCCTTCTCTAATGCGCCCCAGCTCGATAAGCGCCGAAGCTTTTATATAAGTTGGCAGTTCTCTTTTCGGAAATTCAAAAAGCGACAGATCGCAGTGGCTGATAGCCTGGTTCAGCGCATCCTCCTTCCCTTCCATAAGAAAAGTGAGCGCAATGGCGTTGTGCAAAATCCTTAACTCATCAGGGTTGCATGGCATGGAAAGCGCGGAGGTCAGCGGCTGGCGCGCTGACGTGGCCTTTCCCTGTTCTATCAGCGCCCGACCAAGCATCAATTTTAAAGGGACGTTTTCGGGGTTCTTTTCAAGCCATCTTCGCGCAACCTCCTCAGCCCCGGAATAATCTTCCTCGTGTAGTTTCATCTCACTCAGAATCAATCCTGGCAGGACTGGTGACAGACCGGTGAAGTAATCTTCCGGCTTTGCCAAATAATCCCATATCATCTGGCCATCCATCAGGGATTTGTCTGGATCACCATGGAATGATCGGGGAATGATTCCTTCTATGGCAAAAAACGCGTTTACTGTGAAAAAAGGAGCGATGAATAACATCCAAACGGCCCGCACCCACAGCCAGCCTCCCACGGGGTAAAACATGAGCGCCGCCAGCGCTGCTGCGGCAACTAAGTTGGCCGCTGGCCTGGCCAACAGAATAAATATTTGCTTGGCCTTTAAATGTTGCCCTGACGCCGGGCCAGCCACAGGTCTGACACTATAACCTTGGCCGAATTCGATCATCATTTCCCCTAAATGCGACATATGGAGAGTTTTTCCGCGTCCTATTTGTACGGTCAATATTCCTGCGCCTGTCATGACTGCCGCAACGGAATAACCAATTTCACGGATCAAATCCGCCAGATTAAAAGCCAACGCCCATAGCTACAGAAGGAAAATGAACAATATTGCTACAATCACGGCATTGGGGGAACGAGACGGTATATTTAAGAAGATGTTTTCAACGTCCTGCCCCACGGCGTCATTGGGGAACACATGGTCATACATAGCGAACGCCATACAAGCAATGATGATGGAGGCCAGGAAAACGTTCCAGATCGTGTAAATTACGCTCCAGAACGTTCGTTTTGGGTCCGTGGCGCTGGACTGGCATGTCATGGCAAGATGCGCTCCAAGGTTCAATTTGAAGTAGAACTAATTAATCATTACAAGCTGGAAAATATATGACTTATCTTTAAGATTGCCATAAAATGCCTATACTATACTTGTACAATCAGGTGAATACTATCACTGCCAAATATTGTCACTGTACATTTTTTGAATAACATAACTCGATTAAATTATCTACTGTTACTAAATTCTCAAATTCTTCTAGAGTTATAGATGGGTATTTAGCTTTTGTCCATACATAAACTTCATCATAAAAGTTCTCATATAAATCATGGCATTCGTCCAACCATAGCAATTCATCGTCCAGTCTTACTTTACCTGGGCTGACACCTAATTTACCACTTAGCATTTCCATGATCATATTGTATGAAAGATAATCATATTTAGCCCTACAATTATAATTGTCATACATCTCTAACAGATCTAATGATCGTCTCTTTGCAAAGCATTTGTACATATTGTATTTGCTAATCAAATTAAACAACACCGCTGTTATTAGTAGGAATATTGCTAGGTTTATCAATGAATCCGGATGTGTCAGGGCAGAATAAATAGATACAGATATGACAATAAACAATAAAACTTTACGCAGTTGTATTTTGATATTATGCATATTTATCATTGTGTGCTAAGCTTATTACTCCATGCATTTATATAGCCAAATGTCACTTTACAAGTACAGTAATTACCGACATCAGGTTTCCGGGATATGGCTTAAGCAGCCTCCGGTTGATCCTTCTTTTCTGGAACAATCGGTGGCAGATTATCACTCCCAATGCTTCCCGCAGCGCATGCGCTGGCGGCGGCGTGAAGTTCTCCATAGCCCTGCCGGGGGATTGACGCCGCAAGGGGGGGCATAACTTTTGCGTTACAGCATTTTTCTGAATCCGTCATTAAAAAGTCCAACATGAAATACATGTACACTAGAACAGCAATGGCGGCGGCAAAAAAAGCCATTGCCACGGATACTGCGAAAACGCTCCAGCCCAATCCTGCGCCATGAGAGACCCTGAAAAGCCATACCAAATGCGCTGTCAATAATGTCAGCATTAGACCTGTTGCTGTCCAGTGCGCCTGCAAGGCCGCATCAAAACCGAATGAGTCTATAAGGACGAATATTCCACCCAGATAAAACCAAATTCTTTCAAATATCGCTATCGTGCTCCAAAATGTCCACCATATAATATATACCGCCAATGTTTGCTGATATGATCTTCCCTGGCAATCAAGAATTCGGTGAACGATCCATGCGCACAACGGAACCAGCAATGTCAAATAAACCGTTTGTCCAGCGGCCCAAGAAAATTTCTTTAGCTCCTCCCGCCAGACCAAGTCGGCGTACCGCCCGGCCAACGCTCCCTTGCCTTTCTCGTACAAAAGCTCCACCACACTCCTGCCGTCCAATCCCTTGTCCAATTCCTTGAGCTTCTGAGAAATCTGCTGCTCAGTCTCATACCAATTGGGATTTGGGCCGAGTTCCTTGGGCAATCCGATTGTTCTTTCAAATAACTCCGCGTCCTGCGCGCTCAGCCTTTCGTAGTAGAAACTCCAGTGCATTACATATCGCTCCATTCGCCAATCGGCAAGATCCAACGCTAGCAGAAACGCTGTCCAGAAGACCAGCAACACGACGGGATGAGCCATCCGTGTGTGGTTTTCCTCCATAGCCTCGCCGAGCAGCGCCCTCGGCTCTGTGATCGTGCGGAGCCAGGTGGATGGGATCTTGCGTGAAAATAAATCGCGCCAGTTTATGGGAGCGTCACCGTAAAATGGCATGTCTGGCCCCGATTATTGGGTTATAAATGCAGGTCATGACTTTTCATTCCGGCAATATAGCATTTCTAACGGCTATGAGCAACGACACCTGTATCAACCGCTGACTGACCGTCGGCTGAGACAAATCCACGAACGGGTGTTGCGATCCCACACCTTTCATCGTGGAAAAAAGCTTTAACGCAAGGTTGCGATGTACAAGGGAATGATCGGCAGGTTGAACGCTCAGCTCAAGCTGATTCGGCGCAGAGTTGGCAAAGGCATTTTCCCTCGGATAGCTGGACCGGGACGCCGGACTTGAGGCTGCGATGAATCTCCGCGGTCTCTTCCGGGGAATGATAATCCTCCAGCCAACCGTCGAGCATGAAGCTCAGGTTGCCTTCGGGAGTCTTGATTTCCTTGCCCGGTGGCAGGTACAGGGCGTATCCAAACTTGTCCACCGGGAAGAACAGGCCATAGCGCGCCGGTGATTCATCAGGATCAGAGGGCCAGACTCCATGCGGCGCCAGGATCTCGCGCCCGATCTTTGTTTTGTTTTCCCGCCACCAGATATCCATCCAGTGGCACGCCACCAAAGATGATATCTCCGCGGTTCCTCCAGCGTCTTCGAAGCTGACATGAAGAAACCATTGGCCAGCCTGGGGCATCTGTCCGGGCTCTGGCCGCTGGCCTTTCACCAGGGCCTCGCCGCCGATATCGTCCAGGTACGTGCTGATGAACGCGGTGGTGGCCATGGAGGGGGAGGGAAGTTTTGCGTTGATCCATCCCCTGAAGGAGGTTAGCAACTCGTTGGAAAGGGGCGCGGAGGGAAGCTCGATAAGGCTGGCCGAGGAGGGGAAGAGCCTGGCCATAAAGGATTTTAAAAGGCCGGCCAGGCCACTGTTCTCGGCCTCGAGGTATGGGAGCAACAGCCGGTTGTAATCCGGCAGGACCGGGAGAATGTAATCATTTCCGCCCATCGCCAAACTCCACCGGAAAAAACATTTTTGATATGCGGCAGGATATCACCAATTATGAGCCGATACAATAATATTGATACTGAAGATGCGGGACTGCTCTTGTGGCGGGCGTGGGACTGAAAAAGAAAATGGCGCCGTCATTGCGATTGAAAAAGTTGTTTACTAGGGATGGATTCGGAAGTAGAATAACGAAAATGATAATCAATCTCAAAAACGAGAAGGTGCAATTAGGAGATAGTCATGATCATGTTGACCGATAAGGCGGCGGAAGCCATAAAAAAATTGCAGGCCGATATGCAGGCCGAGGATAAGAATTTCCGCGTGGACGTGGTTGCCGGCGGGTGCCAGGGATACTCATATGATTTCGGGTTTGACGAGGAGCGGGACGAGGATAGTAAAACCGAGACCAATGGTGTCACCATTCTGGCCAGCCCCCAGGCTGCGGCGCTGGTGGATGGCATGACCATCGATTTTATGCAGGATGTTGGCGGCGAAACGTTCATTTTCAGAAATCCAAAAGCCAGCAAAACGTGCGGTTGCGGCGGGTCCTTCTCGACATGACGGGCGAAAGGATAGGCTGGGGAAGAATAATTGCGTGCTCCGAGTCTCTGTCCGGAGAGTATATCCATAACGGATAAACCACCATGGTATTGACATGGCGGGGGATATTTTTCAGGCGTATGGCAGACAAGGGTGATTAATTATGCATTGTATTTCAATTATTCTTATTTTAGTCGATAAAAGCCATGTTGGCGTATATCATGAAATAACAATGTAGTGCAAAGAGCCGGCGCCGCGGGATGGCGATGTATGGCGGAAGTCATGCGCCGGGGCGATTGACGTTGCAGGAGGTGGTTTGCTATAATAAGGTTTTAAAAGGGAATATAGTGGGGATGCCTGATAAATCTTTTTCCAGATTCAAGGTCGGCGCAAAGATAGTTTATCCTTCCTATGGCTTGGGCGTCGTTGAAAAGATCGAACAGCTCAAGATGTCTGGCAACGCCGACGCGTTCTACATTATCCGTCTTAGAAAGAACGGAATGACCGTCATGGCCCCGATGCGCTCGGCGGACTCCATCGGGTTGCGTTGCGTTATCAACAAAAAAGAGATCCCTAAAATTCTTGCCATTCTCGGCAACGGGCTGATGGAGAACATCGAGCCCAACTGGAACAAACGGCAGAAACTTTTTCTTGAAATGATAAAGACCGGCGCTTTGACCAACGTGGCCAAGGTATACCGCGCTCTTTTCAAGCTAAAGGAATCCAAGGGCCTTTCATTCATTGAGCAGCAGGTGTTCGACAATGCCTACGAGCTTATCGTCAGCGAAATAGCCGAATCCAAAGGGATCGGCAAGGATAAGGCGGCGGAGCTTGTGGGCAAGGCGCTGGAGAACTGACAGGCGGCTGGCGTCGGCCCTTGGCGCCCAGTTTAGGATTCCGGCATGATAAAACCCTCCGATCTAAAAACCATCAAGGCGCTAAAGGGCCTCACCGACGCCGAGATGGAGGATGTCGGCCGCAGCTTTGTTCCCCTTAACCTGAAGAAGGGTGAATACCTTTTTTATCGAAAAGACCCTGGCTCCGCCGTATACTTTCTGGCCAAGGGCGCCCTACAGATCACCATCGATAACGAGGAAAACAAGGAGATTGTGGTGTATGTCATCCAGGAGGGTGACATAGTGGGGGAGATGTCGCTGTTCAGCCACGCCGCCCGCAGCGCCACCGCCGCGGCGCTGGAGAAATGTCTTTTCTACAAGGTAGATGGAGATAAATTTCTGAACCTTATGAGCCTATACCCTATCATAGCCATCAACCTGGCCAGGACTCTTGTGGATAGGCTGATGGAAGCCAACGCCATTATAGAAAGGCTGGGTACCATGGATGGCTCCCAGAGAGTCGCCAATTTCATAAAGGCCATGGCAATAAGAAGCGGCGAGCTGCAAGGTGAGTTTTACCGGATTCGCAAAAAACCAACATACCGGAACGTATCCCAGCGGTTGGGGATGTCGGAAAAAACCGTATACCGCGCCATGCACGGCCTGATGGAGCATGGTGATGTGAGCGTTCTGGATGGGATGTTGCTTGTCAAAAAGGTTTTCGTTGATCAAAACAATTAGCGTGGCCGTCATGGCGCTGGCTATGGGGCTGGCCTCCTGCCAGAATAGTGGCGAACAGGCCGACCCATCCCTGAAGAATCCGGCCGGCGTTGCGCAAAACGCTCTAGGCAGGATTATCAATGGAGGCGCTGGCAAGGGAAGCTTCCATTTCGACGGCAAGGAATACCTGATATCGGTGGGAGACAACTCCACCACCGAGCAGGGGCCATTCTCCCTTTCCATAGCGGCGATCCCAGGAGTGAACATGGAGGGATTTATTGGAGGCGCGAAGGAGAGCTCTGTGACTCTTCGCGGGGCCATCAGCGCCGCCGGCTTGATTGCGCGGCTTGGTGAGGAGCTATCCGCCAAGGGTTATTCGAGGAAAAGCATGATAATAGGCGAGGGTCTGGCTTCCGCCACCTGGCTCACTGCCGATGGATCGGCCTCGGCGCGGATATACGCCATGGAGAACAATGGCTCTGTGGTGGCAAAGATCGTGGCGCGCCTGGAGGGAGCGAAGCGGTAGTATAGGCCTTGTTAGTTGAGAGGCTGGCTACAGTTTGGAGCCACAATCGGGGC
>Ga0224495_10001829_pt1 | contig 14523 bp, 21 predicted proteins | sample SF_Jul11_sed_USG_FD_168128 | JGI IMG/M metagenome (GOLD analysis project Ga0224495, IMG submission 168128) | Sediment microbial communities from San Francisco Bay, California, United States - SF_Jul11_sed_USGS_4_1 | ecosystem: Environmental > Aquatic > Marine > Sediment | place: USA: California... | reverse complement strand
ATTGTCTTTGACGACGCTGCTGCTAATCATAATCCCAGTGATTGTCGTTGTCGTAGTAGTGGTACTGATCAAGAAAAAAGTGATAGTCTTCAGCCGCGGCGAAGAAGCTCAATAGCTTCCGCTTCTCTTTCTTTTTTTGTTTTGAGAAACGCACGAGGCTCTATTAACCGAGCATCTGATTGACCATATCGATGTTCTCTATGAAATAAACGCCTTTAGGAGTCGTTTTGTACAGCGTTATGGTTTGCCTTTTTCTCATCACAGTATTGTTTTCAAGGAAGCCCTTGTCAATCAGTAGCTGCAGATACGCGTTGATTTGAGAATAGCTTAGCTTTGCCTTGTACATGATGTGCGTCTTGATTCTGCCTTCGCGAGCCGTTTTCAGTATCTCCGCAACAATGTCGTGCCGATCTCTTCTCTTATTGTTCAGCTCGATGGTGGTCACTGCCTGCCCTCATCTCTAGCATATACGAAAAGCATGGACCATATATTACTCTTGAGGAAGATACTTCTATAACACTAACCCATGTGAAAGGGCGCTATTTCACGCCGATTCTTCGTAGCATTTCACACGGTTTACAGATTTCGCTCACTGTAGGCTCTCCACAAACCTTACACGCTTGCAGAAAAACCTCTTTTTCAGCAGCCTCTAACGCTGGTCTGATTTTCTCAACTGATCTGAAGATCGTGTATTTCGTGCCTGCGTGCTTTTCTTCAAACCTGTTGAGCATCAATCGTATGTCATTTCTCATAGCAGTAGTCGCATATGTACATGGAATGGTCTGAAACTCTGTTTTCTTCAAGTATGCGTAGAAGGCAATTTCTTTCTCCGGCACTTCGCAGAGAGGTTTAACACGAGGCACAAACAATGGATGCGACTCCTCTAAAACGGGCTTGACCCGTGCTATGCGCGGAGCGTCGCCGTGCATAATATTCAATAATATGGTTTGAACTTCGTCGTCTAAATTGTGTGCCAAGGCAAGTCTGTCAGCCTTCGCTTGGCGAGCAACCACGTTAAGGGCTCGACGCCTCAAGACTCCGCAGTAAGCGCACGGCGAAAGCACCTCATTACTCCCCTTGCCCTTGGCTTTTAGCCGATTTACTAGTTCATCAAGCCGAACACCAAACAGATCTTCAAAGGAAATCATGAAATGCTCGACCTCAAGCTTCCGACAAGCTTCGAGGGCAAACGTGACCGCTTCATCTCTGTAGCCACGGATTCCCTCATCAACTGTGACTGCGCACAGACTGGCTTTTGGGAATAGCTTTTCGAACTTCGCCAGAATGCATAGCAGTGTGACGCTGTCCTTTCCGCCTGAAACAGCCACAGCAATCCTGTCGTTAGGCTTGAACATTCTGTTCTTTGAGATTGTGGCTTTGACCTTGTCTTCTATTGATTTTGTGAAGCATTTGTTGCAGAGTTTCTCGCCTGAGTAGATGCGCATGTACACCGCGTCTCTTCGCTTACACAGTGTGCACGTTGTCATTGCAGAATCGCCGTTTATTGGGCTATATTGCTAACAAACCATAGCGCCATATGCTAATGATAATGTTTAGTGCAAAAAGCGCAAGTGTGAAGGCGCTTAGACTGATGCGCAATTCGCGTTTCCGTTTCTTCACAAACCTTTCAAGTGGATAATATAGCACGCGTTCGCCGTCAAAAGGATATAACGGCAGCATGTTGAACACGGCGACGCTGAAAGCGAACGCGTATATCCAGAATATCGTCCAGTACAGGTTGACACCAGTGTATTGCTCTAGTCCCAGTCTGTTCGGCTGATAGCTTGCTCCTAGTCCCGTGTTCAACCCGACAATCGCTCGGCTTTCGTTCTCAGGGGCAGATGCCGTTGTAATCGGTAGCTGTTCAACTCTGTTGTTGTGGAGAACTGAAAGAGACAGATTTTGTCCCGCCTTAACGCTTCTCATGTAGATGGAGAAGTCAAGATATGTGGCAATAGGCGTTCCATTGATAGCTTGTATTACGTCCCAGCGTCCCAAGCCAGCATTTTCTAATGGTCCATTAGGAACAGTTTCTTGGATCAGGAGACCGGCAGGCGGTGCAAACAATCCTGACAACAGGATGAGGGCTAGTAAAGCTGTTACCAGGTTGGCGGCTGATCCAGCTGATAACATGCGAAGTCGGGCTGTCAATGATGCTTTTTCAAACTCTTTTTCATCAGGTTCTACAAACGCGCCGAAGAAGACCAGCGCAGCAAGTATTCCTGTAGACAAGACTGGAATGTTCTCAACCCGTGCCATTATGCCATGTGCCAGCTCATGTGGCAACACTATCACAACCACGGCGACGAGGAAAAACGGCAGCCAAGTCATGCTTAAAGTCAGACCTGGGACAACAGGCGCAACGTAGCCTATGTCGCCTACTTGGCTGAACCTAAGAAGATTGTTGACAAGGAAGTAGACGGCGAAAACCATGAGACCAACAGAGAAGGCCACCCCGATGTTCGACAAGGTCGTCCAAAGCACTGGTTTTTTCTTGGCGAGCTTATCTATGGATGAGTTCAACGCTTTCGACTTGTACATGAAAAAGGCAGGTTTGACGTCTAATCCGTACTTATCCAAGTGAAAGACGTAGGCTACTAGGTACAGAATCGCCCAAAAAACAACCAAACCAATCAGAAACGTAAGTTCAGGCGTCAAAGTGAAAGCCATAGCTTATGTTTTTCCTTTCCTGATTCGCTGTTTCTAGGAAATCAACAGGAATATAATACTTAAACCTAGTGTTAGAAGAAAGCAGGTGTTGAACCCGGTGAGATATGAAATATGGCGAAGAAACCAGTGAAACGCGCTGACAAGGCTGAAGTATTATACAGCGAAAAACACTGGAAACTTCTGCAAAGACTGAGAGAAGAAGCAGTTGAAATAATGGAGGCGCTTGAAAAAACAGGTCTCAATTGTGTAACACACGGGAGCATAGCTAGAGGAGACGTCTCTGTAAAAAGTGACATAGACGTATTCATACCCAATCCATCAGGGTCGTTTCTAATAGAATCAGCCGTTGAACGCGCAGGATTGACCGTCAACCAACGGATTCTTGTGCAGGCTACCCCGGTCTATGCCGCTAAAGGCTACATTGAACTTGATCCCCAACGTGTTGTTTCTTTCCCACTGATGAAAATGCGCCCACTGGAACGCGATTTCTACAGATTCGGAGGCGAGGCGACTCTCCAAGCTCTCAAAGATAAGAAGCGCACAGTCGGCGTTGACAAACGTCTCATGTTGATTGAACCCACTGAACAAGGGCACGTCGAAAGCAGCATCATTGGCAGAGAAAACGCCGTGGCTAAGCTGCTTAGCGTCTCCACTGAAACAGTTCTCGACAGAGTGCACGCATTGCTGCGTCGTGACAAAGTGGGAAGGACAGGAGTCTTCATTAAACGCGAGCTTACACCTGACGAGACATTCGAAATGGTTCTGCAGCGGCTGGTAGATGAGAATCCTGCTGTGCGCCGGCGGCTTAAGCTCTCATGAGGGCATCTCAGCTTATTCGGTACCTGAGAAGCGCTGCAATTCCGCTGAGTCCTTCAAGTTTGTGTCCGGCTTCGTGTTCGGTGCTCACAACGGTTATTTGTCCGGATTTCGCCTCCACTTCTCGCATTATTTTCTCCAGTTCTAAACGTTTTTCATCTGTTGACTCGCGAAGTAGCGTGTCTATTATCAGTAGTCTTTCAACCGCGCCGTATTGATTTGCCTTCGCCACTTCATCTAGTCCGTAGGTCACATTGCCTTTTCCAGTTCCCAGCCTAGTCAACACTTCTTCAACATGCCGTGTCTCAACAGCCATTCTGGCGTTCCTTAGAGTTTTCGTTAAGACGCCTGAGCGAATAGCTTCATTGATGCCAGTTAAGCCTGAACTGTGAACGCCCTTAACGTCCACAATTGTTGATGCCACATCCTTGTCCATGTTTTGAACATACTTGACGAAACCGTTCTTTACAAAGCCCAATCCTAAAATGACTATTGGGCACTTGAGGCTGTGCCAAGCTTCACGTATGAGGTTCAATGCGTCTTTGAAGTAGCCTTTGAGGGCTTCTTCTCGGGTTTCGGGCTCCAACTTGCCTGGAAGCTGAATCCTCTTCTCTGCTTTAACCTCCAATCCATATTGATGCAGAACAGCAACGGCGTATTCCTCGTCGTCAATTGCTGCAAGCAGAATGAGCTGGGCTTCAACATGGCTTGCTCTATCCAAGCGGTCAACCTCATGCTTAAGCCACCTAGACTTAACTATCGTCACAGGTTGATCAACAACCAGATTCAAAGTGTGATACGAGCCTCTGCCACCTATATCCTCAGGAATGTCTGTTATTATCCCGCGGACTCGCAGACGATTGAGGCTTCTGTCCCAAAGAACGTTTTCAACCTTAATGCCCAAGGAAACCATAACACGTCTGCCATCTTTGGGACGACTGTACTCTTGCTGAACCTTAACCTCTCTAGTGGTCCGGGCGAAGACCTGGTCGCCTGCATAGATTACATTGTAGAGATGCCAGAGATCATCTAGGCTTTGGGGCACTACCTTAACGAAGCCTCTCTTAAGGTGCATTTCCAAGATTCTCAAGAGCTATTGTCCCCCGAGGGCGAGACTGACGATTGCAGAATCCATGTTCTTATAATTCACTAAAATCCTTTATCCTTTTCCATGATAACGTGTACATGAAAACCGAACAGTTGAGACTGGGTGGGAAGGTTCTCTGTCATGAGAAAGGTGTTTTAGCTCTTAGATGTGAACGCAGAGGCAAGGAAGCGAAAGCGCACGCTGAGGTCGAACTCAGGACTCTAGCAGAATTCTCACAGTAAATGAGCTTTTTAGCTTTCCATTTCTGAGAACGTCAGTAAATGCACTTTCAAGGGTTGCTTGACTTGGTCTGAAACGCGCGCTGCGACAAGGAACTTGATTCCCTTGTCACTAGCTATGTCTACTAATCGTTGCGTGATTACACCATCGAATACAACTGTGTCTACTTTGTCAGTTTGCTGGAGTTTCTCGGCGAGTGCACTCACAGGAAGGCGTTCTATCTGCTCCATTTTCTCGCTGAACAAAACACCTTCCAGCGTGCCCTCTAGTTCCTTACGGGCCTCCTTAATCTGTTTGGGCACAAGGACCCTTGGGCGTTCCCGCGGCTTCTTGGCCTTGAACTCTTCGATTGGAACTTTATTCTTCAAGGCTTTGAAGACCTCAGTTGAAGTGCATTCCTCGATTTCCTTGCCCTGCGGTGCCCTTGCGATATATTTGACATCCGTTACTTGAAGAAGCTCCTTAAGGATCAAGTCGCCACCTCGGTCCCCGTCCAGAAGCGCAGTTGCCGTTTTTTCCTTGCTCAGTTTGATGATAGTCTCTGGAACTTTCGCGCCTTCGAGAGCTACAACATTTTCTATTCCGCATCTAAGAAGATTGATGACGTCAGCTCTGCCCTCTACAATTATGACTTCCTTGGCGCTGCCTACCTCTGGACCCGCAGATAACTCATCGGGCCCATATTTCTCCACCTTGGGTACTCTAAGAGTTTCTGAGACTTCTCGGAAAACCTCTTCCGTGCTGGGCATCGATTCGATTTGCCATTGCAGCAGAATGTTCTTGGCTCGTTCAATGATTGTTTTGCGTCTTGAATTGCGCAAGTCTTCCAGTCTTTCTATTGTAACGTCTGCTTCGCATGGCCCGACACGGTTAATACTCTCTATACTCGCGGCAATTATCGCCGTAGATACTCTGTCAAGGCTGGTTGGAATCACAATTGTGCCTGTAGTTTTATCTTGTTTTGATTGCAGTTCGATTTCTATTCTTCCGATTCGTCCTGATTTTTGCAGTTCGCGGAGATCAAGTTCGCTGCCGAACAAACCTTCTGTTTGTCCGAAAACTGCTCCTATTACGTCTGGTTTTTCTACCACGCCCTCGATTTCGAATTTGGCGCGGATTACATACTTCACGGTAACCGTCTGTGAAGATCCCATTAGCATGCACCTCCTAGTGATATCTTGTTATATGGGAATGATCCCAGTAACGGCGTGATGAACGTGTTAGCGTTCAGAACCACTTTACAGTAGATTGCCCACTATTAACTTTTGCTAATCGTTAATTAGCTATCTGGAACGTCGCTGAAGCGAAAACATGATATACGCGACCATTATCTGCATGCTCTCATGCTTAGGAAGACAGAACATGCGTACCTAGGCATTTGAGAGGCACAACGACATATCTTGATGCATGACGTTCCTTCGTGAATAGCCAACTGGATGCGATCGTTAGATGAACAACACGAGCTTTCGAGATTTCGTGGTCAACATGGCGCGAAACTTTGATCCTAAGGCGGCTGGTAGTCTAGTGGCTACAATTCAGTTCCGCGCAACGGGTAAGGAGCCAGGCAACTACTATCTTCATATTGAAAATGGCAAGTGTAATTTCAAGGAAGGCAATGCTGAGTCGCCCACGGTCGCAATTAACGGTCCCTCTGAAGTGTTGATTGCCATAAGCACTGGCGACATGGACGGGGCTCAAGCCTTCATTCAAGGAAAATTGCGTGTAGAAGGCGACTTTAGACTGCTTGTGAAAATGGGCGAACTATTTAAACGCGGTTGAAAAAGTGCACGCTTTCGCGATCAGGAAATATAACAATAGACTTCTAGAACCGCTGTTGGCAAGACCTCCTAAAAACCTTGTCACAGTCTCTTTTTCATGTGATATGTTCTAACCTCGAATCCAATTTTGTCGTAAAGCTTCTTTGCCTCAACAGCTTCTACAGGACCGTGTAGAATAAGAAGACCGACCCCTGCATTCTTGAACTCACCGATCAATTTGCTCAGTAATGCGGTTCCAATTCCTCTATTTCTATAATCTGGATCAACGGGTATGGATGTAATCTCACCAACCCTTGAGATACCCCATCTTGCCAAAACATCGCTGGAACATCTTTGAAATACCCATACGCCTATCCGACAATTTTGTCATTCTCTTCGGCAACCCAAAAACCGTTTGGGGAAAATTCCGTTATCATTAAATCTGCTTCACTTGTTGTTCCATCAGAAGCGGCGTACGCGTTAGCCAACTTTAGCATATTTGCCATGTCTTCAGTTCTGAAAACCTGAAGCCTCAATGCCATTCCTGTTGCCCACATTAGGTTCTCATTCATCTTATCGCGGTCTTCTTGTCTGGCTTGATAGGTTTACCTATTACGCCGAAACTTGTACGAAAAGGTTTTTAGTTTCGTCTCTACAACTGAAGCAAGCAAAATGTGTTTGATTCGAGTATGTAAGAGGTGAATGTGCAGATATGTCCGTATTTGCGGCGCCTGGAGCATACGACCGCGCCATAACCGTGTTCTCACCTGACGGACGGTTGTTCCAAGTTGAGTACGCGCTTGAGACCGTTAATCGTGGAGCGACAATATTGGGCATAGCGTGCTCCGAAGGAATAGTGCTCGGAGCTGAGGAAAGAAAAGAATCTGCGCTCCAAGACGAGAGATTCATGTGGAAAGTGTTCGAGGTTGACCAACACTTGGGCGCTGCGGTTGTAGGCTTAGGCTCAGACGCTCGTATCCTGATCGATCAGGCTCGAGTTTACGCCCAGAGCAATAGGCTCATGTACGACGAAGCCATCGACGTGGAAGTGGTTGCAAAACGAGTCGGAGATATCAAGCAGCTTTACACGCAACATGCAGGTGTTAGGCCTTTCGGTGTCTCTATCATATTTGGTGGAATAGACAAAACAGGCAACCGACTGTTTGTAACTGATCCGAGCGGCTCCATAAGAGGCTGGAAGGCAGTAGCATTCGGAGTTGGAAGAGAGACTGTAGAAGGCATGTTGAAAACGGATTACAACGATAACATGGATCTCAACTCTGCGACCCAGCTGGCCGTCAAATCATTAGTGAAAGCACAGGAAGCCAGAGGCGAAAAACCCGGCGTCAAGATCGCCATAATTCCAGCATCCACTAAGAAAATGGAAACCCTCTCAGATGCTGACGTCGAGAAGCATATGAAGAGCAGCTGAGAATCCGATGAGTCAGCAGCGCTACACGATTGCACGCCTAACTCATGAGGGCGAACACTTCGAGATCTTGGTCAAACCTGACCCAGCATTAGACTACAGGCTTGGCAAAGTCAAGATTCTGTCCGAAGCCTTGGTAAGTGACACAATCTACACTGACGCTAACAAAGGCACAAAACCATCCGAGGACAAATTGAAGAAAGCGTTCGGCACAGCTGACGCACTCAAAATAGCTGAACACATTCTTCGGCATGGGATGCTGCAGCTAACTACGGATCAACGCAGGCACATGATTGAAGAGAAAAGGAAGCAGATTGTAGCTTTCATATCTCGTTACAGCGTTGATCCCAGAACGAACCTGCCGCACCCGCCATTGCGCATTGAACAAGCTATGCAACAAATCCATTATTCGATTGACCCCCTTAAGGAAACTGAGGAACAAGCAAAAGATATAATCAAACTTCTTCGACCAATCTTGCCCTTGAAAACGGAGCTCGTGCCGGTTAACGTTCGCATACCAGCAGCATACGCAAGCAAAGCCTACGGAACAGTCAAAGGCTTCGGCACAATAAAGCGTGAAGAATGGCGTGCTGACGGCTCATGGTTCGCAGTCGTGGAAATGCCTGCAGGCTTGTACGGGCCGTTTCTTGAAAAACTGGGTGAATTAACCAAAGGCGCCGCAGAAGCGAAAATCGGTTGAAATAGAAGCTGTAAACACTAAAGGAGGCAGGAAAATATGCCAATATTCCATGAAAAGAGACAACTCGTCACACCAGGCGATTTACTGGCTGAAAACGACTACATAAACGGGGAAAACACCTACAAAGAGAACGGGAAAATATACGCTACAAGAGTCGGACTCTTCGATCACGATGACAAACGCATCTTCGTTGTGGCCCTGAAGTCATTCTACATTCCAATGGTCGGTGACACAGTCATTGGAAAGGTGCTTGAAGTGATGTTGAGCGGATGGATCGTTGACGTAAGGGCGCCCTACGTAGCCTTGTTAAGGGCTTCAGATGCACTTGAACGTCCTGTCAGACCGCAGAGAGACGACTTGCCTGCGCTTTTTGATGTAGGCGACATGATGATAGCGAAAATAGTGGCGTATGATCGAACGCGGGATCCGCTGCTTACGGTTCTTGAGCGGGGACTTGGAAAGGTAGCAAGAGGTCAAACAATAGAGATAACGCCCACGAAGATTCCGCGCGTCATAGGAAAGAAGGGTTCGATGATAACCACGATCAAGAATGAAACGGGTTGTCAGGTGATTATCGGGCAAAACGGAAGGATTGTGATCGCCGGTAAGACGCCTGAAGACGAGCGCTTAGCCATAATGGCTATTCGTCTGGTTGAACAGGAAGCCCACACAACTGGGCTGACTGATAGAGTTACTGAGATGTTGAGAAAAGAAAAAGTTGAAAAATCCGATAAGGAGGTTGCTGAAAATGTCCCAAAAGAAACCTGAAAAACTAATCGATGAAAAAGATATTCGGTTCGACAACAGAAAACTGAACGAGATGAGACCGGTCAAAATCGAAGTCGGTATCCTAGGCAATGCTGACGGGTCGGCATATATTGAGCAAGGGAAGAACAGAATCCTAGCTGCTGTCTATGGTCCTAGAGAGATACATCCAAAACATCAAGCCTTGCCAGATCGCGCAGCGCTGAGATGTAGATATCATATGGCACCGTTCTCGGTGCAAGAAAGAAAGTCGCCGGCGCCTTCGAGAAGAGAGGTGGAGATATCCAAAGTGATGCGAGAAGCGTTGGAACCATCCGTCTTCACTGAGTATTATCCAAGAACAGCTATCGACCTATTTGTTGAGGTTCTGCAAGCAGACGGCGGAACTCGGTGCGCAGGCATAACAGTGGCGTCTCTAGCCTTAGCGGATGCAGGCATACCTATGCGCGACTTGGTGAGTGCCTGTGCCGCTGGGAAGGTTGAGAGCCGTATCGTGCTAGACTTAAGCGACGTAGAAGACAAAAGCAGTGATGGAGCTGACGTGCCGGTTGCTTACATGCCCAATTTGAACGCTGTGACCTTGCTTCAAATGGATGGCATGCTAACACCGGATGAATTCGAGCAAGTGTTAAACTTGGCTGTAGAAGGATGCAAGCAAATCGGTCAGGTTCAGAAAGAAGCTTTGAGAGCCAAATACGTAACCGCCAAAGAGGTTGCGACTGAAACAGAAGAGGAAGCTGAGGAGGAGGCGAAAGAATAATGGCATCGATGATGGCTGCAAAAGCCAGAGCGAAAAGAGTTGCGCAGCTGATCGCTCGGGGCAAGCGCTTGGACGGGCGTGAAATCAACGACTACAGAGAGGTTCAAATCGAGTCAGGTCTTATTGAACGTGCTGAAGGCTCAGCCCGAGTTCGCTTGGGAAAAACCGAGGTTCTCGTTGGGGTAAAGATCGAAAGCGGTGAGCCCTTCCTAGACACGCCGAACGAAGGCGTCTTAACAGTCAACGCGGAGCTTGTGCCGTTGGCTTCGCCGACGTTTGAAGCTGGACCCCCGGATGAGAATTCCATCGAGCTCGCGCGAGTCGTGGATCGCGGCATACGGGAGTCAAAAGCAATAGCAACCGAAGACCTAGTCGTAGAAGCTGGCGAGAAGGTTTTCATCGTGTTCGTTGATGTTTACGTTCTCAACCACGATGGCAACTTGATCGACGCCTCTGCATTGGCCGCATTGGCTGCGCTTCTGAACACGAAGATGTTTAACTACGAAGTGAAAGACGGCGAAGTTAAGATCAAGCCGGGTTACAAGCCTTTGTCCATCAGGAACCATCCTATTGCTGTGACCTTCGCTAAAATCAATGACAAATTGGTTGTTGACCCATGGCTGGAAGAGGAACAAGTGATGGAAGCGCGATTAACAATGACCATCGAAAAGGATGGCAAAGTCTGCGCGATGCAAAAGGGCGGCTACGGCGTTTTCACAACACAGCAAATCCTAGAAGCAGGCAAGATAGCGCAGCAGAAAGCAACGGAACTCAGAAAGCTAGTTGTGAAGGAGTAAACTTTGGGTAAGAAACGAACCAAGAAGATCGGTTCAACACGTGGATTCGGCGCCCGCTACGGCGCCACGGTGCGAAAACGCTACGTGGCAGCGATTTCGGGACTTAAGCAAGCGCACGATTGCCCGCAGTGCGGCTCGACCTCAGTGCGACGCAGAAGCGTAGGCGTGTGGAACTGCGGAAAATGCGGCGCTGTATTCACCGGCGGCGCCTACACACCTACAACTAAGCTTGGAGAAGTTGCCAGAAGAGCGGCGAAAGGGTTGCCGGCTGAAGTCGTGGCCGCAGAAGAAGGCAAGTAAAACCCTAGTTCTTCTTCTCTTCGCTGTTGTTTTTTCTCTTCTTAGCCTTAGATCATGCGAAAGACTTTTTGTAAGTTGCGGTTGCGTCACAGTTTTTCTTTTGGCCTTGTTAGTAGCCCAAAACCTCAAACGAAATTATTGAGATGCCTTTTCGGTTCAGTTCGCTGCGTATGAAGTTTCTGAGGTCTTCTTCTTTGAACTGGGCGCCTCCGCTTTTGTCTTGGTACACTGGAAGCTTGATTCGTTGCAGAGAAACTCCATGAGCAAAGTCCAGAAAAACATACTGTGTATTTTCCGTTGTGAACACAAGTCTTAGACCGATGGGAGGTCGTGAAAGCGGAGCGTTCTGAGCAGCGTAAGCAATGAACTCCGGGCGTAATGTCTTTGCCAGTCGCTTGAACTCTTCCCAAGTATTAACATGAACGATTTTAGTAGTCCTTTTCACTTGTTATGAGGCTCCGTGCTTTCAGGACGTTGCTTGAGCAGTGTCACGAATTCTTCGTAGGATGGAAATCTGCCTACCACCGCTGCCTCGCCGTTGATGAAAATATATGGCAGGGGTTTGCCTTCTTGATTCAGCTTTGTAACATATTCTGGGTAGTCCCATCGTTTCTGGCTCATTATGTCTCTTTCGATTTCAACAGTGTCCTTGAACTCAGCGGAGAGTTTCGCCATGATTCGATTTCGTTCAGTGAGCATTTGGCGGAGTTTCTCAGCTGCTTCAAGAGAGCCGATGCGAGGACCAGGACCGCAGCATCCGCTTCCAAAGGGATCGCCTTCGTAGATTTCCAGCTTTACCTTTTTTCTCTCCACTTCTGTCACCCCTTTATCTTGACGTTATCGCAGTGATAGTGTAACAATGTAACAATAAATTTAAATACCTAAATATATATTTTTCTTATACTTCTGGAACTGAACAAATGAAGAATGCATGTTAAGAGGCTCATATTATGGAGAGCGAGAAGATAGGTTTCATCTTTTGCGTCTGTACGGGCAAGTGTCCAGGGTTCGCTCAGCTGGACATTTGGGATTTTATCAACATCATTAGATCTGAGTATCCGGTGGAGTACGCCTTCATTCATCCTATGCTGTGTGATGAAGACGGTGAACGATTCCTAGATGCATTTCTCAAGAAAGGGACTAGGTATATCGTAGCCGGTTGCGCTCCGGTGATGCAGAAGAAGTTATTCAGAGACGCCTTCATGAAGGCAGGTCTAGACATCAACAAAGATCTAATCTCTCTAGATGTGCGGAATATGAAACTTGAGGAAGCGTTGAACACCATAAAGAAAGCTCTTAAGGAAGCAGGGAAAGATGTCTGAAGAAACTTACATGGGCGTACCGCGAAAAGAAATTCCTTGGGAGCCTAGAATAGATTACAACAAATGCGATTTGTGTGGAGGCGACCCGCAATGCCTCAAGTTCTGCCCGCACAACGTTTACGGAGTAGAAGGCGAGCCCAAGAAGTTGATAGTAAAAAACTCTAATAATTGTGTCGTCTTTTGCAGAAGCTGTATGAAAGTGTGCGCGCCAGGAGCCTTAGGTTTCCCAAACAAGCCTGAAGTCCTTAAGCTTATCAGGGAAAAAAGAGGCTTCTGAAAAGAAGGAACGACGCATGCCTAAGGATGAGTATATCGTCATAATTCCATGCAGTGGCATAGGAAAATCATTGGGGACGATAGGTCGAAAAGCAACGTATAAGGTTGTGGATGAACTCTGCCCCAAGAACACCAGAACAACTTGTCTTGCTTTGTTAACAATGGGCGATCAAGAAACGCTGAAGATGATAAGAGAGAATCCTTGCATCACCATAGATGGTTGTCCATCCAAGTGTGCACAGAAGAACGTTGAAGCATCTAACGGAAGACTTATCAAGAGTTTCCTAGTCACCGACACGCTACGCAACCATAGAAACTTGAAACCAGATGGCATTATTGAGCTTAACCCGGAAGGGTGCGAGTTGGCGAACGCGCTGGCCAAAGAAGTTGCAAAGGCAGTTGATGAGATAAAGGAGGGCAAAAGCCTATGACGCTGGCTAAATGGAAAGTAGGAATAGTTTCTTGCAGCGGTGAAGAAATCCCTGAAGGAACCATCTCACGGGTAGCTACGCGACTAGTTTTAGAAAAGCTCAGACCTGACGAGACTGTTACGATCTGTTTGCCCTTGTTCCTTGCTGGAGGAGAGGGTGAAAGAACGTTTGCCAAGCTGTTCCCCACAATAACGGTGGATGGCTGCGAGAAAAGATGCGCTGAGATTGGAACTGAGAAGTACAGTGGAAAACCTTTTGCAACCGTTGTAGTCTCTGATGTTTTGAAAAAGTGCCACAACCTCGTATTAAAGTCCAGAGACAAGTTAAGCGCTGAGGAATGGAAGTTTGCTGAAAAAGTGGCTGCAGAGATAGCTAAGAAAGTGGATGAGGCGTTAAGTCGACAAAATGAACAACTTAGAAGTGAAAAACAATGACTGAAAGAGGAAAGATAGCTGTCGTGGCGTGCGCAGGCATGGACAAACCGATAGGTTCAGTAACAAGCGCCAGCGTTTTCAAGGTTGTAGAGACGCTTAGACCCCAAGAGGTTGAATTGGTCTGCATTCCGCCGTTGTTAGCAGGCGTTAGCACGTATTCTGAGCTAATCAAAAACCTTCCCGTTATAACTGTTGATGGCTGTGCCGAGCGCTGTGCAACCAAACTAGTAGTCAGGAGCGGTGGAAAGATACGGGGAAGAATCTTCGTTCCAGACAGCGCTAAGAAGTATAATCTACTCCCTGAGTCAGCATCGCATCTTGGGCCCAACGGTGAAAAACTCGCTGAGAATATCGCTGAAGAAATAGCGTCTATGGTCGACACGCTTACCAAGGAGACATAATTAAATTGATTGAAGATTTTTTTGAAATCAGAGCCGACAAGTGGACTTTCCGGGTTCCGAAGAATCGCTTCTACAACGAGAATGATTGCTGGGCTGGAATGGATGGAAACATAGCGACTGTAGGCATCACCGACTTCCTGCAAAACATGGTCGGCGATGTCATTTATGTTCAACTGCCCACCATAGGTGCCCAAATAGAACAGTTTGACGAGCTTAGTTCTTTCGAGTCAGTGAAGACCGTACTTGACCTATTATCACCTGTGTCAGGCGTTGTAAGAGAGGTGAACGAGGAACTTCGGCAGAGACCTGAACTCGTAAATCAGGATCCTTATGGCAAA
>Ga0224495_10001828_pt1 | contig 14525 bp, 12 predicted proteins | sample SF_Jul11_sed_USG_FD_168128 | JGI IMG/M metagenome (GOLD analysis project Ga0224495, IMG submission 168128) | Sediment microbial communities from San Francisco Bay, California, United States - SF_Jul11_sed_USGS_4_1 | ecosystem: Environmental > Aquatic > Marine > Sediment | place: USA: California... | reverse complement strand
TTGCCATTATGACAATTACAGCTGTATTTTCTGAAGAGATCGGTCAAAAATATCTTGATGATGATTTCACCATGCTCGTCCTGCCGACAGCCGTAGCTATGATCTACTGGGTCATTCTCTTGGACATATTGCTCATAGTGACTCCTTGAAAAAAAGCCTACGCTATCCTGATTAAAAATTGAAAAGATAGAAGGGATAGATGTCATACGCAGATCAGTGTAACGGCAGAGCCGTACTGCCTTCATCGTACGCGCTTGGTTGCGACTTCAGCGATTAGTAGTCGTGGACTGAATACCTCGGCGAACCTCGGTACTTACATCCCGACTCTATCAACGCCATCAATTATGGCGGCTGTAAGATGCCTCTTTTTCGGGGAGGTTTCGTGCTTAGATGCGTTCAGCTCTTATCCTCCATCGCTTAGCTACTCAGCGTTGCCCTGTCGGACAACTGATAAACCAGCGGCGACGATCCTCCGTTCCTCTCGTACTAGAAGGACCTTCCCGTCAGGCATCAAAACACTTCCAGCAAAAAGCAACAAACCTGTCTCACGACGGTCTGAACCCAGTTCACGATCCCTTTTAATGGGCGAACAACCCCACCCTTGGCAGCTGCTGCACCGCCAGGATAGGGAGAACCGACAGCGAAGAAGCAAGCCTCCAGGTCGATATGAACTCTTGCTGGAGACGACTCAGTTATCCCCGGGGTAACTTCTCTGTAATCACTGACCCCCATTTGTGAGGTACAGTGGTTCGCTAGGCCCTACTTTCGTATCGTGGTTCATTGTTGGGCTGAACCACGTCAAGCCAGCTTTTGCCCTTGCACTCTTCGGTAGATTTCTGACCTACCTGAGCTGACCTTTGGGCGCCCTTGTTATCTTTTTGAGGGCGTGGCGCCCCACCCAAACTGCCTATCTACGGGTGTCCATTCGGAAATGTAAGTGATATGAGTTCGAAAGGGCAGTGTTTCACTTTTGACTCGGAACCTACCTTGCGGCAGGCCCTGGTAACGTCTCCTGCCTACCCTACACATTCAAGCTCATACCACAACCGCAGACTGCAGTAAAGCTCCACGGGGTCTTCGCTTTCAGCTGGAAGAGAATGGATTTCACGCCATTCTAATCGGTTTCACCGGCTTCGAGGCGGGGACAGTGGCGCCCTCGTTGGACCTTCATGCAAGTCGCCAATTAAGCGACAAGGTATTACGCTCACCTCTGTTGCTTGAAGACCTTCTTTTGAAGGCGGATCATGATTTCTCATGATCTCCTCATGTCGCCATGAGGGTCGGACTGTATCTTCACTGCTGTTCTCAGTGTCCGGCTTACAGTCTCTGAGGATTCTGAGCTTCGTTCTCAGTCTTTCCTGCTGATTGCCTGCACCTATCACATTTTCACTCGATTTTTATTTTCTTATTTATTATCGAGTAGTGTAGGATTCTCAGGTGTTCCAGCATATAGCCGAATTTTAATAAGGCGCATAATTATATAATTGCACCTTAAGAGGGTCAGAGTTACCCCCGCCGTTTAGCGGTCCTTCGTCCCCTTGTACAGAGCTTTCAGATACCGCCACTGGGCAGGCTTCAGCCGCAATACACATCCTTTCGAACTTGCTGCGACCTATGTTTTGGTTAAACAGTCGGAGCGCCCTAGTCACTGCGACGAGACATCCTCATGTCTCGCACCCCTTATCCCGAAGTTACGGGGCTAATTTGCCGAGTTCCCTCGCCTCAATTACGCCGTCACGCCTTGGACTACTCATCCAGGGGCACCTGTGTCGGTTCTAGGTACGGACACCACAGTTGTAAACAAACATCTTTTCACTGGCACAAGGAATCATCCGAAGGGGGCTTTCGCCCTCCCACTCATGCTTTTGCCAACTTCTCACCATTACGGTTCTCCATCGGCCTATACACTTGGACAGACAGACGAGTCTGTTCGAAATATCCCCATGCGTCAATGCTTGCGCAAAGACTGCGATGGTGCAGGAATATTGACCTGCTTCCCATTCGACGTTCTCGGTTAAGGAACGCCTTAGGACCGACTAACCCTCGACTGATGAACATTGTCGAGGAACCCTGGCCCCTACGGCGGAGTGGATTCTCACCACTCTTTGCTGCTACTCCCACCAGGATCCTCATTCGGACGCGATCCACTCGATGTCACCACCGAGCTTCCGCTCGCGCCCGACGCCCCCCTACTGAATCACCTTTCGGTGTCCCTGGGTATCGGTGATTGGCTTAGCCCCGTCCATTTTCAGGGCCGATAACCTCGACTGGTGAGCTGTTACGCTTTCTTTAAACGATGGCTGCTTCTAAGCCCACATCCCAGTTGTTTCTGGCTGTCGACTCCTTTTAGCCGTTCACACTTAGCCAACACTTAGGGACCTTAACCCAAGTTCCGGTTGTTCCCGTTTCGCGAGTGGAGCTTACCCCTCACGCGCTCACTCCCAGAGTCTACGACGATGACAAGTTCGGAGTTTGACAGGGGACCGAGGGATTTCTCCCCCTAAGCCCCCAATCGGTCGCTCTACCTCATCATCCGTCTCGTCTGAGATCTACCTGCGAGTAGTTTCGGGGGGAACCAGCTATACCCAGTTTAGATTGGACTTTCACCCCTATACGCAGCTCATCCGAGTGATTTGCACCTCAACACCGGTACGGTCCTCCACCCATGTTTCCATAGGCTTCAACCTGGCCACGCATAGATCAACTGGCTTCGGGTCTCTCACCAATGACTACAGGCGAGCACACCTCGTCCCTCGTCCTTGCGGACTGCGGACATATCGGTTTCCCTTCGGCTTCGTGGTTGAACCACTTAACCTCGCCATTGGTCCGAACTCCCTGGCCCGTTATTCAAAACGGATAACAAGACACTGGTCCATGCTTGCGCACTTCGTCCCTTCCATGCCTTGTAAGCAAATAACCGTCTGGTTTCAGGCCCTTTTAACCTCCCGCAAAGGGTACTTTTCAGCTTTCGTTCACACTACTACTGCACTATCGGACTCGAGTTGTATTTAGGGTTGGAAGCAAATGGCTCCCAGATTCACGCGCAATATCCGGTGCACGTTACTCAAGAACTCCCGGAATCTTCCTTCCATCGTTCCTCTAAAGGACTCTCACCCTCTATGGTGCGTCGTTCCAGACGACTTCGAGTTGGACGGTTAGGAAGTACCCAGGGTCTTCAACACCACATCTCCGCCTGATTTCTCAGGAGGATTCAGTTTGCCCTGTGCTGTGTTCGGTCGCCCTTACTAACAGCATCTCGGTTGATTTCTTTTCCTGGGGGTAATAAGATGTTTCAATTCCCCTCGTATCCGATCCTCACGGATCTCTCCCGAAGGAGAAGGAAGTCCCATTCGGCAATCGCGGGTTCACAGGCTCCTTGCGCCTACCCCGCGCATATCGCAGCTTGGCACGGCCTTCATCAGCACTCGAGCCGAGCCATTCCCCAAACGGTGTAGCAAGCCGCAGGCGTGTACGACTCATGCACACGTTCTGATCTGCATATGACTGGTATTCATCGACAATGGCGAGCCCTTCGTCTCGCTATGTCTCTACCCTTCCCCGAAAACGCAAGCTGCGTAATCGGGTGCACTAAACAACCTCCCCTCAGAGGAACGTTTTTACTAGCGTCCCACTCCTATTTAGGAGTTGCTGAATAGGGAGTGCTTGTCTCCAGGTCCTTAATTGAACCTGAGTAGTCCGCCAATGACTGAATTCATATAAAAGCCTTATTGACTCGTCTTTCGCGGTGAGAGTTTTGAAACCCGACTCGACAATGCAACGAATCCGTCAAATTTCCGACGGAAATATCTCATCTCCGTCCACTGGAAACAATCCTCCAGTCATGGGAATAGATGTTCATCCGCATTCCTCTCGCGAAGCCGACGAGGGTTATCCCGAGCTTGTCCGCGAGGTTCACACTTAGATCGGTCGGAGCTGATTTCGATACAATGAGTGGTATTCTAGCCCTCGCGATCTTCATCAATATCTCGGAGGAGATCCTTCCGCTAGTCATCATGATTCGGCCGCTCATGCGGATCTCCCCGAGAAGACATTCTCCGAGGACTTTGTCAATGGCGCTGTGCCTGCCCAGGTCCTCGCTAAACACAAGGATCTTCTTCGCATCGCATAGCGCCGCGCTGTGGATCCCACCAGTAAGCTTGTGAATCTCGGATTTTTGCTGGAATAATTTCATCATGGCGAGGATATCGTCCGAGCGAAAACTAATCTTCGTTTGAATCTTATTTTTGCCTTTGAGGAAAGGCCCGGTCAAAGATATTCCCTTGCCGCAACCTGTCGTAATGAACCTTTTAGAAAGAGGATTTTCTGGTGTCTTCTTTGTCTGTTTCGTCTCCACCCATGCGACGCCTTTCTTCTCGTCGACAAAAAGCTTCTTGATATCCTTCTTGTCATTGAGCAGTCCCTCAGCGAACAGAAATCCTGTTGCGAGATAATCCAAATTCTTAGGAGAGCACAAGAGGGTGACAAGCTCGACATCGTTATAGATGATGGTAAAAGGAAATTCCCTGACGACCGAGTCTTTAGTTCTAGTAACATGATTTTTGCTTATGCGGACGATGTTTATCGTCTTTGTTTCCGGTTTTTTCGTCATTTTGCTTCGTATTGGTCATATCTGCAGTAGGAGAAAAAGGATATGCAAGATTTTGAGCAGAACGGAAAGGTCTATGCACATTGAGAGAATATCGATTAAAAAGAACAAAATCTGACTTCAACAACGAGCGAGAGAAGAAGATATTATGAGCCCTCCGAACTCGAAGGAAAAAGTTGTTAAGACTAGTTGTGGCATGTGCTACGGTACCTGCACAATAAGAGCTCGGACTTGCGACGATATTGTGGTTGGAATAGAAGGAGAGCCCGACTCACCGCAGGGCTATGGAAATGTCTGCGCAAAAGGCATCTCGAGCATAATGCAGCTCTATGATCCGAACAGACTAGATTATCCGCTTCTCCGGACCAATCCTGAGAAAGGGCTCGATGTCGATCCGGAATTCAAACGGATAAGCTGGGCTGAGGCGCTCGACATCATGGAGGAGAAGCTCAGGGACTGTCTCAACAGGGATCGTAGAGGACTCTACTGCTGTTCCACGCCCACATTTCCAAGCGAGCGAGCGTACAACATCATCTGTTTCCAGCGAGCGTTCGGCACGCCGAATTATTACGTCGCAGGAGGAGGACTTCACTGTGGGAATGGGCCGCACATGGTCGCCGGGATGTACCATGCCTCATGGTCCGTCATTCCGGATTACAAATATTGCAACCTGGCCATCTATTGGGGGTGCTCGAAGGGACACGGGGCTGGTCATGCTGCCTTGGTAGCGATGAAACAGGCGGCCGACGCGAGAGAACGGGGCATGAGGCTGATAGTTTTCGACCCTTTCCAAAGCGCTCAGGCATCCGCCGCGGAGGAGTGGGTCCCGATAAAGGTCGGGACCGATGCGGCGGTCGCACTTTCAATGACAAACCTGCTGCTAAACGAGTATAAGATTTTCGATTCCCAGTACCTGAAGACAAAGACCAACGCTCCTTATCTGGTTGGCACCGACGGCCTATATGCACGCGATGAGAAAACAGACCTGCCGCTTGTCTGGGATCCCATCGAGAAAATAGCGATACCTTTCAACGACAAAAATCTGAAAGACGCGGCGCTTTTCGGAGATCATGAGGCACACGGGGATAAGTGCAAGACATCACTCGAGATCCTCAGGAATCATATCAAGAAGTACACTCCAGAGTATGCTTCGAAGATTTCCGATGTGCCAGCGAACACGATACGGCGCGTCGCCAAGGAGTTCGGCGAGGAGGCGCGCATAGGCAGCACGATAATGATTGACGGCCATGAGCTGCCCTATCGGCCAGCTGCCTCAATTTATTTCAGAGGAGCTGGCGGACACTACAACCAGGCATGGCAATGCGTATCTCTTATCCTTCTCAATCATATAATCGGATGCGGAGACATGCCCGGCGGCGCGCTCGCCTTCGGTCCGCCCGTACATCTCGGATATCCCGGCACGGGAAGATTAGGATTCAATGTCGAACCCGACAGGGATGGGCTTCTTGTCGCGAAGAGCTGGCCATATGCGCACTTGCCATATCCCCCGAAGGATCCTCATGATCCACCTGAGAGATTGGACCTCCAGGACATGTTCTATGTTCCGACTTATACAACCATCATGATGTGGGAGAACAACGAGGAACTCTGGACCAAGTTCAAGATACCTTACAGGCCAGATGTGATGCTGAACTTCGCGAGCAATCAGATAATGTCCATAGGAAACCCGCACGAGGTATTGGACCATTTCCTGAAGAAGTTCAGATTCATCATATCTTTCAACATCTTCGCATCAGAGTTCGAGGAAGCGGTCGCTGACCTCGTTCTGCCAGACACAAGCTTCCTGGAGAGATACACAGTCTCCACGACTTTCCCGACCGTCGGTGTCTCCTGCCATAGCACCGGACTTGGCGATTGGATATGGGCGATTCGCCAGCCGGCCGTAGAGCCAAAGCCCGAGAGGAGGGCGATGGTAGATGTGATACTGGAGATGAGCGAGCGACTCGGGCTCAGGGAGAGATACTACGAGGCGCTCAATGAGTGGATTAATCGCGCTTACGGCGGTTATTTGAAGCCGGAAAACAAATGGAACACCAAGGAACCTCTCAAATTCGAGAAGATAATGGATACGATACTTCGGGACAAATTCGGGGACGACAAGGGGCTAGAGTTCTTCAAACAATACGGATACCTCAAATGGCCTAAAAGAGTCGAGGAGGTATACTGGAGGGCGTTTTCCGATGTCAGAGTTCCAGTCTACCTTGAATGGATAATTAAAGCTGGACGAAAGAGCAGGGCGATCGCTGAGAAGTACGGCGTTCCGGATCTGGTCGATTGGAGCTTCCATTCCGCTCTTCCGGACTATCATCCGTGTCCATCATATACCACGCAGACGTCAGAGAACTCCGAGCACGACCTGCTGGCGTTCTACTGGCGCTCGGCACTGCACACGTACTCGATGACGATGGAGAACCCATGGCTGAACGAGATTTCAGAGAATGACCCTTACACTTATACGATACAGCTGAACCCCGATACCGCGAAGAGAAAAGGTGTGAAGAGCGGGGATGTCGTCTGGTTGGAGAACACGAAAGGGCACAAGACCCAGGGTAGGGTATATCTCACAGAAGGAATCAAACCTGATCATGTTGGCATAGCCGCCTGCGCCGGACATTGGGCCAAGGGACAGCCGATTGCAAAGGGAAAAGGAGTGTTCTTCAACGAGCTCATAGAGGTCGACAAGGAGCACACATGCCCCCTGAGCCTTGGACAGGACATCTGCGTAGCGGTCAAACTGTACAAAAGCGAGGGGTCATGATGGTGAGATACGGTCTTGTCATCGACCTGAAGAGGTGTACAGGCTGCTTCGGTTGCGTAATAGCCTGCAAGGCGGAGCATCAAACGCCTCCCAAGGTTTTTTGGGCGAAGGTGCTTCGATCAGAGAGCGGAAAGTATCCTGTCGTCAATAGGCAGCCGTTGCCTGTCCTCTGCATGCACTGCAAGGAGCCCGCATGCAAGGATGTCTGCCCCACCGGGGCGACGAAGCAGCGGGAAGACGGCATCGTTGTCGTCGACAACAAACTGTGCGTTGGATGCAGATACTGTGTTGTCGCCTGCCCTTACGGTGCAAGATACTTCGTCGAGAAATGGAAGGACTATTTCACGGGCAAGGACCAGCCCTCATCAAAATATGCTGAATACGCCAAGAAGAAATGGCTTGCAGAAAACGACAGAGGGGTCGTTACAAAATGCAACTTCTGTTCGGAAAGACTTGAAAAAGATCTGAAGCCCGCCTGCGTTGAGGCGTGCCCCGCAGAGGCGAGGACTTTCGGCGACCTTGACGATCCTGAAAGCGAAGCATCAAGATTGATCAAGAAACGGCGGGGGTTCCGCCTCAAAGAAGAGCTCGGAACGGATCCGTGCGTCTACTATCTGCCATCAAGGTGAGAAAATGCCCGAGGTTCAGAACAGAGAGATGATGTGCGCCCCACGCCTGCAACAAGAGTGGGGATTCGGAGGCAGGAGGAAGATCAGAGACGGCGCTCTCCTGATCGCCCTGTTCCTCGGAGGCATCGGCGCCGGCCAATTTGTAGTGTCAACGTGGATATTCAACTATCCGCTGAGTGCTCTCATAGGTCTACTTTTCGTCGCAGTCGGTAAGAGCGCTGCTCACCTAATTTACCTGGGCAGACCCACTAGGTTTTTCAGATTATTCCTCAAGCCGAGAACCTCGTGGATCAGTCGCGGCCTGATATTTATGGTGATCCTGATAATCTTCGGCGGAGGATATCTTGCTCCGCTTTACGGGTTCGATTGGTTACCTTGGACGACAGAGGATCTGTTGGGAAAACTGATCTTGGCGGTTGCATTAATGGCCGCATTCATTGTGATGATCTATGACGGGTTTGTGCTTGCGTCCTGCAAATCCATATCATCCTGGCACACGATGCTCTTGCCGGTCATGTTCTTTGCATACGCCATTGCTGGAGGAGTTGCCATGACTGCTATCACTTTCATTTTCGACAGCGATGCCTCCCTGAGTGTTGAGTCGATTGTCTCACTCGATCTGGTCCTTCTCGCAGCTATGGGAGCACTTGTTGCCTTCTATATCATCAACCTCGCAAGCTCGGATATTACAGCGAAGGAATCGTTGCGGAGACTGTTGTTCAGCCGAACCGCTTTCTTCTTTATCGGCCTTTCAATACTTGCTGGGCTCATGATACCTCTGGCTCTGACAGCAATGCATCAGATGGAATCAGAAGGAGCAATCGCATCCTTGCTCCTTGGGATTTCCGCTGTTCTCGAACTTGCTGGAGATATTTCCATCAGGCACTCCATCTTGAAGGCGGGTCTCCACGCACCTGTTTTCTGAGATAATGTGAGAGATTGGCTGGTTATCCTAGATGCATCCAGCATATCCTCGCCATTGTGACTTTGTTCGAAGGTATCATTTATTGCTTCGGATATCTCATCGACTAATCTAAAGAGCGTAATCAGGGGGAATTTAATGGTGATGGTCCTTGCGTTCAACTGCAGTCCGAGGATGGAGAATGGTAACACCGCACTAATCCTGAATCCATTCATAGCCGGCATGAGAAAGACGGGTGCAAATGTAGAGCTTCTATATACGAAAAAGCTCAAAATCGAGCCGTGCATCGGAGATTTCCAATGCTGGTCAAAGACTCCGGGCAAATGCCATTATCATGACGACATGCCCGAGTTGCTTGCTAGGATGAGCGAGGCCGATTATTGGGTTTTCGGCGCTCCGGTCTATGCCAAACTGCCGGGGGAGCTCCAAAACCTGTTCAATAGAACAATGCCGCTGTTTGAACCTAAAGTGGTTCGCCGAGAGGGTTCGCTCCTGCCCAGTAGAAAAAAGGAAATGAAATTGAAAAGGATTGCGCTGGTCTCCTCCTGTTCCTATTGGGGGATCGAGAACTTCGATCTCGTCGTGAAAACATTTGAATTCATGGCAAAGGCGTTCGATGCTAGACTCTCAAGACCACTGCTCAGGCCAAATGCAGACCTTCTTAGCGATATGATCAAGAAAGGTGAAAACTGTGAGAATATCCTTAAAGCCGCAGAGAAGGCGGGCACCCAGTTTGCCGGAACCGGAATCATCGGAAAGGATACCTCCGAGGCTGTTCAGGCCCCTTTGATGTCTCTGGAACAATTCCTTGCAGAAAACGGATAATTGTGTTGCAGGTAGAATATCTGTAGTTAGTATCTATTTTAATGAAGACTCTTCCGGATCTGTCGCCTCTCAGTGCCTAATGTCGTTTATCAGATCAAGAGTCTGAAGACATACATTCATTCGGGACATTGAGAAGTGCGAGGGACCGGATTTGAACCGGCGGACCACTTCTGGAACAGATCTTGAGTCTGTCGCCTTTGACCTGGCTTGGCTACCCTCGCTACGATTTCGAGAAGGAGGATTGCGATAAATAAAACTTCCATCGGAAAGGATAAAATCAAGACTTTGAAATATCGGCTTACCAGTATGTAATTTCTGTTGCAATATCGATTAGAAACAGACTGTCTTCGGATATATTCTCGACTTTATGTTTTTCAGAGAGATAAAAGTGCTCCAGTTTTTCCGATGATGCAATCAAATCGCATGTAATCGATTTAATTCTAAATTGAAAGATGAATAGCATTCTAGTATTGTTTGAAACAAAACTTTAATACTATTGAATAATGTCTTGTTATTGCATGCGCAGAGGGAGCATGCGTCAAAAAGGAGAGGCATCATTAACACACCTCGCCATTTCCTCCAGAATTCGAACCACCCACATGTTTTTCGAAAAAGGAGGTGTTGTGTTGCCTCTCCACCTATCCAAATACCATTTCTATTACAGTGTTAAGAACGGTGGCAAAATTAATTCATAAATTGGTGATGCCAGCGAACCTTGATTCGATCTGATCGATGCTGAAATCGGAGCTCATCGCGTATAGATCAACACGGAATCATCAAGAAAGAGAGCAGAATGCTCGGCTTGAGAGACCATGCCTCCCGCTACTTCGGAAAGTATTGCATAGCTTCTCAGATTTCTATGCATCCAATGTTTCTTAATGAGCGACAGATAATCGTCCGAGAACTCTGCACACCATCTTGATGCGAATGGCAAATGATCGTGATTCTTCACTACATCCTTTAAGAAAACATTGGCATCATCTTTTGACAGTTTTCTTTCTCTTATAACGCGGTAAATGTTCCCGCCTTTTCCGTCCCCGACCTGCCCCTTGCCATCTGTGGCGAATGGTTCGATCGCCACTGCCATGCCGGGCTTCAATGATGATCTATCACGCGAGGTGATATTTGGAACCGTTATTCCTGCATGAAGATTGTTCTTCTCCATGCTATGTCCTGTGAGATTCTTGATCGGTCGAAAGCCATGGCTTGATATAGCATTCTCAATGGCAGCACCCAAGGAAGAGACTTCAATGCCGGGCACAAGCATTTCTAATGCGCAATCGAGAGCGTCAGAGGATGCTCTCAACAAATCGTTCCAATTAGAAGTGGAAATCTCGACGGTTGTGGCAGTGTCAGCAATGCAGCCGTTTACATGCACGCCGACATCCAGCTTGACGAGATCCCCTCTCGAGAACCTCAGAGAGTCATTTTTCAGCGGGGTATAATGCGCAGCCTGCGAGTTCACGCATATGTTGATGGGGAATGCGCATCTGGCGCCCTTGGCCTTAATCAGTCCCTCAACCTTTTCCGCCAATTCGACGAGCAGTGTCCCCTCCCTAGCAATATCATTTGCCAGAGAAAGAGCGTCCTTTGCTATTTTTCCCGCCCGGACATAATCCTCGACGGTCTCAGCGTCTACCGAGGGCGTTGATAATCTCCTCCTTCGAAATGACGCCTGCCCTCAAAATCTCAACGTCCCCCTCGGAGACATCGATGATCGTGGATCCAGTCTGATATCTTGTCTTGCCACAGTCCACATAGTAATCTACGGAAGAGCCGAGATCCTTCTTCGCCATCTCTGCGGTCACTGGGTCCGGTTTGGAATGATGATTCGCACTGGTAGCAGTGATCGGTCCGACTTTCTTTATGAGCCTAAGCGCAAACGGGTGATCAGGAATCCTGATTCCAATCAGGTTATCGCCCGAGGACAACAGGTCCGAGATAGTCGGTTTCTTCGTGAGAAGGATTGTCAGAGGGCCCGGAAGGAACTTCGATATCAGCTTTCGCGCAGCGTCGTTAAGGACTGCGACGCTTTCGAGCATCCTGACATCGGATACTGCAACAGACAGAGACATATCGAAAGGTCTATTCTTTGAAAGATAGACTTTCTTCACTGCAGAATCGTTGAAGGGATCTGCAGCGATACCGTAGAGGGTATCTGTCGGATAGACAACTAGTCCCCCGGTCTTTATGACCTTCGAGACATTCTCCAAATCGGAATTGTTGAGAACGCATTCATTACATTTCTTGCCCTTGTTTGGACACGATATCACTTTCATAAGGCACCACCACTAACATATCCGAGAGATTCAACGATGTGCTCATGACCTTTCTCGAGCACTATTCTTCCATGACCAGGATATAGATTCTTGACCTTTAGGCCAGCCAATCGGCTAATTGAGGACTTGAGAGATACGAAATCGCCGGTCGGCAAATCATATCTGCCTATGCCTCCATCGGCGAACACAGTATCCCCCGCGATAAGAGATCGGCTTGCCTCATGCCAAAGTCCTATGCTTCCCTCCGAGTGTCCCGGAAGGTGAAGAACACTTAATTCTGTCGAGCCGACATCAATTTTTGAACCTTCGTCGATCGGCTTCCAGTCGAACGGGTCCATATTGCCGCTAAAAAGACGAGATATTGTAACCGAGAGGTCCCCGGAGGACATCCTCTCGCCCTCCGACGGATGGACGAATATCTCCGCACCGGTGATTTCGCTCATCCTATTAGCGCCACCAGCATGATCGAAATGAGTGTGTGTAAGTACAATTTTGTCTATTCTATCGGGCGATCCATCGCGCATTAGAGATTTGACAAGGAGGTCTATGTTCTGGTCGGTTCCGACATCGACAAGTATGCACTTTTTGTCCCTTACAAGATATGAATTGCACTCGAACCCGATCCCTTGGAAGGCCTGGACATCCATATGAAAATGCGAGAAACAGGAAGTATCTAAAACATTTGCCTGTTACAAGACTAATCTGTCAAGCTTTGGCACGGTAATCCATTCGATGTGCAAATGCGTTTTCATTTCTTGAAATGCTCAATGAGCTTTTTTCGTTCATCGTAATTCACTCTGGCCACGGTCTCGCTAAGCGCGATTGATTCCGCATTCATCAACCTGTCCAGCCCGTCGAGGATTGAGTCATATTTGGGGTTCCGTATATCGATTTTAGCCTCTGCGAACTGATGCTGGACTATCAGCATAGCCTTCTCGAGATCGCCGTATTGGGCACAGAAATCCTGGATGATGAAATCCACAGCCTCGGTTAGGGTCTTTGGCAGGTTGTCTTTTTCCTTCCTAGCAGATAGAACAAGATCGGATACGAGCATCTCTCCGATGGTTCGAAACACCAATTCGATATTCTTGCCCGTCTTCGCACTGCTTAAAAAGACGGGGGCACCTTTCTTAGCCGCGGATGTCTCCAATAATTTTGACGATGGGCTTTCCTCGCTCACGAGGTCGAGCTTGTTCCCCACATAGATTGTCGGAAGATGTCCGACTATCTTCGAGGTCTCTGGCAGCCAGAACTCGTCCAACGATGTTATCGTTTCGGGTCTGCTCAGATCTCCGACAAGGATTATCCCTTGAGCGCCAGTCAAGCTCGCACTCCTTATCTTGGAATATTCCTTTTGTCCGAGAATGTCCCAAATCATCATCCGAAGATTCACTATCAGATTAGGATAGACAAGCTGGACATCCTTTCTGGAGACTTTTGTCCCGATTGTCGCTATATATTTGTCATCAAATCGATCGACCACATACCGGGCGATCATCGAGGTCTTTCCGACCCCACCATCTCCCAGCAGGACTATCTTCTTCAGTATCTCTTTCAGTTCCATAGGCAAAAGGAGTAGTGAATGGAATCTACTTCATGCTTGCGATTATGACGTCATCGGCTGAGAATCCAATGTATATTGTGCCTACACCCGGCCAAGAAGCTTCTTCATGACAGTGTCGATGTCCTTGAGTTCCGAAAGATCGCCGCTCCAGTCTCTAAGCTTATTCCCATAGACTTTCTCGATCTCGTCAGCTGCGCTGGTCAATTTTTCCTTGAGCTTCTGAGGATGCTTGGTGGATATCACGGCAGCAAGTACGAGATTGTCGCTGTAGGAAATGATGATGTCATAGTTCTCGAACCTGATTTCGTTCAGTTTGCCGCCCGCGGTATCAAATGATTCTTTCACGAAATTCTGAACGGCGGTAAGCATGCCAGCAAGGATATCCTCATCCCGATCCGGCCTGAGCCTTCTGCTGTAATGCTTTAAAAGCATGCCCGACGGAGTCATCACGAATACTTCATCGACGACGGTCGCCAAGGATCCCCAGACCAGGAAGAATCCAATGACATTCATTCCGATCAGAATGCAGTTCAATAGCACGATGAAAATCTGGACTTCGGGAGATTGGCCAGTAATTAGAACAGCGGTGGAGATAAGCACAACGGCCACAATGGCAGTGAGCATCATTATGGTCTGATATCTAATTTCTCTGCCGGCCATCTGGTCTATTTGATGTTGTTGCATCGAATTAATACTTTCGCAGAAAATCTTCCGCCAGATGATAAAACCTTTGGATAGAATAAAACACTTGTCGAAGCAAACTTACTATATCGAGCTGATAGATTCGATTCATAGGGGTAGGTGAAATGAACCTTCTTGAAGCGGAAGGTAAGCAGCTTTTCAGGGATTTCGGAATCCCTGTCCCGGAAGGCGTATTGACCCACAGCGCGTCGGAAATCGGGAGCATCTCCTTGCCAGCAG
>Ga0224495_10001827_pt1 | contig 14542 bp, 11 predicted proteins | sample SF_Jul11_sed_USG_FD_168128 | JGI IMG/M metagenome (GOLD analysis project Ga0224495, IMG submission 168128) | Sediment microbial communities from San Francisco Bay, California, United States - SF_Jul11_sed_USGS_4_1 | ecosystem: Environmental > Aquatic > Marine > Sediment | place: USA: California... | reverse complement strand
AATGAAAAAATGAATATATCCTCAATAGTTGAGGAAAAGGAAATTATAATAAGACATTTTCTTGATTCACTCTCACCAATACCTATTTTAAGAGAGTTAAATTGCTGGGATTTATCAAATAAATATGTTGACTTGGGTTGTGGTGGAGGATTTCCAGGAGTACCTATTAAAATCGTTGAACCAGAGATCAACATAGACTTTGCAGAAGTAAATAAAAAAAAAGTTTGCTTTTTGAATGAAGTTATTTTAAATTTAAAACTATATAATACAAATATTGTTGATAGCTCCACTGGAAAAGTAAATGAAGATTATAATGTTATAATAACAAGAGCTTTCGGTTCAATTAAAAAAATAGTTCAAGAAGCTAAAAAATATTTTAAAGAAAATGGTAAAATAATTGCTTATAAAGGAAAGGAAGATAAAGTATTAAATGAAATAAATGAATTATCAAATAAATACAAAAATAAACTAATCTTTAGAAAAGTTATAACACCTTTTCTAAATGAAGAACGCCATATTATTATTATAAAAATCTAATTTGAGGGAATGAATCATGGGAAAAGTTATTACCATTGCCAATCAGAAAGGTGGTGTGGGCAAAACCACTACTGCAATTAATTTGTCAGCCTATCTTGCCATGCAAGGTAAAAAAGTTTTGGTTATTGATTTTGATGCACAGGGAAACAGCTGTAGTGGTTTGGGGATTGATAAACAAAATGAAGAAAATAGTATTTATGAAGTTCTAATGGAAGATTTACCTATACAATCAATTATACGAAATACAACCTTTCAAAATCTTTATATTGTGCCTGTCAATATACATTTAGCTGGAGCTCAGGTTGAATTGATAGAATTGGAAGAACGTGAAACAAAGCTAAAAAGAGCCATTGAGCCTATTAAAGACAATTATGATTATATATTTATAGACTGTCCTCCATCGCTTGATATTATGACTGTAAATGGATTAGTTGCTGCTGATTCAGTATTAATACCACTTCAGTGTGAGTTTTTTGCTCTGGAAGGACTTGCTCAGCTTTTAAAAACCATAAATCTTTTACAGAAGGGGCTTAACCCAAACCTTAAAATTGAAGGTGTTCTCTTAACAATGTTTGATAACCGAACCAATCTTTCTAACCAAGTTGTAGATGAAGCAATAGATTATTTTAAGGATAAGGTTTATAAAACTGTAATCCCACGAAACGTAAAACTAGCCGAAGCACCAAGTCATGGTGAGCCTATTTCTACCTATGATCCAAATTGTATTGGCGCTAAAAGTTATCAAAAATTAGCATTGGAGCTACTAAGTTATGTCTAAAAAAGTATTGGGAAGAGGATTAGGGGCACTTTTATCGAGCACTGAATCTAATAACTTAGAAGATAGTGATATTCTATATATTCCAATTCAGAATATTACACCAAACTCTCTTCAGCCAAGAAAATCATTTGATGAGATGAGGTTAAAAGAGCTTGCTAACTCAATAAAAGAAAAAGGGTTAATACAACCTATTGTAGTAACAAAACATGGAACTAATTATGAATTAATAGTTGGTGAAAGACGCTGGCGTGCAAGTCAATTGGCAGGTTTAAAGACTATTCCAGCAATAATAAAAGAAGCTACAAATTATGAAAAACTTGAGATTGCATTAGTAGAGAACATACAAAGACAAGACCTAAACCCCATTGAAGAGGCTACAAGCTATAAAGAGCTTATAGAAAACCTAAATATTACTCAGGAACAGCTTTCAATAAAGGTTGGTAAAAGTAGAACTGCTATAACAAACACTCTTAGGCTCCTTAAATTGCCAGAATCAATACAAAGAGATATTACACATGATCTAATAAGTGAAGGTCATGGGAGAGCATTACTTGCAATAAAAGATAATGAAAAATTACATAAAATTAAAGATTTTATAATTATAGAAAACCTTTCTGTAAGACAAACTGAAAAACTGATACAACAAATTAATGATGGTGTAATCAATGATTTAGAAAGTTTTAAGGTAAATCAAAATCTTAAATTGGATGAAAATACTAACGATGAAAATCATGAAAATCATATCACTCCGGCAATTACCACTCATGAGAAACAGAGTAGTTCACTAGAATTAAATATTGATAACGAAATAGAAGAGATTGAAAAAGAACTTAAAGCATTTCTTAATACAGATGTTCGAGTTAAAAACAATTCAACTAAAGATAAAGGTAAAATTGAAATTCAATATAAAAACAGACAGGATCTCGAAAGGATTGGTAAATTGTTGATAGCCAGGTAATTACCTCCTGCCTCCTCCTTTTGTTGTTGCTTTCTTTTTATCTTCTTTAAGTCCTTTTGGCTCTTGATATGGAATGGGTTTAATTTCACCACTTTCAAGAGCAAAAGTTACATGAGTAAACTCACTCTTAATTTTTAAGGTGGTGTTTTTAATTGTTATTTCAGTGCCAGGATATATTTTATCATTTCCTGAAACTTTACCATGTGAAGTCATACTACTTAAATATGACTTTAGTTCTTCAATATCAATATTTATTTCTTTTAATTGATTGTCAAACTCCTTTTTAGCTCTAAGCATTCTTTCCAACATGAGTTCACGTTCTGGAGAAAGTTGTCCTAAAGATCTTTTTTGGCTTTGCATTGTTGTAAGATTTACAGATAATTTGCTAAGATTTTCTTCGATTGTATCACGTTCCCTCAAAAATTTTTCAAGTTTTTCTTTTGCAATAGGATCTATACCTGCTTCAATTTTCGTTTCAGTATAAGTTGTTGATCCAATTGTTTTTGCATTTACTTCTTCCACTGTACGCACGTGTCCACCAGTGATGGTACCTCTCTTTCCAAGACAGAAAACCTGCCTAGCGTCTACCACACTATGAAGAATACCCTCATTGGCAACAACTTTCCCTACAGCAGAAACTTTTGAGTTTTCAATAAATTTAGCAAAAATACTACCTCCCGCTTTTACTGTTCCTTCTCCTTTACAAAGGATTCCTCTCTGAACAACAATGTCACCATCAGCTTCAACTTCTGCATTTCCAATTGTTCCACCTATATGAATATTTCCAGCAGCTTTTACGCTAAATCCATCTTCCACACTTCCTGTTATCATAACATCCCCTAAAAATACTACACTACCTGTCTTTAGACCAACATCTCCCTTAACTTCAAACATAGGTTCAACTTCAATGACACCCTCATTACAAACTGCTCTACCAGCACTTTGTGCTATAATTTCTAAACCATTATCTGATTTAGTTGTATTTTTCCCTGCTTCAAAAGGGATTTCCTCGCCATCTTTAGCTTCTGTTACTTTGCCAGTAAGAGTTTTACCAGGTGTACCATTTTCTGGAACTGATTTTACAGCCAATATTTGACCTGCTACAACATTTTGTATGAGCCCAAGATCTGAATAAAAATCCACTCTTCCTGATTCATCTTCCTCGAAATGAACAGAATCAGTATCAGTTTTAAAGTGGAAGTTAATTTCAGCATTTTTACCATCTTTGGGTGCTAATCCTTCAGCAATTAAAATTGGAACATTAAAATGTTCTTCTTCTAGAACTTCTTTAATCTTGTCATTATTAATACCAAAAACTATATTTTTAGTTTCCAATAATTCTAAAATCTCGCTTTCTTCGAGGTTTCTACCCGTTAAAATTGGTGCTTTTACCGTTAGATAGGCTTTCATCTCATCTGAGCTAATTTCAATTTCTGCTGAACTATCATATTCTGGCTTTGGAATGTATTCACCAATTTTTACCCATTTCCCAGAGGCTTCTTGGACAATTTTTTTAATTTCTCTACCATCATAACTTTTAACACCTTTATTCATAATTTTGGTAAGCGCATCATTAAAGTCAATGGGTTGTCCACCATTTTTTGGACCTATAATTTTAATGAATATCCCATCTCTCTTTACAACAAATTTCATGTCCCCATCAACAGGAGCATTACGAGGGATTTCTTTTCCTTTACCTATCGGTGCTAATGGAATATCATCAATTGTTTCACTCTCTGGTGCAATCGAAAATAAAACTTTATAAAGTTTTTTACCAACTCCTAGTACTCCCTTGCTCCCTTTTTCTATAATTTCATATGCCAATCTTGATTGTGGGATCTGAAAGAGGTTTTCTGCCTTTTGAATACATTCTTCTAGTGAATAGCCAGTAATTTCTTTATCATTTGATGGTGCTTCAGAAATAGCTTCTACTGGGGGATCTAATGATTTTAAACTGCTATTTTCTTCTAATTTTTTTTTCAACTCATTAAAAGATGCCATATTATAATCCCTCCTATCCTATTAGAAATTATACATAAATTTAACAAAATCGAGAAGAAAAAAATTATTTAATTTTAATTTTAGTTATTTTTGTTAGAGATGATATGTTTTACTTGTCAAGAAAGTCCAGATTTCTTACTCTTAATTTGGTCTGAAGAAAATAAAAATTTGAAGCTTTTGCCAAAATATGAGATTGTTTTTTAGGTTTTTATTTAACAGGTTATTGGTTGAATATGTCTTTTAATAATATCTCTAAATTAGGAAATAGTTTGGACTTAATTTTATCTTTTGATGATGCGTGTAAGCTAAAGTTATTCGTTTCAAGACAGAAGACATCTACTGATTTATTCTCTGGATCAATTATCCAGTATTCATTAACCTTAAACTTCTCATATATACTAAACTTAATCTCCCTATCCTTTGCTATTGTTGACTGAGATAGGATTTCTATAACAAGATCAGGTGTACCAAAAACCCCTTTTTCTTTGATGATTTTTTTGTTATCGTTTGAAATGTAGATTATATCAGGTTGTAAGGTATTGTGATCATCGAAAATGACGTCTATAGGAGAATATTGAATTTCTCCTAAATTGTGGTTTTCAACATATAAGTCGAGTACTCTAAATATTTTTTTAGATATATTTTGATGAAAATAATTTGGTGCGGGTGCCATTTCGATTAGCTCTCCTTCAAGGATTTCGTGGCGTTTGTCGTCGTCTAAGGTGGTGTAATCCTTATAAGTCCAGATTTTATGTTTTGTGGTATTCATAATTTTTTCCAAATGAAATGATATCTAAAATTTAAGTGTTTATAAAATTAAGTCAAGATTTTTGGTGAAAATAATATATTTGCCACGAATGAATCGAATATCACGAATATGTTTTTTAAGAAAAACGTTTTGCTGCGTTTTTTTAATATTATCTTTATAAATGTCAAAATAAATATCAAACAATCCAGAGGTGATAAGTTTAAACCAGCTGTACTGGCTGGGGGCTACACAATACGTTGTCAATGAAGTTGGTGTTGTATACGAAAATGTGGAGTACTTCCCATTTGGGGAGACTTGGGTAGATGAAGGTGGGGGGAACATCAAGTAAATTGTGATCAAAAGGTGCATAGGAAACTCATTTGTGAGTCACTTTTGCGGTCTATAAAGATGTTTAAAGAGATTGTTGCAAAGGATTTTGATGATGAGAGGCTCTACAATGATGTATTAAACCTTGCTAAGGAAGAAGGATAGATGTAAATTATTGGTTGAATATGTCTTTTAAGGTGATTTCTAAGTTAGGAAATAGTTTGGACTTAATTTTATCCTTTGATGATGCGTGTAAGCTAAAGTTATTCGCTTCAAGACAGAATACATCTACAGATTTATTCTCTGGATCAACTATCCAGTATTCCTTAACCTTAAACTTCTCATATATACTAAACTTAATCTCTCTATCCTTTGTCACTGTTGACTGAGATAGGATTTCTATAACAAGGTCAGGTGGACCGAAAACCCCTTTTTCTTTAATGATTTTTTTGTTATCGTTTGAAACGTAGATTATATCAGGTTGGAGGGTGTTGTGGTCGTCGAAAATGATGTCTAGAGGCGAACATCTAACATCACCCAAATTATTTTCTTCACTAAAATTATAAAGTTTATTAAATAATTTTGCTAATATTGTTTGATGAAAGTAATTTGGTGCTGGTGCCATTTCAATTAGCTCTCCTTCAAGGATTTCGTAGCGGTTGTCGTCTGTTAAGTTGGTGTAGTCGGAGTATGTCCAGACTTTTTGTTTTGTGGTAGCCATAATTATCACCTAGGTAAAGATATTATAAATTTAAGTGCTTGATAAATTAAGTCAAGATTTTTAGTGAAAATAATATAGTTGCCACGAATGAATCGAATATCACGAATATTTTTTTTAAAAAAACGTTTTGCTGCGTTTTTTTAATATTATACTGAAACCCCTTCAGTTTTGAAGTATTTGTTTTTCTGGATTCCCCAATCAAGTCGTGGAATGACATTATAACCCACTTTAATTTTAATCATTTTTGGGTATAGTATATTTTAAAAACTTCTTTATTCTCTTTTGGTTAATCTTTTTAGCATAAGCCCATTGACACCAGTTCGAGTAATATAGAAAAGTCTGTTCAGAACATCTATCATGTTCACTTTTCTCCTTGCATCCCTATCATATACAGGGATAAGAGTTTCTAATATTTTCCATTCTTTGTTTGATAAATCATCAGGCTAACTTACATATTCATTCATGAATAGTTTATTGACTGGAAAATAAAAAAACTTGAAAATAAATGTTAATCAGCTATATTTTAATTGTTGGATAGATTCTTATATCTTTAAAATTCTGTATAAAAATTATAATTTTGTCGAGAAAATCAGAGTTAATCTAATAAAAATGTTGACGAAATAAATATAAACCGCTATTTTTCTATTCCAAATGAGTTTAACTCAATTTGGAGAGATGTCCGAGAGGCTTAAGGAGCACGCTTGGAAAGCGTGTGTGGTGAATGCTACCGAGGGTTCGAATCCCTCTCTCTCCGAAAGCTACTATCTGTAAGTCGACCTACGAGTCTGTTTAAAGTGTCACCCCGCTAGGCCTTGATAGGAGCAACGGAGCATTTTAAAAGGCGTTGTAGATATCGGTTTTAGATAGTAGCTCTTAAATTAAATGGTATAGATTAGGAAATTGAATATTCACTTTTATACTTAAAAAATAGATTTTACGATAAGTATAGAGTGTGAATTTAAGTGAAAAAATTATGTCCTATCAGGTTACAGCAAGAAAATGGAGACCACAACTTCTAGATGAGCTTATTGGACAGGAACATATATCTCATTCTCTCAAAAATGCAATTCAGAGCAATAGGATTGCCCATGCCTATTTATTTTCTGGATCAAGAGGGGTTGGTAAGACATCTGCAGCTAGGATATTTGCTAAATCAATAAATTGCGAGATTGGATCTAGTGCAATCCCATGTCAGAAGTGTTCTAATTGTATTGAGATATCCAATGGTAATTCATATGATGTTTTAGAGATAGATGGTGCATCCAATCGTGGTATTGATCAGATTAGAGAGCTTAGAGATATTGTGAAATACACTCCCAATAAGAGTAGATTTAAGATATTCATTGTGGATGAAGTTCACATGCTGACGGACCCAGCTTTTAATGCCTTACTTAAGACGCTGGAAGAACCACCTGATCATGTTATATTCATTTTTGCTACTACTGAACCTCATAAAGTTAAGATTACTATTCGATCGCGATGTCAACATTATCATTTTAAGAGGATTCCTACATCGTTGATTCAAACACATCTTGGAAAGATTGCAAAAGCTGAAAGTATTGATATTGAGGATAGAGCATTATTCCATATTGCCAAAGCTGGTGATGGATCTATGAGAGATAGTCAGAGCTTGTTTGATCAGGTTATTGCTTATACTGACAAGGATATTAACTCTAAAGTTGTTGAAAATGTGTTGGGTGTTTTTTCTGAGGAAAATTATTTTAAGTTCTTAGATTTATTAGTAGAAAAAGATATTACAGGTTTACTTAAGTTTTTATCCCGTCTCATAGAAGGAGGAGAGAATCTTTTTCAGTTTTCTCTTGGCTTGGTTGAGCAATTTAGAAATATTTTAATTTTAAAAAAGAGTGGTCCAGAAGGAAGTGAGCTTTTGGAAATCCCTGCTGAAAGCATTCAAGCGATTAATAAATATATAGATTGCTTTTCGGATGAGCAAATCCTTGAGATTATTAAGTTACTTATTGCTTTAAATCAGGAATTAAAAAGAGTAAGTAACCAGCAATACCTTTTTGAGTCGTCATTATTTAGATTAGTAGATTACGAAAACTTTATTCAGCCAACAGATATATTGAATAAAATAGAAACATTGGAAAACCAAATTAGAAGATTAAGTTCTGGACTTGAAATTGAGGTAATTGACAAGAAAAAATCTTTGGAAGTCACTTTAAATAAGCAAGTTGGAAAAATAGAAAATGCTGTCTCAAATAAGAAAACAAAAGAGTCTAGTTTACCAAACGATTTATGGGAAAAGTTTATTTTAGGTGTAGAGAAAGAAAAACCCCTGTTAGCCGCATATCTTAATGGAGTAAAAGATATTAATATTATAGAAGATGAGCTTCAGATAGTGTTTGAAGATTTAATGCAACATGAATTGATATCTGATAGAGCAAATAAAGAAAAATTAGAAGACATTTTATTTGTTACTTATAATAAAAAGTTTAAAATAAAAAGTATTTTTAAACCTAAGGATAATGAGCCTGAAAAAGATTTTAATAAAAATCAAGATATAATTTCTAGTGTGGTTAACGTTTTTAAAGGCGAAATAGTTTCAGAGGATTTATAAATAACAGTTTTAGGAGGATATTATTGTGAAAGGTAAGATGAATCAAATGATGAAGCAAGTTCAAGCTATGCAGAACAAAATGAAAAAGGTTCAGGAAGAATTGGGTACTAAAGAAGTTGAGGCTAGTTCAGGTGGAGATATGGTTATAGTTAAAGTAAATGGCCATCAGGAGGTAAAAGAAATTAAAATTAATCCTGAAGTTGTTAATCCAGAAGATATTGAAATGTTACAGGATCTAATTATTGCTGCTATAAATGATGGACTTAAAAAAGCTTCGGAAATGGCAAATCAAGAGATGAATAAAGTTACAGGTGGATTGAATATCCCTGGTATGGACGGGCTTTTTTAGATATGAATTATTATACTTCTTCTATGGAAAAAGTAGTTAGAGAGTTTTCAAAGTTTCCTGGTATTGGAACAAAAAGTGCCGAGAAGTTAGCTTTCTATGTTCTGAAAAGAAGTAACAAGGATGTAGAAGACTTATGTCAAGCTCTACTAAGTCTTAAGCAAAATACAAAGTTTTGTAAGGTATGTTTTCATCTTACAGAAGATGATATATGTAGTATATGTAAGGATTTACACAGAAATAAGAAGGTGATTTGTGTTGTTGAACAGTTTAAGGACGTTATAAGCATTGAGAAAACCTTAGAATACAAGGGACTTTATCATGTATTAATGGGACATCTATCTCCCTTAGAGGGAATTGGACCAGACGACATCAAAATTACTGAGCTAATAAAACGTGTTAAGCAGGATAAGATTGAAGAACTTATTCTAGCCACAAATCCAAACGTAGAAGGAGATGCAACATCACTTTATATTTTAGAAATATTAAAAAATCATCCCATTAGGATAACAAGAATTGCTCGTGGTCTACCTGTTGGAGGTGATCTTGAATTTGCCGATCTTATAACTCTATCTAGCTCTATAGCAAAGAGAGAAGAACTTAAACCATAACTAATTTATAAGTTTAAAATTAAACTAATAAAATGAAAAAAGTTAAATAAATTTCCTCTTTGACTGGATAATTTCTTCAATACATTCATCTATAATACCCTGCAATAGATTTTTAGGATTTTTTATCCCTTCTTTAAATTGCAAGCGATGATATAAAACATGAGATGCCAAATATTTAATATCATCTTCTATAACATAATCTCTATTATTAATTAGAGCATAAGATTTTACAGCCTGCAAAAGCATTATACTACTTCTGGTGCTTGCTCCAAAACGGATTGCAGAATGATTTCTAGTCCTTTGGGTTATTGATACTATAGCTTTATATATTTCTTCCTCGCAAAATATAAGTTCAGACAGCTTTCTAATAGAAAGTATTTCTCGTTTAGTGCATACCTTCGTAATATCGTTTGGTTTAGATATTACATTTGCAAACTCCTTAAGAACTTCAATTTCTGTTGTTGCATCAATATATCCTATATCTAACTTCATCAAAAATCTATCCAGTTGAACGAGGGGGAGAGGATAAGTACCAGCTACTTCAAGAGGATTTTGTGTACCAATAACAAAAAAGAAAGAATCAAGTGCATAAGTGATGTTGTCAACAGTAACTTGCTTTTCTGCCATACTCTCAAGTAATGCTGATTGGACTTTTGGATTAGCTCTATTAATTTCATCTGCTAAGACAATGTTTGAGAAAACAGGTCCTGGAGAAAAACGAAATTCACCTTTCTTTTGGTCATAAATGTTAACACCTATAATATCTGATGGTAGCAGGTCTGGGGTAAATTGAATCCTTTTAAATTTTGTATGATCCATATCATGAGCAGTTTCATCATCACTACCTATAGAATAGCTAAGTGTTTTAGCCAAAGTAGTTTTACCACAACCTGGGTAGTCCTCTAATAAGATATGACCACCAGCAATAATACCAGTAATAATCAAAGAAATTACATTACGTTTACCACGGATAATCTTTTCTACATTATAAATTAGTTTATTAATAATGTTGTTTGCATGTTCTAAAGTCAATTAAATCCCCTTTATATATTACGCATCAAAGCGTTAAATAATTTAATATATTAATACATTTTTAAATTTGAAGTCATTTATTGTCATGCTAAATTCATTTCAGCATCTTACTAGAACAGAAGATCCCAACGTGTGACCTTTAGGTTAAATTAAATCGGGATGACATTCAATACAAAAACTTAAAACATTTTTTTTATTACTTTGAGTAAACAATTTTAAAATAATTTTTTTCTATTAAAATATAAGATTAAGTTTTAAAAATACTGTTTTTTATAGTAAAATAAATGCTAATTTTTTCTTAAATATCCATATTATACTAAAACATTTTTAAATTTGAAGTTATTTATTATCATGCTGAACTTGTTTCAGCATCTCTCTAGAAGAGATCCCGAAATAAATTCGGGATGACATTTAATATAAAAGACTTTAATTTTAATAATTATCAGTATATTAATTAAATTACTAAAATTAAGCTATTGACAATTATATACTAATAAATTGAATTTCATTGACTAAATCAAGATTTTTATTAATTTTTTAAATTGTAAAGCTCTTAAAATAAAAATTACCGATATTTTTAAAGTTAAAAAAAATCTATTATCAATGGCTCTGTAAACTATGAAAATTAATAATCTTGTATTTCGTTTCTTTTTTGGTACTAAGTTGCGTATATTTTTAATTTTTTTTCCCTTAGTGATACTAATAATCACTTCAATTATTGGTTTAATTATTTATAATTCAATTTATAATACATACTTAAATGATCGTGAAATGATTAATAATAAATTGTCTTACTATTCCTATGTTATTAATAAAAAAACACATCCCGAAATCTATACTAAACCACAATTTAAATCAAGTTTCCAAGAGTTTGAAAAAGAAGGAATTAGTTTTGCTTTCATTGTTTATGATGTAAATGGTGAACAAATAGGAAAATTAACACGAGAATCTAGAACTTTCGTTGGACTTAACAATATCTCACCTCACTTTATTGATGCACTTATTGCAACAGAAGATAGAGATTTTTACAATCATAATGGCATTAGCTATAAAGCAATTTTCAGAGCTTTAGTAAGGAATATTCTGGCTGGAAAAGCACATCAAGGAGGAAGTACAATCACTCAACAATTAGCCAAAATTCTATTTACTAAAAGTGAGAGAACTGTAAAACGTAAAGTTTATGAAATGCTGGTTGCAAAAAACATTGAAAAAAAGTATGACAAAAATCACATTCTCTTACTATATATTAACAAAGTTTATTTTGGCCATGGCACTATAGGTGTGGAAGAGGCATCAAAACTTTATTTTAAAAAACATGCTAAAGATTTAACCATCTCTGAAAGTGCCCTTTTAGCAGGTGTTATTTCTAATCCAAGATCTTTTTCGCCCTTCCATAGCTATGATTCAGCAAAAGCTAGACATCTTCGTGTTCTATACGGGATGAGTGAAGCGGGAACAATTTCAAAAGCTGACGTTGAAACTATCCACAAAAGATTTTGGGCACAATATGATTTTAAAAAAATGTATGTTGAAATTAAGATCAAAGAAAAACTTAATCTAGCACCCTATGTTGTTGAAGAAGTAAGGCGTCAAATATTTGATATGCTTAAAAAGAAGTATGAAAACGACGTTAAAGAAGCAAGTGATAGATTTTATAAGAATGAATGGAAGGTTTATACAACAATTGATTTAAAACTTCAGCTTGAAGCACAAAAAGCAGTAAAAAAAGGTATCTATGATTACCGCAAAACATTAAAAAAGTCTAGAATGATCATTAAAGAAAAAGAATTGCAACACCTGCAGGGTGCATTAGTTGCTATCAATCCAAGAAATGGATATATCTCTGCATTTATAGGTGGAGATAAATTTACAACAAATAATCAGTTCAACAGAGCATTTCAAGCCAAACGTCAAACAGGATCAGCGTTCAAACCAATATGTTTTTTAGCAGCATTAGATAATCAAATTGCTAGTCCGTATTCTTTAAGAGAAGATCGTTACAAACCTGTACTACTCAAAAATGGTAAGATATGGAAAGTTAGAAATTATGGAAATCACTATGCTAATAAGTATATTACGTTAACTCAAGCCTTGAAAGTATCAAGTAATCAAGTGGCGGCTAGGTTAATTAGTGAAATGGGAGTAAATAAAATTAGAGAAATTGTGAAATTGTCTTTAGGACTTGATGAAAAAGAAGCAGTAAGCCGTTTTCCTTCTGAACAGTATTCAATTGCCCTTGGCACTGTTGATATGACACCTCTAGAACTTGCTCAAGTGTATGCAATGTTTGCAAATCATGGTAGAAAGGTAGTTCCAAAATTAATTATTAAAGTAGAAAATATCCACGGAGAAACTATCCTTATGGATGATATCCCAAGTGAGAGTGATTCAACTAAAACAATACAAGTTGTTTCAAAAGAGTCTTCATATCTGATAACTGAGATGATGCGGTATGTTCTTAGTCCGGGTGGTACAGGTGCCATGATAAAAGAGAAAATGAAAATTGACTTTGAATTAGCAGGTAAAACAGGTACCAGTCAGAAATTTAGAGATCTATGGTTTACAGGATATACTCCTGAACTATGTACAGTTGTTTGGGTTGGACATGATTTAAATCACACTTTAAGTGGTGGGGGCGGTAAAATTGCAGGGCCTATTTTCGGTAATTTTATGAAATCTGCATCTAAAATTGTCAAATTTAGTCAATTTAATAAAGATATTTCGTATAATTTTGTTGAAGAAAATATTTGTCAAGACTCTGGAAAGATTGCTGTTAAAGGTAAATGTACTAATATAAAGCTTAAAACCCCATTTATATCAGGTACTGAACCTTCTGAATATTGTAATCATGATCACAAAATAGAAAGTGTAAGTTCTCTTCAAACATTTCTTGATAGCCCCGTGGAAGAAGGGGATTATGAAGATCTAATTATTGAATCCACCGACGAAAAAAGCTTGAAAGATGAAATTAAAGTTGAAGAACTTAATGATTTAAAAGATCGCAAGTCTAATAAAAAGCAAAATCAAGATAAAAAAGAACTTGTAAAACCAAAGACCACTGAAGTTAATAAGAATTTTTTAAAATCTAACACTGTGTCAAACAACAAAGAAAATCTTATGAACTCTAAAATAGACGAAAAGAACAACTAATTCTATAACTTAATTTAAAATATATTTTTTTATTTAAATCCATAAAAACCCTAACTTTTGATTGTCTTTAGTTTTAACAAACTCAAAAACTTTAAGCAATTTTGTAATAAAATCAATAGTACCATTGTATAGTTAATTAGAAAGGTTTAGGAGACTAATTATGATTTTAAATGACTACCAAAAAACAGATTTTTATCAAGGATTAAAGAAAATATCTTATTTTATGACCTCGGAAAACTCAGAGCATTTAGATAGTAAAGAAATTGAAAACCGTATTCAGCAAACTATCGGGGTTTTAAACTTATTAGAAAAGCTCAACCTAAAAGATAATACCTATAAAAAAATAATGGTGAACACCCTTAAAACTCTCTTCGAACAAAAAAGAAAACTTCTTTACGGTTATGTTGAAGATAATAAAAATCGTGAAGTTATTGCATGCTACTAATTCTATATAAAATAATGGGTGCAAATGTTTTATCACTAACTTTTGCACTCATTTATATCTATTCTTTCACAGTTTAGAATGAGCACCATCACAATATGGTTTATTGTTAGAATGTTTGCATCCACACCAGGCAACCTTTTCCTCCTTATCAAGACTAACAACCAATGGATGAAACTCAGTGCCCTTATGCGATCCATCACAATATGGTTGCTTTTTTGATTGTCCACACGCACACCACGATACCTTCCTAGGTTTTTCATCAATAACAAAAGGTTTTTTTTGTACAATTTTAGGTTCAGACATATTT
>Ga0224495_10001826_pt1 | contig 14547 bp, 10 predicted proteins | sample SF_Jul11_sed_USG_FD_168128 | JGI IMG/M metagenome (GOLD analysis project Ga0224495, IMG submission 168128) | Sediment microbial communities from San Francisco Bay, California, United States - SF_Jul11_sed_USGS_4_1 | ecosystem: Environmental > Aquatic > Marine > Sediment | place: USA: California... | reverse complement strand
AGGGAATCAACCTTTATATCATACAGCTTGCCGGAGAAAAAGATTATTTTGAATTGTGTGAAAAGGAATTTTCTAAAATGCTGGAAACCTGGAAGTTTTTGAAATAGATAATAGATATAAGAAGGAAAAGAGCATATTAAAAGCTCTGGCATATTGTAATTAGAAAGTTGGAAAATATAGTATAAGCTCCTGTAATTCCACATGACTGAGTGTAACAGGGTAATTTTGATAGTTCTGGATTCCTGTGGTGTGGGAGAACTTCCGGATGCTTTTGAGTACGGGGACCAGGGTTCCAATACCTTAGGAAATACTGCTCAAAAAGCAGGAGGGTTACATCTGCCAAATTTAGAGAAGTTAGGATTAGGCAATATTGAATTTATTCAGGGTGTATCACCACAGAGAAGTCCTTTAGCCTGTTATGGTAAAATGGGGGAGCTTTCCAGGGGGAAAGACAGCACTACGGGTCACTGGGAGATAGGGGGTATTGTTTTAAATAAGCCCTTCCCGGTATATCCTGATGGTTTTCCCCGGGAGATAATTTTAAAGTTTGAGAAAGCAATAGGCACAGAGGTTCTGGGTAATAAACCTGCTTCCGGAACTGAGATAATAAAGGAATTGGGTGAATTGCATCTCAAAACTGGTAAACCCATTGTCTATACCTCTGCGGATAGCGTTTTTCAGATAGCAGCGCACGAGAAGATTATTTCCATAGAAAGTTTATATGGTATGTGTCTTAAAGCCAGGGAAATACTAACCGGTGATAATGGAGTAGCCAGGGTAATAGCCCGACCTTTTACAGGGGAACCAGGCACTTTCAAAAGAACAGAAAGAAGAAAAGACTTTTCACTCCCTGCTCCCCGGAAGACCATTCTGGATATACTCAAGGAAAACGGAGTTGAGGTGGTGGGAATAGGGAAAATCGGAGACCTTTATGCTGGAAGGGGGTTATCTTTATCAATTCATACTAAAGACAACTCTGATGGCATGGATAAACTTATCCATACAATGATTGAGAAGAAAGAGGGATTGATCTTCATTAACCTGGTGGATTTCGATATGCTCTGGGGACATCGGAATAATGTAGAAGGTTTCGCAAAGGGGTTGGAAGATTTCGATGCAAGACTGGCAAAGGTTTTGGATTTACTGAAACCATGGGATATCCTTATAATAACTGCAGATCATGGTTGCGATCCCACTACTTCCAGCACAGACCATAGCAGGGAATATGTTCCATTGCTGGTTTATGGCGAAAAACTAAAAAAAGGGATAAATTTAGGAGTGAGAAATAGTTTCTCTGATATCGCCAGGACTGTAGCGGAGTTGTTTGAGGTCCCTGATACTGGTAGCGGAGAAAGTTTCTGGGAAAAAGTATATGGATGAAAAAAAATTAATTGCAGAAGCCAAAAAGATCAGAAACAGATCATATTCTCCTTATTCAAATTTCAAAGTTGGGGCAGCTCTATTAGGCAATAGCGGAAAGGTTTATTATGGGACTAACGTGGAGAATTCCTCCTTAAGCCTGGGTGTTTGCGCAGAAAGAGTCGCTCTTTTAAAAGCAGTGTGCTCGGGAGAAAAAGAATTCACCAAAATAGCCATCGTTGCTTCAGGTGAGAATCTGATTACCCCCTGCGGCCTTTGCAGGCAGGCATTGTTTGAATTCTCCCCCGGGATGAAGATTATCTGCTCGAATCTTAAAGGCAAGGTGAGGAAATTTACTCTTAAGGGTCTTTTACCGCATCCATTTAAAGATGCGAAGAAAAAGGGAAGAAGATAGCAGGAGACTGTTATGAAAAAAAGTTTAGAGAAGATCGATTTAGCCGGGATGATAGATCACACCCTGTTGAAACCGGAAACAACTCCAGCTGATATAAAAAGGCTCTGTGGTGAAGGCATCGAATACGAGTTTGCTTCAATCTGCGTGAATCCAGTATATGTAAGATTAGCTTCGGAAGAATTAAAAGGCTCGAAAGTAAAAGTATGCTCAGTTTCGGGATTTCCCCTGGGAGCGAATCGACCGGAAATAAAAGCAAAAGAAGCAGAGCGGGGCTGCAGGGATGGCGCAGCCGAAATCGACATGGTTATGAACTTAGGTGCTTTGAAGTCAGGTGATTATCATCTGATAGAGGATGAGATAAAGCTAATCCTGGAAATTATAGGGAAAGGGAAAATCCTGAAAGTTATCCTGGAGACCTGTATTTTGACCAGAGAGGAAAAGATAAAAGGAGCTCAGATAGTAAAAGCCTGCGGAGCACATTTCGTTAAAACTTCAACTGGATTTGGTCCGGCTGGCGCAACAGTAGAAGATGTCTCTTTATTAAGAAAGATCGTAGGACAAAGTTTCGGAGTTAAAGCCTCAGGAGGAATAAGAGATCAAAAATCAGCTTTAGAACTAATTCATGCAGGTGCTAACAGGATCGGTACTTCGTCTGGAATTAAAATTATCGAGGAGCATCTTAAAACCAGATAATAAAACATTAAGTAAAAGAGGATTTTATGATAATCTCTGAGATAATAGCAAAGAAAAGGGATGGAGAAAAACTGATTCGCGAAGAGATCGATTTTATCCTCCAGGGATATCTTTCCGGGGCTATACCCGACTATCAGATGTCTGCTTTTCTTATGGCTATATTTATCCGAGGTATGGATTTAGAGGAGACTGAAAACCTTACCTGGAGTATGATGAACTCAGGTAAGATACTGGATCTGGGATTTATCCCCGGCATTAAAGTTGATAAACACAGCACTGGGGGAGTAGGGGATAAAGTTTCCCTAATTTTAGCACCCCTGGTTGCCTCCTGCGGTGTTCCCGTGCCGATGGTATCGGGTAGAGGCCTGGGCCATACCGGGGGAACTCTGGATAAGCTGGAATCTATTCCCGGGTTCAGAACTTCTCTATCCTTAAGCGAGTTCATAGATAATCTGAAAAAAAGTGGTGTTTCGATTATGGGTCAGACAGAGGAAATCTCTTCCGCAGATGGTAAAATCTATGCCTTGAGAGATGTCACCGGAACGGTAAATTCCATTCCCCTGATTACCGCCAGTATTTTAAGCAAGAAACTTACCTCCGGCACAGATGCATTGGTTTTTGATGTAAAATGCGGGAATGGTGCTTTTATGAAATCCAGAGAGGATGCACAGAATTTAGCTTCAAACCTCATAAGAATTTCAGGGAAAGCTGGTAGAAAATGTATGGTTTTAATAACGGATATGAATGAGCCTCTGGGTAATTCCACGGGAAACTCACTGGAGGTGATTGAATCAGTTGAGACTTTAAAGGGTAATGGGCCTGAGGATCTTCTGGAGGTGACTTTATCATTAGGATCATGTATGCTTATCTTAGGAGGTGTAGTTAGTAGTCTTTCTGATGGCAAGGAGCTACTTTTAAAGAAGATTGAAAATAGAGAGGGATTAAATAAGTTCAGGCAGATGGTTTCACAACAGGGAGGAGACCCAAGAATAGTTGAAGATTATTCACTTTTTCCCAAAACAAATTATCAGAAGGAGCTAAAGTCCGAAAAAGACGGCTATATTAGCTTTATCGATACAAAAGCTATAGGTCTGGCTGCAGTAGAATTAGGTGCAGGCAGGGTAAAGCTTGATTCCACAGTAGACCTGGATGTGGGGATTACAATAAAAAAGAAGGTTGGGGATCAAGTTAAAAAGGATGAGGTCCTAGTAAGACTACTGGCAAATGATTATGATAAATGTAAAAAAGCTGAGGAGAGAATTAAAAACGGATTCAGGATAACCAAGAAGAAAGTAAAAAAAATAAAAAAAGTATTATTTATAATGGATGAAAAAGGGGTTAAAAAATTTATCTTTAATTGAGTTTATCATTTGACATTAATATCATAAATAAATCCTAGTGCGAACCCTTAATCGCACTAGGGAATGCCCGCCCTATAGCTTCGGTTTAGGCGAGTATTGCTCCCTCTAACAATCTAAAAATAAGATATACGGTAAAGTTGTCAAGTAAAATCTATAGAATTCTTGAAAATAATATATAGAGTTATGAATCATTAACCTTAAACCCATAAGATAGTCGAGTTATCTCATTGTTTTATAAATGCTTAAGGGCAGGACTGTTCATTTCTTAAAGTTTTGGATTTATATTGTTTATCACCCAAAGCGTATAAAAGTTAGCAATTTCAACAAAAATATCCTCTAAATTCAATATTACTTGAATATCAAGAACACTTTTCTATTGCTTTTTCAGGCTTTTTCAATAAAATAGATTGAGTTAGTAAAATAGAGATGAGCGATAAATGAAACATTCTGATTTTGTTCACCTGCATAATCATACGCAGTACAGCCTCCTGGATGGAGCCTGTAAGATTAATGAAATCTTGAACTTGGCTAAAGAATACAGGTTGCCAGCCTTAGCTATCACCGATCATGGAAATATGTTTGGGGCAATTGAGTTTTACAAAAAAGCCTTAAATTGTGGTATAAAACCGATAATCGGCTCTGAAGTATATATGGCTCCGAAAGACCGGACTAAAAAAGAACCAGAAAGAGGGTTACCTGATACTGGTTTTCACTTAATACTTCTGGCAAAAAACTATGAAGGGTATAAGAACCTGATCAGTCTTTCAACCATAGGATATTTAGAGGGATTCTATCATCGTCCCAGAATCGACAAAAAGGTTTTAAAAGAATATAACCTGGGGCTTATCGGATTCTCCAGCTGTTTAAAAGGTGAAATTCCTCATCTGCTTCTGAGTGGTAATTTCAAAAAAGCTAGTGAAGTAGCATTAGAATATAAAGAAATATTTGGAGAGGGGAACTTCTACCTGGAAATTCAGGACCACGGTCTGGAAGATGAACAAAAAGCAAAACAGCTTTTAATTAAGCTTTCCAAAGATTTAAAAATACCGCTGATTTGTACCAATGACTGCCACTACCTGAGAAAACTGGATTATATGGCTCATGATGCACTGCTCTGCATTCAAACCGGGAAGAAAATGGAAGATACAGAGCGTATGAGATTCAGCTCAGACCAGTTATATTTCAAGCCTCCAGAGGAAATGAAGGAACTTTTCAGAGAAATTCCTGAAGCAGTGGAAAATACCCTGAAAGTTGCGGAGGAATGTAATTTAGAATTAGAATTCGGGAAAAACTATCTGCCTCATTTTCCACTACCAGAAGGTTTTCAGAATCTGGATTCTTATTTAGAACGTTTAGTACAAGAGGGATTTAAGGAGAGGTATAATTATGAAAGTTTAGAGTTAAAAGAGAGGCTGGAAAGGGAGCTTAAGATAATCGAGCAGATGGGATTTGCTAGCTATTTTCTGATAGTCAAAGATTTTATCGATTTTGCACGGAATAACCAGATACCGGTTGGACCGGGAAGAGGGTCTGCTGCCGGCAGTCTGGTCTCCTATTGTCTGGGGATAACCAATATCGATCCCATGAGATACGGGCTCTTATTCGAGAGGTTTTTAAATCCAGAAAGGATTTCTCTTCCGGATATAGACATAGATTTCTCGGATAAAGGCAGGGATAAGATCATTAGATATGTGGTGGGTAAGTATGGCGAACAGAATGTGACACAGATAATCACCTTTGGCACAATGGCAGCAAGAGCAGTGGTAAGGGATGTTGGCCGGGTTATGGGTATGCCTTATTCGGAGGTGGACAGAATCGCCAAGATGATTCCGATGGAACCGGATATGACCCTGGAGAGAGCAATGGAACTGGAGCCGGAATTGAAGAAACTATCCCTGGAGGACCAGAGAGTGGAGAAATTGATCTCTTATTCAAAAACACTGGAAGGTTTAACCCGGCACGCCTCCACTCATGCTGCTGGTGTGGTTATAGCCCCGTCCAGATTAACTGATTTTGTACCTTTATACAAAAGTAATAATAATGAGATAACCACTCAATATGATATGAAGGGGATTGAGGAAATAGGTCTTCTGAAGATGGATTTCCTCGGGTTGCGTACGCTTTCGGTTATAGATGACACCCTGAAACTTTTATGGGAAGAAGGGAAGAAAAAATTAGATATCAATTCTGTTCCCCTGGATGACGAAAAAGTGTTCGAGCTTTTTTCCAGGGGGCAGACAGTGGGAATATTCCAGTTCGAAAGTTCCGGGATGCGTGATTATCTAAGGAAGCTAAAACCCGAATCCTTAGAAGACCTGACTGCTATGAATGCACTGTATCGTCCCGGTCCTCTGGATAGTTATATGATAGATGAATATATCGAACGCAAGAGAGGCAGGAAAAAAATCACCTATGAACATCCACTGTTAGAGCCTATTCTCAAGGAAACCTACGGGGTAATAGTCTACCAGGAGCAGGTTCTCAAGATCGCAAGTGATCTGGCAGGGTATTCTCTGGGTAAGGCAGATATCCTCAGAAAAGCAATGGGGAAGAAACAAGCAGAGATGATGGCGGAGCAAAGGGATGAGTTTATCAGCGGAGCAAAATCCAAAAAAATAGAGGAAAAAGTAGCAGAGCGGGTATTCGATTGGATAGCAACTTTTGCCCGTTACGGTTTCAACAAATCCCATAGCGTAGGTTATGCATATCTTGCATATCAGACTGCTTTCCTTAAAGCTCATTTTCCCGTGGAGTTTATGGCAGCCTCTCTCTCCTCAGAGACAGGAGATACCAACCGCATAGTAATCCTGATGGATGAATGCAAGAGAATGGGAATTTCGCTCTTACCTCCAGACGTGAACGAGAGCAGTGGGGATTTCAAAGTAACGGGTAAGAAGATAAGATTCGGATTGGGTGCGATCAAAAACGTCGGGTCGTCTGTGATTCAATCTATAGTTCAGGCAAGGGTGGGTGGGGAGAAGTTTAAATCGATTTTTGACTTCTGTTTGAAAGTCGAGCACCGCAAGTTGAATAAAAGAGCCATGGAAAGTCTGATCCAGTCAGGTGCCTTCGACTCTACGAATAAAAACAGAGCACAGTTAATGGCTTCAGTGGAAATGGCCTTGAGCTACGGAGAGACTCATCAAAAGGAGAAGGCAAAAGGACAAACCTCCCTTTTCACCCAGCAGTCAAATTCCGGTGAGTTCAGGACTGAGCCAAAGTTAACAGAAGTACCCAAATGGCATATCGGAGAGGTCCTTTCAAGGGAAAAGGAGGTTTTAGGTTTTTATATATCAGGACATCCGCTTTCCCGCTTTGAGCTGGAACTTAAGACTTTTGCTGACCATACAACCGAAAGCCTGGAAGGGGTAAAAGACGGCTCACAAATAGCATTGGGCGGGCTCATTACCAACTTCAAGATGAATATAGACAAAAAAGGTAAGCAGATGGCTTTTATAACCCTGGAGGATTTTCTAGGCACGGTGGAGGTGATCGTATTCTCGGATTGTTTTGAGAAGTACAAAAAGTTTCTAAAACCGGATGCCATGGTTTTAGTGTATGGCAGGAACTCGACCAAAGAGCAGGAGAAGCCCAAACTTATCGCCTCGCAGTTTTATCTATTAAGTAAGGTTTATAATGAATTGAAACCGGTTCTGCATCTCAAGGTTTTTGACAATGACATGAAGGAAGGGCTGGCACTAAAGCTCAAGGAGCTATTGAGCATTAATCCGGGAGAGTCTCAGGTCATACTTCATTATCTTACCGAGGTTGAGGAGATTAAATTGCGAACGAGAAACAAGGTACAGCTTTCCAGGGAACTTATGGAGAAGCTTATTGATATAATAGGTAAGGAGAATTTGTATCTGAATCAAAGCACGAGATGAGTTAAGGGTAGGGGCGAGGTTTCCTCGCCCAAGCGAGGCTGAAGCCTCGCACTACGAAATTGTTAGCGGTGTAAGGAGTTAACTCCTTACACGTAGGTATGGTAGCACAGGTCTCCTGACCTGTGCAGGAAAGGCTGGAAACCTGTTCTACCAGAAAATTGTGTTGTGACGAGGTTTCCTCGACCTGGTGGGTGGGGTAGGGACAGCTCTATAAAAGTCGTTAAAACGCAGGTTATGCATCTTTATAGTTTCGCTGTCTTAAACACTGGCAAAAGTAGTTCAGCAAATGAACGCAAGGTTAATTTCTTATCTCATCAAAAATTTCGATACAGGGCACCACCCAAAAGAGGATAATTTAACCATTTTTATTTTATTAATTTTGTATAAAAGAACTCTAACCTGATGACAGGAGAACAAAGATGAAGAGTGCAAGGTTGGAACTCAGGCTTTTGATACTCATTCTGGGCATATTTTTTACAATTACTACCCATCAACAACAAACACTTGCTCAAGAAAAGATTAATCCACTTGAAAAGTACCAGTTTCACTGCTATTGCACAACGATAAGATCTACCCCACAGGCAGTTATCAAACTTGATAATAATGGACAGATTCTGGTGGAATGCTTACCCGGAAAGACCGTCCAGCAACTAACTGATGGAGGTACTCAATTCACAGAAAGTCAGATAAGACTGTTGAAGGATTGGGGGTTACTGCAGGAGGAAGAGGGGATATTAAAAACAACCTTCCCCATTCTCGATGTAGATAGAACCAACCATTTAAGAAAGCTGATGAAGGAATCGACTGCAATTTTAAGTCAGAATTTAAAAGAGGAGATAATCTCCTTAATTGCAGAATTAAAATCGATAAACAGAGGGAAAAATGCTTATACCATTCTTTTCTCATATGTCCTGGATGATCTGGTCTGGGATCTGTGGGAAGAAAAGGAAATACTGAAACGAAGAGAAATCTCCCAGGAAAATCCTCTATGGACAGGTGAGTTCTGGGTAGTTTACCCGGCTCGAACTCTTTCCTGTGGCACAAATTCAATATCGGATAAAGGGGTATCTTTAAAAGTAAACTGGAGCGAAAAAGCGATTAAAAAGATGTTACCATTCGTAACTGATTGGGTAAATTTAAGCAAGATGTTCGATAATCTTGTTGAAAAAGGCAAAGTGGAGGATGAAAAAGCCATACAGGTGTTTGGTCCTTACAATCTTTTTGATTCGTCCGGTCGCTTTACGGTTCCGATTATACTGGAAAGCGAGGATAATAAACTTTATCAAAAATCCTTACAGCTTTCCAAAAACGTGAGTAACCAGGTTCTCGACGTTATTGATCTGGAAAATTTAAAAAATGAATTTGATTTCAGGGATAAGGAACAGGCGCTTATAATCGCCTATCATGAACTTATGTGGGAGCTTCTGGATTATTTGGAACAGGAGAGGATTATCCAGAAACCGGTTGCTTTTGCGAATCCTGATAAGGCAGAGCCAAAAGATATAGGTGACCTGGTATTTATCGTGAAAACAAGTAAGACAGAATAAAATCACTGTAAGTGGAGTCAGGAGTTATCTCCTGACTCCTGTTCAGGACAGGCTGGAAGCCTGTCACACCGGTTTTAAATTAGCAGAGATGCATTGTATATGCTACAGTTTTCGCAGGGGCAATTAATGAATTGCCCCTACCTTTCTAAAATATACCCGATGAAATGGGCAACTATGATTGCAGGACTGTAGGGGTTCAAAATTTTGAACCCCTATGTATATATATGGATAAATATTATAGCAGGGGCACGGCGTACCGTGCCCCTACAGAAAGTCTGAAATTACTATGATCTCAACATTTTTCCAGGAGCTTTTCGAGATTGTAAACGATTCCTCCTTTTATCTGCTGCTTGGTTTTTTCATCGCTGGTCTGATTCACGAATTTGTCTCCAGTAAAAAACTGGCTTATCATCTGGGAGGAAGCAGTTTAAAATCGATAATTAAAGCCTCTCTTATCGGTGCTCCGTTGCCTTTATGTTCCTGCGGGGTAATACCTGCAGCAGTCAGTCTTCGTAAAGATGGTGCCAGCCAGGAGGCTACGGTTTCCTTTTTAATTTCCACCCCCGAAACCGGAGTGGATTCTATTTCAATATCCTATGCTCTTCTGGACCCTCTCTTAACTGTAGTACGCCCGATTGCAGCTATAATTACCTCGATTGTCGCAGGTATTGCCGAAAAGATTTTTGGTAAAAAGAAAAAAACAGGTAATAATCCAGTTGAAACAAACACCTGTAAATGCGAGGAGACTAAGTCGGGGATTAAAACCAATGATAAAAATTTCTGGCGAAGACTGAAAAGCTCCATTAACTACGGATTTCTGGTGTTTTTTGGAGACATAGTAATTTACCTACTTTTTGGGTTTATATTAGCGGCTCTTATCGCTACTTTAATCCCTGAAAAATTCATACTGGAGAATTTCTCAGGCAAGGGGATTCTACCTCTTCTGGGCATGCTGGTGCTTGGAATACCTCTATATATCTGTTCCACCTCTGCCACACCTATTGCCTCTGCCCTGCTTTTGAAGGGAATTGCACCGGGAACGGCACTGGTCTTGCTTTTAAGCGGACCGGCAACTAATATAACCACCATCCTGACTGTAGGGAAGTTTTTGGGGAGAAGGTCTTTGTTGCTTTATATCCTGAGCATAAGTTCGGTTAGTGTATTACTGGGTTTAGTTGTAAACTGGATTTATGATTTTCTGCATTTTACTCCTCAGGCAAAAATCGGACAGGGAGCAGAGATAATACCGGATGTCGTCAAACTTATATCCACATTTTTGTTTATGATCCTGATTTTAGACCTTATCTTGAAAAAAGCAAGAAAGCCTTCGAAACAAACACAGGCTCAACTTCAAGCGTAAAAATTAATACATTCGGACTATCTGAAGTTAAGGAGAAAATATGATAAATGTGTGGAAAAAGGCGATACCGGTTGTAATTATTTCTTTCTTTTTGTTATCCCCCTGGTGTTCCCCGCAGAAATCCACCCCTCCAAAAGATGAAAAGAAGGTAGAAGGCAAAGGTAACCCCCCTGTTGTTAGCTGGCTTAAATATGATGAGGGTTTAAAGCTAGCCAAGAAAGAGAATAAAAAGGTCATGACTTTCTTTTACACTGACTGGTGCGGTTACTGCAAGAAAATGCTTTCCTATACTTTCACGGATCAGGAGGTTAAAAAGTTACTTGGAGAGAAATTTGTTTCCATAAAGGTTAATGGAGAATCAAGAAACAAGATCTCGGTGAACAAGAAAGAGATGACTGAAAAGGAGCTTACCTCCGGCTTTGTGGCTTCAGGGTTTCCTACTACCTGGTTTTTCGAGTCCAATGGTGATAAAATCTCTCCTATGGTAGGCTTTATGAAAGCTGAAGATTTTATCAATGTTCTATCCTATGTTGCGGGCGATTGGTATAAAAAGATAAGTTTTCAGGATTATCTTTCAAAGAAGAATGAGTTAGGGAAGAAGAAATAAGGATTATTAAAAATACACAACTGCTCATTGAAAGCATTCAGCTTAAATATTTCCGGTTAGAATAAAGATAGACCCACGTTAAAGTTTAGCGTGGGTTTACTAATTTTTCAATTGATTCTGTGGTATCAGAAATCGTTGATTAAGTTCGGTAGTTCACATAAATTCTATTGACTCTTACTTTTTAAAAAAGTATATATTTAAATAATTATGTTAAGGAAAATCATATTAGTTTTTTTAATATTGTTTTTATTTATCAATACCAGCTACGGGACCAAATATGCCGGGGAGTTTCTGAACCTGGGAGTGGGGGGCAGGGCACTGGGGCTGGGCAGTGCCTATGTGGCGATCTCGGATGATGCTACTGCGGTTTACTGGAATCCAGCCGGGATTTCCAAACTACCCTCGCAGGAGCTGGTTTTTATGCATGCGGAGACCTTCGGGTCTCTGTTAAATCACGATTTCCTGAGCTGGGTTATGCCTTTGCAGAACAGATTACAGAACTATGCCTTCGGGGTAAGCCTGATGCGTCTGGGTGGCGGCGATATTAAAGTTACCGAGCTACCCGATCCCAACAGTCCGATAAGCAGTTCTAACCGTCCCTATATAAAAAAAGAAGCCGGACATGCAGATTATCTTTTAACCTTCTCCTTTGCCAAGGAGAAAAGCAATAAGCTTTCTTTTGGCGGGAACGCCAAGCTCATCTACCGTCATATAGTGGATAATTCCGCTTTTGGACTGGGAATTGACCTGGGATTGCTTTACACCCCCACCGGATATTTGAGCATCGGAGCCAATCTCAAAGATGCGGTCTCCACACTTTTATCCTATGATAACGGCTCCAAAGAAACCATCGCACCATCTCTGAGAAGCGGATTCGCTCTGAATAAAGGATACCGGGACTTCAACTTTCTATTCGTCACCGAAGCCGAATTTAATTTCGAAGGGAGGAAATATGCTGCTCAGTACTGGCAGGGAGATATCTCCCTGGATATGCACTACGGCTGGGAGGCTGAATATCTGGAGAGGATTGCTGCCAGGATCGGATTTGACCGCGGTGATTTCTCTGCTGGCGGAGGTTTAAATTTCAAGAAGTTCAGTCTGGATCTGGCTTTTCTGCATCATGAGGAGCTGGACAACAGTTATCGGGTATCATTAAGAGTTAAACTCTAAATTTATATCATCGAGGAGAGCGTATGTTTAAATCCAGGACTTTTTCCCTTGTCTTACTATCATTCGTCATAGCTTTGACTGGCTGTTCAAGCAAATCAGTTCTCAGCTCTAAAGATAAAAGTATTGCAGCCAGGGTGAACGGTGAGATTATTAGCGGGGAGGAGCTTAAAAACAAGCTGGTATCGACGAATTTCGTCACCAAAAACAATAAGGAAGAGGAGCAAAAGAAAAAAAGAGAAGCATTGGAAGATTTGATAACTGACAATATAGTGGATCAGATGACTGCAAAGCTGGACTTAAGTCAGGATAAGGATTGGCAGCAAAAGAAATTAAAACATGATCTGGAGTATCTGGTGGGGTTTATGTATATAAAAGAGATAACCGAAAATGTTCAGGTCCAGGACAGTGAGGTAGTGTCTTATTACGAAGAAAACAAGAAAAATATGTTCACCAATCCGGAACAGTACAAAGTCAGTCATATTCTGGTTACCATTGATACCCTGCAAAAGGGGAATCCGGAAAAAGCGGAGAGTGCTGCCCTGGAAAAAATCGACTCTCTCTACCGACGGGCAAGTGACGGGGAGGATTTTGGAGCCTTAGCCAGGTCGTTCTCCGCGGATGAGAGAACCGGACAAAAGGGAGGGGAGCTGGGTTACCTTCCAAAAGGAAGGATGATCAAAGAGTTCGAGGAGCAGGTTACCTCGCTTGATTCGGGGGAAGTATCAAAGCCTTTCCGGACTAAATATGGTTACCATATCATCCAGTATACTGATAAAAAGCCGGAAGAGGTTGTGGAGTTTAACCAGGAACTAAAAGATAAGATAAGTGCCGGGCTTACCAAAGAAAAGCAGAATGAAAAAGCCAAAGAGTTTATAGAAGATTTAAAGAACAGAGCCAAATACCTATACAACGAAGAGGTTTTGAAACAGAATTATGATTCAGTTAAAGGTGACCCCTGGGTGTTGATAACCGATGACGTCGATACCATAATCTTCTCAAAATTTACATCGGATTACCGCCGTTATCAGGGTGGTTATACAAAAGATACCCTGACACTGGATGACAAAAAGAAATTTCTGCGTGATTATTCCTCCCTTTTTAACGTGCTGTTGCAGGAAAGCAAAAGGAGGGGTTATGATAAACATCCTGATTATCTAAAAGAAGTAGAGAAGTTCAGTACCAATGAAGCCAGAAGGAGGGTTTTAGCCGAGGGAGAGCTGAAGAGTTACCCGGCTACGGATGGAGAATTATACGACTACTACCTGGCTCACCGGGAGGAGTTTCCTCCTGACAGCTCTCTTCACGTCTATCATATAATATTTACCGATTCCCTCGAAGCGCTTAAGGTTTTGGAAAAGATTCAGTCAGGTGCGGATTTCGTGGAGATGGCAAAACAATATTATCCCGGAGCAGCAGAGATCAGGGACGTAGCATATGATTTGGGATTCATTACCGAACTGGAGATGTCCCCGGAGTTTTACAAAGCTGCAGCTCAATTGCAGGTGGGCGAGGTATGCGGACCGGTCAAGACCGAGTGGGGGTATCACCTGATCAAACTGGCCGAGAGAAGAGAGGGCTCACCGGTAGAGCTTTACAAGGCCAGGTTGAAAACCCTGGTCAAATTGGAGAAAGAAAAGGAAAAAAAGGAACAATGGGAGAAAGAAATAAGAAAGGGACAGGATATCTGGATAAACGAGAAGGTGCTGCAAAAGATGAAGATCAAGCCCGTGGAGTAAGTGTACCATTAGATTTTGAATGATAAAACATAAAAGGTTAATACATTTATTTTGAGGAAAACCTTATTCAGGTATTCTTACGGAATCCGGGACGAAGAATTATTATAAATAATTAAAAAGCATGTGAGTCTTTAAATCTTCCAGGAAGACTGGTATATAATCGGGTAAAAATATCTTTGGAAATCTCTCTTTATAACGAGTTTAAAAGAAAAGCTATCCATCTATTTGCTCTTTCAGTTCCTATCGGGTACTACCTCTTACCCAGGGAGATTGCCTTACTTATTCTCATACCCATAACCTTAGGCTCGATCATAGTAGATATAGTCAGGCTGAGAAACCTGCCCTTGGCTGGTTTTCTGAACTGGCTGTTAGGACCTATCTTAAGGGAGCATGAAAGCTGGGATCTAACCGGCTC
>Ga0224495_10001825_pt1 | contig 14557 bp, 9 predicted proteins | sample SF_Jul11_sed_USG_FD_168128 | JGI IMG/M metagenome (GOLD analysis project Ga0224495, IMG submission 168128) | Sediment microbial communities from San Francisco Bay, California, United States - SF_Jul11_sed_USGS_4_1 | ecosystem: Environmental > Aquatic > Marine > Sediment | place: USA: California... | reverse complement strand
GCTTGGGCGAAACCGACGAGGAAGTGCTGGAGGTGATGCGCGACCTGCGCGCGCACGATGTGAACATGCTCACTATCGGCCAATACCTGCAACCCTCCGACGGCCACCTGCCGGTGTTGCGCTACGCGCCGCTAGAATCATTCGCGATGTTCGAGCAGGCCGCAAAGGAAATGGGGTTCAGCCATGCCGCTTGCGGGCCGATGGTGCGCAGCAGTTATTTCGCCGATGAACAGGCGCATCTGGCAGGTGTTGTATAAACCCAGATTGTCCGTTGGAATATGGGGCGCCCTGAAGTAGGAGCTAGCTTGCTGGCTCCTACATTGAAATTCTGCTGATGAACTATCCGGGATAAATCAAGATACAGCCACCGGATGGGCGCTCGCCCCCTGATTGCCCACAAACATTCTGTTATCCGTTATAAGATAGCTTCCGATAGCAATGGAGAGGGGAGGCTCCGTGTCAAAATCTGACACCAATAAACCGAGTTCCGGCAAGGTTGCGCCTACCGACAGGAAAAAGGCTTTGGTCAGTACGCCTCGCGCTGCGGGAAAAAAGGAATCGACTAACGACAGACGCAAGTCATTATCGCGCCGAGCTGCGGATGGGACGACGATAGCTGATCCGCTTCCGGCGAAACTCCTGCCGCCGCGCCTGGGTCAGCACTATGACCGCGAGCGACTGTTCGGCTTGCTTGATCGCATGTGTGAAAACCACCGTGTCCTCTGGGTAAACTCCCCCGGAGGCTCGGGTAAAACGTCACTTGCGGTCAGTTATCTCCAAGCCCGAAAACTCCCGGTACTTTGGTATCAGGCAGATCAGGGCGACGGGGATATCGCCTCGTTCTTTTACTACATGAGACTTGCCGCTCAACAGGCCGCGCCACGCTACAAAACGCCGCTGCCGCTGTTCTCACCCGAATATCTCGGCGATGTTCCCACCTTCACGCGCAACTTCTTCCGCGAGCTCTTTCGTCGCCTGCCGAAGAACAGTGTTCTTGTCCTGGATAACTATCAGGATGTGCCGGAGAGTTCGCACCTGCATGACGTGCTGCACACCGCCATGAACGAGATACCCGAAGGGATCAGGCTATTCGTGCTTTCCCGCGCCGAACCACCGGCGATGCTGGCGCGCCTGCGCCTCTGCGACCATGCCGCCTGTCTCGGTTGGGACACTATCCAGATCACGCGCGACGAAACTGCGGGCATTGCCCGGCTGCGCATCGGCCACGATCTGCCAGATGCCAAGAGCATCGATACTTTGTATGCGCGCACCGGCGGTTGGGTTGCAGGCCTGGTATTGATACTGGAGCAAAGCCACAACTGGGACGGCTTCGACACTGCCAGCTTGCACACTGACAAGAAACTGCTGTTCGACTATTTCGCCAGTGAGGTGCTGAACCAGCACGATCCGCAGATCCAGGAATTCCTCCTCAAGACCTCGCTGCTCCCCAATATTCGCGCCGGTGCCGCTCTCGCGCTCACCGGCATGGACGTGTCCCATGATATTCTCGATGACCTTGTGCGACGCAATTATTTCACAGTGCGGCTCACCGGATCGGGAGAGGATACCTACCAGTATCATCCGTTGTTCCGCGAATCCCTGCTCTCGCACCTGCCGCAGAGATTGAGCGGGGATGAATACTCAGCGCTTCGCACCCTCGCGGCAGAGCTGCTCGCCGGATCGGGCGATGTCGAAGACGCGCTTGAGCTGATGCACGCAGCCGGCGAAACCACGCGCGCCGCAGGCCTGATCCTGACTCAGGCAGAAACCATGATCCGTCATGGTCGTTTCAAACCCTTGTACGACTGGCTCATCCGCTTGCCGGAACCGCTCTTCGCCCAGGAACCATGGTTGCTTTATTGGCGCGCCACTTCCCAAATGCCGTTCGATGGCGCTGCCGCAAAAGCCGATTATGCCCAGGCGTTCGCAGGCTTCAAGGCGCGGGACGAATTGGCCGGGATGCTCCTGAGCGGCGCGGGCTTGCTCCAGGCATACATGGCAGCCTGGGATGAATTGGTCGGCATGGATCCATGGCTCGATGAACTCGCGGCGCTGATGAAACGCCAGCCGCAGTTTCCCGCCGAAGAGATCGAGGTTCTCGTCACCTCATCGATGATCGTTGCGCTCCTGCTGCGCCGTCCGCAGGACAAACAGTTGCACGAATGGGTGGAGCGCGGTGAAAAAATTCTGGGGCGTATCAACGACTCCGGCATCAAGCTGCGGCTCGCCATGAACCTGATGTGGCACTATTCTTACTTCGCCCGGCTGCAACACCATAAAGATTTGCTCGACACAACTCGCCATCTTGCCGAAAGCACTGCGCCTAGCCCGATGGATCGAATTCTCTGGTGGCTATTCGATTCGGTTTGGGGATGGTCTGTATGCGACACCCCGCATTGGCAAAAAGCCGTCGAACACGGCTTCGGCATTGCGCAGGAATCAGGATCGAGGATGTTCGAGGTTGGCATCGTCGCGCAAGGCGTATACGGCAGTTTGAACGATGGCGATATCGAACAAGCGGAGCACTACCTTGCCGAGATGAAGAAACTATACGACCCGCATCGCCGTTTGGACAACTCGCACTATCACTACCTCGCTGCATGGACCGCAATGCAGCGCCGGAACTATCGAACCGCGCGGGTGCTGGGCGAGTGCGCGGTGGAAGATTCGACCATCGCCGGCCAGCCAATCTCCGAAGTGTGGGGTCGAAATTTGTTAGCCATTGCCTTTCATGAACTCGGTGATCCAGAAAGCGCGCAACACGAGTTGGCAAAAGCACAGCATCTGGCGGAAGACATCGGCTCACCCATCTTGCAAATGCAGTGCGCATGCAACGAGGCCTACATGCTCCTGCACAGGAATGGCGCGCAAAAAAAGAGCCTTGATGCACTGCGCCGAGCGCTCGCCATCGGGCACAACAATGAATTGTTTACTTATCCCGGCTGTCTCCACACAGTCATGTCAAAACTTTGCCTGACTGCTTTGCAACACGATATCGAAGTCGATTACGTCAAACACTTGATCCGCCTGCGCCACCTCTTGCCGGATGGACTGTCCGCAGAACTGGAGGCGTGGCCTTGGCCGGTAAAAATCCATGCGCTCGGCCGCTTTGGCCTGCTCGTGGACGACAAACCCCTGCCCGACTCTGCCAGCTACAGGAAACCGCTCGAACTCCTGCAAGCTTTAATCGCGTTGGGCGGACGCAATGTGGACGAAGGCCGGCTCGCGGAAATGTGTTGGCCCGATGCCGAAGGCGATACCGCAGCGCAAAACCTCAAGGTCAACGTGCACCGCCTGCGCAAGCTGCTTCCCCCTAGGGGAAAGTGGGACACGCTGGTCTGGTCGGATCGAAAATTATCTCTTGATGCACGCCGGGTGTGGGTGGATCTGTGGGCGCTGGAGCGCGAACTCAGTCTCCTTGAGCAGGCGGCAACTTCCGGCACGGCGCAACAAATCGTCATCGCACAAAGAGTTCTGGGGATGTGTCGAGGCGAGCTATTTCCGGGTAACACTGCACCCTGGGCGCTGGCTGCACGCGAAAAGCTGCGCAACAAAACGCTGCGCATCGTCGGCTCAGCCGCCGACATGATCACGCAGCAAGAACCAGCTGCCGCAATCATGATCTATGAGAAGATGATCGAGATCGATCCGCTACGCGAAACCCTGTACCAGGGACTCATGCACTGCTACCGGCAATTGCAGCAACCAGCCGAGGCGCTGCGCATCTATCAACGTTGCCGCGATATCCTGTCGCGCGAAATGGGCCTTGCTCCCTCGCCCGCCACCGAAGCCCTGCGCAAGTCCCTCAATCCCGGGCTGTAAGCCCGTCTGTAGTCCACCGGCGTATTCAGTCGCCATGTAACCTTCATGTAACCAAGTCGGGTGTAGTGTGATTTCCACTATGAACGAGGAAAGCTACGTCATCCGCATCTATCGCAAGGACTCGCTCCCCGCGCCGATGCGGCGCGCCGAAGGCGGCAGGCGAGATTACGACCGCATGGCCATGACCGGCATCGTCGAAATCGTGGAGCGCGAAGAGCAACGGGCGTTTCACGGCATCGAGGAATTGTGGGGGATTCTTTCCGGGGCAAAGCGCAGCGACGTGGATGCGGAAAAACAGAACTTGAAAACCTAAAACTTGAGGGACATATCGTGAAAAATCACCTGGAAAATGTGATCTAAGGAGGCGAACAAAATGAAAACCAATAGACAGTGGGAAATCACGTTGCACATAAAATGGCATACAGCTGTTGTAGTCATCTTTCTCGTGGCTCTTGCAGGGTGCCCCAGTAACCAAGACAGCGGCAGTGGAAGCACTCAAGCAAGCACCGGATGCGCGTGGATGAACCCAAACTGCGGAACCAGAGCAAATGAAGGTTCCTACGAATGCCTGGGCGGAAGCGGCGGTTCATCACTCATGCAATGCCAGAGCGGGCAATGGGTCAGTCTAGTCAATTGCAATAATTTGACTTGGACAAGCGCCACTGGATTTACCTACGCATGCAGCTGCAAAGGAGGTTGCGGTTCGACGAAAGTAGATTGCGATTACGGTGGCAGTATCTGTGGCGGGTTCAACTACACTCAGAAATGATGTCTATCAATTCATGGATTGCAACAGTCTATTTTTAAGGCTATCTCAAAATGCACAACTTTCCGTTCGGTGTGGGAATTGTGGCATGCGGCACTGCTTTCGGCTTCGGGTGGGTCGCCGCAACCTTGACGCCGCAGCAACCGGAAGCAGCCCTTCCGACGGCTCCATTCATTCCTGCGCCGTCTTCCGGCGCGGAAGGATCAGAGTGGTGCTCGAAACTTGAAAACTCGGAAAATCGCGGTCGGCAGCATCTCGGAAAGCGTGATCAACGTGATCAAACCGGATCGACCGGTAAGAAACCGACCATGGAGGATGAGGACTCCGCGACAGGTCTGAATTCTGAGAGACTCATTCTCACGCAAAAGGATGTCGTGTCGGCGTTCCATGCAGCGATTGAACAGTACCGCAAGGACTGCAACCAGCGCGAACAGCCCGCAACAGACAAGAAACTGGCTGCGGCAGGAGAGGGGTCTGCGAATGTCCTGAATTACGAGCACCCTGTTCGCACATATGCGGATGTTTCTGCGACAATCCGTGCGGCGCTAGAACAGGATCGTGAAGAACGGGATCGGCATGAGCGACAACTCCGTGACGGCCCTTATGGCGATTTCAATTACGACGTGAACAGGATGTCAGAGCGTGTTTCGGGGGTAAGCGAAAGCCAGCGCCTTCAGTACATGTATATTCTTGCCTCGCGCCGCCAGACGGGGAACCTGCTGGAACAGCGCCTGCACGCCAAGGAGATTGCGCAGGATGAATTCGAGAACGGGATGCGGATGGCTCGTGACTACGAGGATCAGTCGCTGCGTCAAATTCTGGACACACGGCAAATTCAAGATTACCAAGCCTATCGCGATGGGAGTGCCGACGCAAAAGGCAATTCAGACCTCCCGTTGCCGGAGGCCTGTTCCGATGCGGAGCCACGATGACACATCGGTTGAAATGAATTTAGATTAAACATGGATGCATGTTTTAGCGAGCTTGTGGCGCTTAACATGAATTCATATTATGGGGATGCAATCAATGATGAATCAAGACAACTCGAGAAAAATAGGCATGAGCACGCCAACCTCTATCCTTATAGGCAGCGTCATCATTGCGGCTGCAATCATCTTCTCAAACTTATACTTGGGAATATCTTCCCGCCAAGTAGCTGAAAATACAGATCCATCAGCAATAGACGAAAGAAACATAGTGATGACTCCAGCTACAGAAGCGGATCATGTCTACGGCAGCCTGCAAGCTAAAGTGCTCTTGATCGAATACTCTGACACGGAATGCGCATTCTGCAAACAAATGCATCCCGTAATCAAAAAAATCATCGACGAATCCAAAGGAGAGGTTGGCTGGGTTTACCGCCACTTCCCGCTGGACTCTTTACATCCCAAAGCACGCATACAGGCGGTAGCTGTTGAGTGTGCGGCTGAACTGGGAGGGAAGGAAAAATTTTGGGAATACTTGAATGAACTCTTTCAGAAGGTTCACGTGAGAGATCGTGCTGCTGCGGAGAGCGAGCGAGCCAGGGCGGTAGAACTATCAAGAATTGCAGCGAAAATTGGCCTCCACAAGGTGAAGTTCGCTGCCTGCCTCTCAAGCGGCAAGCAAGAAAAAAATGTTGAGGACAATTATCAAGACGGCGTGAGGATAGGCATAACCGGAACGCCGACTATTGTGTTGGTAAATGCAAAGGCAGAAAAAAAAGTCTTTCTAGGCGCACAATCCGAAAAAGTTATCAAGGTTGCAATTGAAAAGCTGAAGTAATTTATGACACATCAAAAATTCTGGCGGAGCCGTGACCGATGTTGCAATCGTCGAGGCGCGGCAATATTCAGCCGCCAAGTAACCCTGGTGTAACCCAGCCGGGTGTAGCGTGCTTCTTACCATGGACGAAGAAAGCTACGTCATCCGCATCTATCGCAAGGATTCGCTCCCGGCGTCGATGCGGCGCGCCAAAGGAGGCAGGCGCGGTTACGACTCTTTGTCCATAACCGGCATCGTTGAAATCGTGGAGCGCGCAGAACAACAAGCGTTTCACGGTATCGAGGAATTGTGAGGGATTCTTGCCGGGGCAAAGCGCAACAACGCGAATACAACACAAGCTGGGCAAAGTAAAACTTGATGAGAATTGCATTAACAACTGAGAGGAGGATGAAATGATTACTTTGTTACACAACATTATGCGGAAATTTATTATTAACACGTTGAGTAAACGAGGTTGCGCAATGGTATGTGCGGCAGTCATGGGGTCATGGTCTGCGGTTAGCGCGGCTGAAACCGATGGTCAATTGATGCTGCTAGCGGCACCGGGCGGGACGATGTACGCCGCCGGTGCCGAATTCGGCGGTAGTGGCAACTCAAGTTTCACTGTCCGCGCGGGAGGATTTTCCTATTCCTATAAGAGCGGGGATTATTGGGAAGACGGGAGCGGCTCCGTTGCTGGAATAGGCGGGCGGTACTACACACAAAAATCCATGGAAGGTTTATTTTTCGGGGTCGGTTTGGACTTGGTATCGGGAAGTGCGAGCTGGGGAGGTTGGGGGTATTCTGGTTCCGGCACTTTTGGCGGCATCGCTCCCAACGCTGTGATTGGATACAAGATACGAAGCAATGGCGGCATGTCTTTTGAACCCAGCATCAACGCCGAATTGATTGGCGGTCATGATATTGGGGTCATTGCCGGAATTGGATTGGTGATAGGCAAGCAATTTTGATTGGTAGCCTTAACAAAAAAGGGCATATCATGAGAAATAATTTGAAAAATGTAATCGCTGTTTTTCTACCGGAAGAGCCGGTGAGCGTCGTGGCCGAGTCTGGCTGACATTAGGCGCAAGATTTTGTGGTCGGCCTATCCTTTTATACAAGGAAATCATAAATTAAATTTGAGCGCAACTGCGGATGGTATTATTAAGGAGGATTATTTTATGAAAACTCAATCTCTTCATCAAAAACCATTTTTTGCCTTGTTTGTTTTGGCGTTATTGTTGTCTGCATGTCCGGGCCCGAACAACAGTAGCGCGCCAACAACAGCAACTGATCCCTATGTCAGTGTTCCATCACAACAATTAGCCGATGCAATGCTGAAAGATTTGACGACAACTCCGTCTCCGCCAGCGGGAAGTACCTGCGCGCCACAAGAATCGCATTGCGCCCATGTCTACGTATTCAACAAATCCGGCCAACTGATCGCGGAACAATACCGTTCCAATGACCCCGTTCCTGTCATAACTGAAACCCACTTCATCACATATGATGCCAACAACAGGCTTGCTCAAACGGATTACGTTTGGGATGCTACCTATACGCCTGGGGGATCCGAGCAATACCAGTATGACGCGCAAGGAAAGCTGACCAGAAAGTTATTTACTTATCCGTCCGGCGCAAAGATCGACACCGTCTATGTCAACACCGGCAACCAAGCCACGGCGACAACCACTTCCACAACCAGTGCCGGAGTTTCTTCGATCACATGGACCGCTACCATTACATACGACACAGCAGGCAATATGGTCACAGTGGTATCCACCGGAGTCGGCGCAGGCACTACCAACTACATTTATGATGTCACCAATCGATTGACCGACCGTAACAACATATCCAGTGTTGGAACATACCGTGAACACTATACATACAATCTGGAGGGGAACATGATCCGCGTGGAAACCGATTTTGCCAATGCCGATGGGATCGTCGATCAAGTCAGAATGTATGCTTACAACACCTACGACTTCAACAAGGACGGGGTAATCGACATCAATATCGGATACAACATAACAGGAACCATTAACAATACAACTATAGGAACCAGTGATAGCCTTTATCAAACCAATAGCTACAACACATCCGGCAGCCTGAACTGGAACGGCCTCAGTACGGGGACTTGTTCAACGTGCGGCAATATGCAGGGAGAAATCAACAAGATATTGCTTGGCTTCTAACAAAAAGAGTTTGCCTTGATGATCGCTATTCTCCATTCACGAACTGCTACCCTGTTGCTGTTTGGATTAATTGTTGGCCCGAGCTGGGCCTCCAATGACCCCGATGCCACCATCATCAGCCTGCACGGCAGTGGCAACTACCGCGAACAAACCGGCAGCAACTGGCAGCCAGCTTCGGTCAACAAGGCGTTGGTGACGGGCAACCAGGTACGCACCGAACATCAAAGCCGGATGGCGCTGCTATTCAAAGATCGCACCCAGCTGCGTCTGCATCAGGATACGGTGTTGCAGATAATGGGCGTGGGCTCGGATTCCTCCAATACCAGGCTGAAACTCGATCATGGCCGGGTGTGGGCGCAATCCAAGACCCTGATACAGGGTTTGAAAATGGAAACTCCAACCGCAACCGCAGCGATCCGCGGCACCGACTGGGAACTCGCCGTCGAGGATGATGGCACTTCGCAGATCACCGTGTTAAGCGGCGTAGTTGAATTTTCAAACGAACAGGGTTCGGTCACCGTCAATAAAAATGAACAGGCGCGCGCCCAAAAAGGCAAGGCGCCGGTAAAAGTGCTGGTAATCAACCCGCGAGAACGTGTGCAATGGGTTTCTTCCTATTCGATCGATCCGTTGCGCCATATCAATTTTGACAAGGCGGGCAAATCAACAAAGGACTCCAGAGCAGCCGATGAAGTTTTTGGCTTGATGAACCAAAGTCGCTTCAGTGAAGCCTCAAACATATTTGAAAAATCGCTCAAGGATAAAACTGATATCAAGCGCGCGCGTCTCGGCATGGGCTTTGTCAAGCTGCATGAACATGATTTTGATGAAGCCAAGCGCTATTTTGATCAGGTGCAGGGCCAACTTGAGTCAGCCGAACAAACCTTGCTGCAACTCGGGCTCATCTCCTGCTTGATCTATACCGAAAATCTTCCGGAAGCCCAGCGCGGTCTCGAGAAACTGATCCAGAAGGAATCTTCGCTGTCGGCCGGCTACCTGATCCTGTCGGATCTGCAAGTTTATGGTGGCGACCTGAAAGGCGCGCTGCTAACGCTGGAACAAGGGCTAAAGAAAAGTGATGACCATGCCCGCATCAATAGTCATTTTGCCTCACTATTGCTGCTTGATGACAAGATTCCTGAGAGTCATCAACGTCTTTCTGACGCATTCTCGGACGACCCTTATTCTTATGAGGCACAACTCGCACAAGGCAACCTGGCACGTCTTGAAGGTGAAACTCGGCCGGCCTTGCAGGCCTTTGGCAAAGCCAGAGAAATCCGGCCCGATGATGATCGCGGCTGGTTTGGTTTGGGTCGGGTTCTAACCGAACGCGAAGCAGTTCATCCCGCAGAAAAAAATCTCAATCAGGCCATTGCCATCAATCCCAATGTGCCGGATTACTATGGCGAACTGGGCACGCTGATGACGTTCGCCGACAATCAAGCCGCTGCGCAGGAAGCCTATCAGCAAGCACTGGCGCTCGCGCCGGATGACTACACCGCCCTCACCGGTCGCGGCATTCTGCTACTCAAGCAAGGCAAGCCCGCCGAAGCGCTGAAGGATTTTCTGGCCGCTGGTGTCATGGAGCCGCAATTCTCCCGTGCTCATTTTTATACGGCCATCGCCTATTATCAGCTTGGATTGACCAAGCAGGCGCTCGAAGAATTGTCGCGTGCCAGTGAGCTCGACGATAAAGACCCCTTGCCGCATTTGTTGGCAAGCGTGATCTATCAGGACCAATTCATGGCGCGCGATTCTGTTGAAAGCAGCCAGCAGGCGCTGGCGCGCATGCCATATCTGAAATCGCTTAACCAGGTCGCCAACGACCAACAAGGCTCGGCGAACCTAGGACGCTCGATTGCATTTTTCGGCATGGAAGAATGGGCCAACCATCAGGCACAGGAATCATATTATCCTTACTGGGCGGGCAGTCCGTTGTTTCTGGCAGATCGCTACACCGGACTATTCAACAAGAATTCGATGCTGATGCAGGGTTTTATCACTGATCCCGTTGTGTTTGGCGCGGCCAATCGATTTCACTCGCTGATCCCCCAACCCGGGCTTTATCTCGATGGTGGGTACCGCTATGCTTATCTGGATCAACCGAATAGTAGCAATGACCAGAGTCTGGCGATGCCCTATATCAAGATCAATGGCTATGACAACAACATCGTACCCGCCAGCATTTTCCTGTCCTACGAACCGCTGACCGCAAAACCAAAAAGCAAGAATAGCCCATTGGGCAAGCAGGACGGCGCAACCAGTTCCGAGGCCGTTGGCGTAAAACTCCGTCACGATCTCGGACTATTCCTGTTCGCCAGTCAGTCCGACATGACCACCAAGGTCTATGCCAGTCCAAGCTTTTATTTTCCCACCTGGAAGGACGGCAAAGACAGAGTCGATGTAGGCCTGCATTACAAACTGATGCCGGACAATCAAGTTTGGTTGAAGGCCGGCAAGGGGAAAGACACTACATACATTCCTACCGGCACCCTGACATCGCCTTCCTCTTCGATTACCAACATGAATCTGGATTACCAACTGAACAACGATGACATCTCCCTGCGCCATCTGTTTCAGCTCGACGACCGCTGGCAGTTGAGCTGGGGCGCTGAGCAGGCAACTCAGGATCGCGCGCTTACCATAAAAGGTTTATTTAACTTCCCTCCTGCCTATGACATAGTCGAGAGCGAGACACTCACCAGCACATCGTCGGATTACTACCTGAGCACGTTATGGCGCGATCAGGCATTTACACTGGATGCGGGTATGTTTTACCAGCAACATAAGATCGATCAGCACAACGTCACTGATTTTGTCGGAATAATCGCCTTCCCGGAGGATATTCCTCTGTTGGATGAACAACAATTCAATCCGCGATTTGGGGTGGCCTATCAGCCGAGCCCACCTCTTACAGTGCGGGCGGCCTATCAGAAATGGATGCGTCCCGCGTCCACCTCGACACTGGCGCCGGTGGCAACGGCAGGAATCCCGCTCGATGATCGCATCGTCGGCAATGGCGGGCAGCTGACGCGTATGCGCGGGCAGGTCGAGTGGCAAGCGACACCAGAAATATTTACTCAAGCGTTTGTCGATCATCGCAAGATCGATAACATCGTTCAAAATTTCTTCTTCGTTCCCGTGAATGAAAATCTCGGCGGCCTCAAGGAACGCAACATGGCCTCACTTGCCACCGACGACATGTATGAATTTGTCTCGCCCCCGGATTTTGCAGAAGGTACGGCGCAATCGGCAGGAGCCGCGCTCAACATGATGCTGACGCGCACCTGGTCGGCCTATCTGCGTTATATCCATACGGCTTCCAGGAACACCTCGATCGCAATGAAAGACAAGAAGCTCCCTTTGCTTGCGGAAAATACTGCCGCTTTGGGACTGACCTGGGTGAGTCCGTGGCGTATATATTTCATCTCGCGGATTACCTATCGTGGCGATCGTTTCGGGGACGAAGCCAACCTGGTGAAGGTCAAGTCCGGCAAAGACATCAATCTCGATGCCTTCTGGGAAACGAGAGACAAGCATTGGCTGGTGCGATTCGGTTATGACAATATGTTGATCGACAACGGAACCACTACCCTGTACAGCACGGATGTCAATTTCCGCTATTAGATACCTGTACGATTTCAAAACCCACCCGCGCAGTGCCACTTTGATACTGGCGCTGGCGGTGTGGATTCTGATCTCTGTACTTCAGTATAAAAATCTGTTTGATCCGCTCGATCAGCGCTGGTATGACTTCCTGAACGTACAAACCGCGACCAAGATACAGAATTTGCCGATCGTTATCGTCGGCATCGATGAAGATTCTTTTGCCGAACTGGGTAAGCAGTGGCCGTGGACGCGTGATGTACATGCTGAACTTGTCGATCAATTGAGCAGCGGCGGTGCGGCAGTGATCGGCTTCGACGTGCTGTTTGCCGAGCCTTCGCCGAATGCTGCTGCCGACCAGGCTTTTGCCAGAGCAATCAAGAATGCCGGGAATGTCGTTCTGGCTGCCAACCTTTCCTATGTTAAAAGCGAGCATTTTGAGCAGCTGACGCGGGTCTCGCCACTCGATTCGCTGATCGAAGCCGGCGCACAGGCCGGCATTGCCAACATTGACCTCGACAGCGATCTGGTCAGCCGGAAACTCGCCGGTTACGGCGATTCCCTTTGGCGTGAATTGCTTAAAGCCTACGGCAATAAACATCCCGGGGCGTCACCACAACACATCGAAGTGGGCACTCATGCACGTTTTGTCGGCCCAGATCACAGTTTTAAATATGCGTCCTATTATCAGGCCTTGAACCCTGATGAATATCTGCCCCTTAATTTCTTTAAAGATAAGATCGTCATCATCGGGCTCGATATTACAACATCGCCTGACCCGGCCTCCCACAGGACTGAACAGTTCGCAACGCCATTTTTTTTGGTCAGTGACCGCATGACGCCAGGGGTTGAGATTCACGCCAACTTTGTTGCCAACGGATTATTGGGTACATCGCTCACCCAGACAAAAGGGTATGTGCCCATACTTCTGCTGGGTCTGTTGCTGGGTATAGCCTCACTCAGTATGAGCAAGATCAATAATCTCCTTAACGGCCTGGTTGTGATCGCCTTGCTTATCCTGCCTATTGCGCTCTCCGCCCTGTTCTTTGCCAGATTCAACCTGTGGATGCCTTCACTCGGCGTGGTTATTGGTGTCATGCTGTTTTATCTGACGCGCACCGGCATTGCCTATATTCTTACCTTGCAATCACAGCGGGCAATCCGCAAAGCGTTTGCGATGTACGTTTCGCGTGAGGTTGTCAATGAACTGATAGAAAATCCGGACAAGCTGGTGCTTGGCGGTGAAAAACGTGAACTGACCATAATGTTTACCGACCTTGCCAATTTCACCTCGGTCTGTGAAAAATTGACTCCCGAACAGGTCTCTCAATTATTGACCGAGCACATGACTGCGATGACATATATCGTCATGAAAAACCGCGGCACGGTGGATAAATTCATCGGTGACGCCATTATGGCCTTCTGGAATGCTCCTCTCGACGATCCCAATCATGCGTTGAATGCTTGTCGGTCGGCGCTTGGAATGCAGGAGGAGATGTCCCTGTTGCGCGAACGCCTGCTCAAGATGGGCCTGCCGGAAATTCACATGCGTATTGGCATCAACACCGGGGAGGTGGTGGTTGGCAACATGGGTTCGACAGATCGATTTGACTACACCGCCATTGGCGATAGTGTAAATCTGGCATCGCGCCTTGAAGGCGTTAACAAGTTATACGGATCATCCATACTAGTCAGCGAGACCACTGCACTGAAGGTCAGGGACCAGCTGCCGATTCAGCTGATCGACCGTGTACGCGTCAAGGGCAAGGAGCAACCGATCAATATCTATTGGCTCGCCAAGCCAGAATATCCGGAAATCTACCACACCGCGCTTAACGCCTATTTCAATGCCGACTGGAAAGAATCCCAACGACTGTGGCAGGAATATATATTGTTAAAGCCACATGATCGTATAGCAAGCTTGTATCTTGATCGCATCAAGAATTTTATTGTCACACCACCAGACAACTGGGATGGATCGGTGGCTCTTGAAAAAGCATAACCAAATCCACAAAACACACTCTTTCAAAATGCTTATACATATTTCAAACGCATCTTGATATGCCAGCGCAGTCCATATATGCACATTCAAGACGATTCCTGCGGCTCGATTTGCCAATAACTGCAGTCTAGCAGGCTCGATCTGGCGAGCGTCATTAACTGGTAAATACCCCCAAAGGAATTCCGCTCTACCCTATTGGTGTGCTAGTTTTGGTTTGATTTGTATCCGCATAAGGTTTATCTTGTCAGCATAGATTTTACACCACTGCTAAACATAAGGAGACTATGATGAAAACTCGTTATTTGATTGCCCTGATTGCCGCTCTGTCAGCTCCATCGATTGCATTGGCCGCAGATGATGGTGAAGCGTTGTTCAATAAAAACAAATGCGTAACTTGCCACAAATTGGATAAAAAGACGGTAG
>Ga0224495_10001824_pt1 | contig 14573 bp, 22 predicted proteins | sample SF_Jul11_sed_USG_FD_168128 | JGI IMG/M metagenome (GOLD analysis project Ga0224495, IMG submission 168128) | Sediment microbial communities from San Francisco Bay, California, United States - SF_Jul11_sed_USGS_4_1 | ecosystem: Environmental > Aquatic > Marine > Sediment | place: USA: California... | reverse complement strand
CGTGGGTTGAGGAGAATCTGCCGTTTGGGATTGACCAAGCAGGGAACTATATGCGTGTTTATAGGAACCAAGACAAGCTAAATTCCGAGCCGGTTCGGAATTTGAAAGAAGCAGTCCAGATGCTTGCGACACCGAAACCCAAAACGGAAACAGTTTCCGATTTCCCCGAAGATGGGCATGTTGATACAGAGACGGGCGAGATACTTTGCGATGGAGACGAAGATGCACAATATGTATCGGTCGAGTACATTCCAAGCGAAGAAATTACAATAGAACCCGTCAAGAATAGCAAAATCTTCGACAGGTGGGATAAGGTTTTGAAAGACCTTAATGCTGAAATAGCGGAGTGTATACAGTCTAATCCAGTGGCTTCGTGGTTGCATTACCCATTTTACAAGCAGAAAATGAACCAGCTGCGGTCTTTGATTAAGGACGCCAAGCCATCACGCGTTTGTCCTGAATGTAACGGTTCAAATAAAGATTGTGACTTATGTCGTGGTTACGGATTTCTTAGTGTTCAGGCCGACAAACTGGCCGCCACTGCTTAGGTTTTAACTTAAAAACTAAATAACTTGCGAGTAATCGTAAAAAACGAAGCTCGAATTGGAACTTAGACGGTTCCGGTTCGGGCTTTTTTATTGGAATAGAAATGCCAAAAGCAAAAACACCAACCCAGATCAAGTTAAATCGCGGTTCTTGGCGTGGAAAAGCGGAGTCCAAGACTGCTCCGAGTCGCGTTATGGGTGATTGGGCATGTCCGAAGCACCTAAAGGGCGAGGCGAAAAAGTTCTGGGATGTCTATATGCCTGTCTTGGTAGGTCAGGGTGTCATCTCGAAACAGCAGTTGCCGGTATTCGAGGCGATGTGTGAGTGCTGGAAAGATTATAAGGAGTCCATGAAGAATTGCCCTTTGGATTACCACACCCACGTTAAGCTGAGGCAGGAGTTCACAAAGATGGCTATGCAGTTTGGCATGACTCCGGCGACGGTGGCAAATGTTACCACGGCCAATAAAGAAGAACCAAAAAGCGACAAGAAGTATAGCATAAAGTTTGGATGATTATGGGAAATAGAAAGGCGGCATACAGGTTGTTGAACAAGCACGGCCTTTTGGGTTTGCATCGTTTGGGTTTGTGGGATGCGAGCGAGTGTCTTTATTTTGGGACGATTATCGAATCGGCTTGGGAATACAACGGTCTTTCGGAGTTGTTTTGATGGCAGGCAAATATAAGGCATTTATGAGCGGCAAGGGCGACCGTTACCGGCCTGTTGACCGTAAGAAGTGGGATGCGGCGTGGGAACGGATTGATAAGAGGAAGCGAAAAATAGAAAATGGACGAACGGGCAAGGAAAATCTGGAAGAAACACGGGTTTAAGTTGTTTAAGAAATGCAACAGCAATCTGGGACTGAAGCAGCGGATCATTGCCATTGTGAGACTGAGCCAGGTCTGTGATTTATTGAAGCAATACGAAAGGCCCATAAATGAAACATAAATTGAACGTTGAACAGGTTGCTAAAGAGTTTGGGGTAAATCCGGCGACGCTTTGGCGATGGAGAATGGAGCATTTATGAACCATGTAGTAACTTTTGATTTCGGGTTTTTGTTTCAAAGAGACACTGAATTAAGCGACGAGGACGTTGCTTTTCTGGAAGATGTCGCAAAAAGAGAAGTTAGATATCATCTTGGGCATTTGAACGCAACAGGCATTGAGGACTATGATGTCGATTATTGAAGCAACGAAAACCAGAAGTAGAGTTTAACAACTAAATAAAACGCTTATCCCTTTAGCGGGGGATTTGAATAGCAAAATTATGACGGCCATGTAGGGGCCTACATCCCCTGTGTGTGCCGTCTTTTTTTGCGCCTAATTATGACAAAGACAATAGAAAAACTTGATTTGGCAATAGCCGGTTACGACCCTTACGATTCTGCCGGCGATTGTTACTTTGACGAATCGGCGGGGCTGGGCGCGGTCGAGTTCTTTGAGAACGAGCTTCAACTCATCGAGGGCAAATGTGCGGGGCAACCGTTCCGCCTTGAGCCGTGGCAACAGAAGGTCGTGATGAATCTGTTTGGCTGGAAACGGCCTGACGGGATGCGTCGGTATCGTGAATCTTTCATCTTTGTCCCCCGAAAGAACGGCAAAACCCCGTTCTGTGCCGGTTTAATCAATTATGTGGCGTTTTGTGACGGTGAGCCGGGGGCACAGATATACTCTGCCGCTGGCGAGCGTGAACAGGCGGCCTTAGTGTTCCGTCATGCGGCGGGGATGATACACAGAAACCCGATACTGGATGCACAGTCCAGGGTCTATAAGACCTTTAAGAGCATTGAATACGGGCACGGAGCGACGGTTTACAAGGCACTTTCAGCCGATGCTGATACAAAACACGGACTTAACGCGCATCTGGTTATCAATGACGAGCTTCACGTTCAGCCAAACCGCGACCTTGTGGATACACTGGAAACGGCTACGGCAAGCCGGACCCAGCCAATGATTATCCATATCACTACCGCGGGATTCGACAAAAACTCCATCTGTTACGAGAAATATGACTATGCCTGCAAGGTGCGGGACGGGTTGATTGACAACGCCAACTTCCTACCGGTTATCTATGAGGCCTCTATCGACGATGATTGGACTTCGGAGGAAACGTGGATAAAGGCAAACCCCAATCTGGGCGTGAGCGTAGAGCTGGATTACATCAAGCAAGCGTGTCAAGAGGCCCAACAGATCCCCGCCAAAGAAAATACATTCAAGCGGCTCCACCTGAACATCTGGACAGAGCAGGATGTCCGTTGGATTTCGAGCGAGAAGTGGAGCGAACTGGCGGGCAAGGTCAATACCTCCGTGCCTTGCTTCGCCGGTCTTGATATGTCTACGACAACCGACCTGACGGCGTTTGCGTTGGTCTTTCAGCATGGCGAGGACTATCACGTTAAGCCGTTTTTCTTTGCCCCGCGTGAAAATGCTATCTATCGGGAAAAGAAAGACCGTGTTCCATACTTAACATGGGCGAGAGAGGGGCATATCGAACTGACCGAGGGCGATGTGGTGGACTACGACCATGTTCGCAAACGCATCAACGAAATCGGTAAACAATACCACATTCAGGGGATTGCCGCTGATAGATGGAACTCTACACAGTTAATCACTCAATTAAGCGGTGACGGGTTCGAAATGACCCCGTTTGGACAGGGGTTTGCCTCGATGTCCGCTCCGTCGAAGAAGTTGGAGGAGTTGATTTTGCGGGGGGCGATCACTCACGATGACAACCCCGTAATGAACTGGTGCATCTCGAATGTCACCGTAAAAACTGATGCCGCAGACAATATCAAGCCCATTAAGGACAGCAAAACAAAGCGAATCGACGGGGTGGTTGCGATGGTGATGGGGTTGGGGATGTGGATTCAAGCCGAAATCAAAAAACAATCAATCTATGAGACCAGAGGGGCACTTCTCTTATGAAGATATTTGACATATTCAAACCGAAAAAGAAGTCGTTAAGTAACTTTGGCGAGTGGAAAGACTTGTTTATCTCTAAGACTTCTGCCGGGGTGTCGGTCACTAACAAAAGTGCCCTGAGTATATCGACGGTCTTTGCATGTATCCGCAATATCTCCGAAGATGTGGCGAAAGTACCTTTTAAAGTTTACAAAAAGAGCGGGGATGAAAAACGGAAACTTATTGACCATCCTCTTTACAAGATTCTGAACTATCAGGCCAACCCCGATATGACGGCGATGAGCTTCCGGCAGACCTTAACCGCTCATTGCTTGGGTTGGGGCAACGGATACGCTGAAATTGTCCCGGATGTTATGGGAAATCCTGCCGAATTATACCCTTTATCGCCCGACAAAGTGACTCCGAAGCTGAATGATGCGGGGAATGTGTACTACGAAGTGAACCGTGAAAACGGGCAGACCGACAGGATACCGTCAAGCCGAATCTTCCATGTCCACGGATTAGGCGATGATGGGTTGGTCGGGTACAACGTCATCCAGTACGCAAGAGAGAATTTGGGGCTTGCTCTGGCCGCAGAGACCTTTGGGGGCACTTATTTCGGCAATAATACTATCGTCGGCGGTGTATTAAAGCATCCCGGCAATCTGTCAGAGGATGCACAGAAGCGGCTCGCCAAGAACATCAATGAAAAGTACCAAGGCGCAGACAACGCTCATAAGATCATGGTCTTAGAGGAGGCGATGGACTTCACCCAGACCGTCATCCCGCCGGAACAAAGCCAATTCCTCGAAACCCGTCAATTCAGCGTGCCGGAAATCTGCCGTTGGTTCCGCATGCCGCCGCACAAGGTCGCCGATTTGACCCGTGCCACATTCTCGAACATCGAGCATCAAGACTTAGAGTACGTCAAGGACTGTCTTACCGCATGGTTTAAGCGGTGGGAGACCGAAGTCTGGCGCAAGCTGCTGACCGAGCAGGAACAGGGAAGCGGATTGTTTGTCGAGCATACCGTCGAGGGCTTGCTTCGTGGCGACATTAACTCTCGGTACAAGGCCTATCAAATCTCCCTCGGCAATAACAATAATCCCGGCTTTATGACAATCAACGAAGTCCGGGCACTCGAAAATCTTAACCCAATCGACGGCGGGGACGAACTGTTTAGTCCGCAACAGCAAGAGCCACCGTCAGAAGAAACACCAGAAGAATCTCAAGGAGACCAAAATGAACTACAGCCAGATAATTAGCGGTGTAACGAATACCGCATGGGCTATCTTGCCGTCGAAGATGGACGAGATTATGTGCCTTCTCGAAAAGAAGGTCGTTGGTATTGATGGCGAGTATAAGTCTGTCGCCAAGCGAACCACTACGGTCAAGACTAAGACGGCGATTTTGCCGTTACAGGGCGTCATATCACAAAAAATGAACCTGATGACGCACTATTCGGGTGGAACATCGGCAGAAATCTTTGGTTCATGGTTTGATGATGCGATCAATGATCCCGCCGTGAGCCGGATTGTGTTGGATGTAGACTCGCCGGGCGGTTCGGTCTATGGCATTGCCGAACTGTCCCGCAAGATATATCAGGCGAGAGGCAAAAAACCAATTATCGCCGTCTGTAATTCGTTGTGCGCGTCGGCGGCCTACTGGATTGCATCGGCAGCCGACGAGATTCACGTTACTCCGGGCGGAGAGCTAGGGTCTATCGGTGTTATCGCTGTTCATGTTGACAAATCCGATGCCAACAAGCAAGCCGGTCTGAATGTGTCCTATATCACCGCCGGGAAATACAAGGCCGAGGGCAACCAGGACGAGCCGTTAAATGCCGAGGCACGGGGGCACATGCAGTCCCGTGTTGATGAGTATTACCGCATGTTTGTCAATGATGTTGCCCGCAACCGCGGCGTATCTGTTGCTGATGTCACAAAGAACTTCGGTCAAGGTAGGGTCTTTGGCGCGGACACAGCGATTAAGCAGGGCATGGCGGACAAAAAGTCTACCATCGAGCATGTTCTATCGGGAGCAAAATCACCAGTTCTTTCCAGAATCTGATCTACATATCACAAACGTATAAAGAAAATTTAAAAAGGATTAAACAATGAAAACATTAGAAGAATTGAAGGCCAGAAAGAAAGAAGTATCTGACCGAATGACTTCGATTGCATCTGAGAGCGGCGAAATGCTGACTGAGGAATTGGAGCAGGAGTTTGAAGCCCTTGATGCTGAAAGCGCACAAATCGACAAAAAGATTGACATGACTGAAAAGGCACTCAAGGCACAGGCCGAGGCCGAAGCCGCACAGAGTCGGCCAGTTCCCAAGCTGGACAGGTTGACCAAGCCCGAACAGATTGTCAATCCGTTAAGCGACAAGAAACTCCCCGCCTCTGTCCGTAAATGGGGCCGGATGCGTTGCTTCCAGGACGACCACGACAACAGGGCCGAAGTGAAGGCATACCGGTTCGGCCAGTTCCTCCGTGGTGCAGTTCTCGGCAGCGAAAAGGCAAAGCAGTGGTGCTTCTCGAATGGCGTAGAGATTCGTGGTGCAATGCTGGAAGATAACAACGCCAAGGGCGGTTATCTGGTTCCCGGCGAGTTCGACGCAGACATTATCCGTCTGGTCGAAACCCGCGGCGTGTTCCGCAACCACACCCGAGTAGTTCCTATGACGCAGGACACCAAGAGTCAGGTCCGGCGCGTCGGCGGGACAACCGCCTACGCAATCGGCGAAGCAAACGCTATTACCGCAAGCGATATGACGCTCGACTTGGTAACTCTGGTTGCCAAGAAGTGGGGCGTTATCGTCCCGATGTCCAACGAATTGGGCGACGATGCGATTATCTCTGTTGCTGATATGCTGGCACAGGATATTGCCTACGCTTTCGCTGACAAAGAGGATGAGGCCGGATTCAACGGCGACGGAAGCAGTACCTATCACGGTATCGTTGGTATTCGTCAGCAGTTGATTGAAAAAGCACTTGGCGGTACGGCCTCCGGTGCCGTTCCTGCCGCGTCTGGATTGGTTCGATACGGTACTGGTTATGCCTATGACAATATCGGTATCGACGATCTGACCGCTATGATCGGCAAGCTGCCGACTTACGCCGAAGCTGGCGCGAAGTGGTATATGTCAAAAATGGTTTGGTCGCACATGCTCGACCGCATGGCTGACGCGGGTGGAAACACTATTCAGACGCTTGCTGACGGCCCGAACAGCCGGCGATTCCTCGGTTATCCGGTTGTTACGGTTCCGGTTATGCCGAAAGCTGCTGCCACCAATCAGGTATGTCTGCTGCTTGGTGACCTGTCCTTGGCCTCTACTTTCGGCGACCGCCGCAAGACCTCGATGGCTATGTCGGATTCTGCTTATGTCGGTTCCAGTTCGATGTTTGAGACTGACCAGATTGCTATTCGCGGCATTGAGCGATTCGACATTAACGTACACGACGTTGGAAGCACCACGGCATTCGGTCCGGTTATCGGCCTGATTTCGCACACGGCGTAAACTGAAAACTTAAACACAGGAGTATAAAAAATGGACAAAGTATCAAGTTGCAAGGTTCACGCATACTTCCCAGGTGCAACCACGGCGACCGCTGCAACGGCGATCAGTACGGTTGATACCATCGGATGCGAGCGTGCACATATCTTTGTTATGACTGGTTCGCACACAACGACCAGTACCGTCTTTACAGACGTTGACGTGTACGAGGGCACAAACACATCTCCGGCTACCCTGATTGCCGCCGCCTCGTTTGGTACGGCAACCTCGACCGCTGCGGCTAATCTGATGCCGACAGGGGCAAACATTGGGCTTGCCGGTGGCGTTGTCGCCATCGATCTCGACCTTAAAGGCCGTGAGCGATACATCGGTGTTAAGACAACCCGTGGGGTTACTCCCGCCGGTGATGCAACGGGTGGGGTCTTGATTATTCTCGACCCTGACCAGTCTGCGGACAACACAACCACAAAGCGAATGGTTAATTATGGGATTAACACGAATCCGCAAGCCGTCGCTCACGTTGTAGTGCCGAGCTAAAACCTTTCGTACAGGGTGGGGGCTTCGGCCCCTGCCTTGTGCGGATACTTACGAAAGGAAAAGCGTTGTGACAAGAGAGCAAATGCAAGAACAGATGAGGATTTGGGAGCAATCCATGACAGAAAATGAACGCATAAGAAGCGATGCATTGGTGGAGAGTATTTTGCCCTCGTTTTTTGGGCATATAAAAAACGAGAAGCAACACCGAGATTTTTTAGCAAAGATCATTCGAGAAAGAAGAAGTATCCGGTAGTACGAAAATTTTACGAAAGGAAAAGAATATGATTGTATGGATTTGCAGTTACCCCCGTTCGGGAAACACGCTGACACGAAAGATACTCAAAGACTGTTTCGATATTGAGACCTATACCGTTCACGGCGACGAGGCGGCAACCGAACATTTGTTTGAGAACCAGAGCAAGTACGATATTAACGACCCGGAAGTGTATAAGAAATTGAAGGCAGACGAAAAGACATACTATATCAAATCGCACTATATCCCGCTTGACGGAAGCCCGATTATTCATGTTGTCAGGGACGGAAGGAACGCCGTGTCGTCGTTTGCCAAACTTCACGGCGTTAATGTAGCCCATGTTATCACAGGCCAGTCCAGCGGGTTTGCCTCGTGGAGCGGTCACTACTGGGGGCTTGCCGGGCGGCAGAACACGCTCTTGGTCCGGTTTGAGGATTTATTGAGCGATACGACAGCACAGGTTGACCGGATCGGCAGTTTTATCGGGGCGGAAAAGAAGCGGGGCTTTGTCAACGATTTCGAGCCGGTCAACGATGTCATGGGTTCCGGGGGCAAGCATCAGGCCGAGTTTAGTCAGTACGAAGAACTCTTATTCCAACGGTGTCACGGCGTTGTGATGGGGGTGCTTGGCTATGTCTAAACTTAACCTTGGTTGTGGAAAGACAAAGATTGACGGGTATGAGAACCTTGACATTAAGGACGGCAAACCTGTCTACCCCTTGGATTATATCGAAAACGACTCCTGCGAAGAGATCAGAGCGAGCCATATCCTTGAGCATTTTGGGGCTGCGGAGGTGTTCAAAGTTGTTTCTGATTGGGTATCAAAATTAAAAATCGGTGGCGTGTTAAAGATCGCCGTTCCCAATTTTGAAAAGGTCGCCTCGGATTATGTCAGCAAAAAAGAAACCAACCCGTCAGGTTATCTCATGGGCGGTCAGGTAGACGAGTACGATTTCCATAAATCGTTATTCGACAAGGAATCGCTGACACAACTCATGGGGGCGGCGGGATTAAAAGATATTCAGGAATGGACATCGGAGGCCAGGGACTGTGCATCGCTGCCGGTCAGTCTTAATCTTATGGGAACAAAAACAGACAAGCAAAGAATCGTTAATCGTCGTGTGAGTGCGGTGATGAGCATGCCCCGGCTTACTTTTGCTGATACCATGAACTGCGTTATGACCGAACTATTGGTCAGGGGGATACCCGTACACAAAGGGACGGGCGTATTCTGGTCGCAGGTCTTAACCCGGATGATCGAGGAGCAGGTCGAAAAGGGCGTGGATTATATTATCACGGTGGATTACGACTCATGGTTTAAGTATTCGCATGTCCAACGTCTTTTGTCTCTGATGGAGAACTACCCCGAAGCCGACTGTGTATTTCCAATGCAGATGAAGCGGGACGGTGATTGTCCGTTGATGGGGTTAGCGGATGAGAACGGGGAATTTCTGAAACAGATTAGTATCGAGGATTTCCAGAAAGACATTTTACCGATTCGGACGGGTCATTTCGGACTTACTATCTTTCGCGCGTCGGCCTTTGAGAAACTCAAGAAGCCGTGGTTTGTCGGTGTTCCCGGTCCCGATGGTGGATGGGGCAAGGGCCGCCTCGATGATGATATTTACTTCTGGAACAACTGGACCGATTGCGGATTAAAGGGGTTTATCGCCCCGACCGTCAACATCGGTCATTTGCAGATGTTATGCACTTTCCCTGGTGTGCCGGAGGATAATTTCAAGTGTGTCCACACCCATCTTGGCGACTTAATCGGAGAGGTCAACCAGATACCGGAGCATTGTTTATGATTAACGATAAAACATTCTGGTATCACCGCATCGAATTGCCGGGCGGCACGACCAACGGCAACCATCCGATTAACGCAGAGGCGTACCATATTCCCGACGACTTAACCGGCAAGCGTGTACTGGATGTCGGGGCATGGGATGGATATTGGACTTTTGAGGCGTTAAAGCGCGGGGCCAAAGAGGTCGTGGCGATAGATAACTGGAGCGATATGCCGTGGCTCACTAAAGAGAACCGTGAGCCATGGGATACCTTTGATTACTGTAAAGAGAGGCTGGGATACGGTGACGAGTGCAAGCGGTTCACGATGAGCGTCTATGACGTTGCCGAGCTTGGCGAGTTTGATGTCGTGTTCTTTTTTGGTGCGTTATACCACTGCCGGTATCCCTTACTTGCCCTCGATAAGCTCTCGGCGGTGTGTAAGGGTGAAATCTATATCGAATCGGCCATCTGTAACGATTACTCCCCTTACCGAGACAAGATCGGGGCGGGGTATGCCAATAATCTTGATGTTCTGATGGAGTTCTATCCCGGCGATCAGTTGGGCGGGATTGGCTCTAACTGGTGGGCTCCGACCCTGAACTGTTTGCAGCTTATGGTTGAAGCGGCGGGGTGGCGGTGTGAGATATGGAAGTATAAAAATCCGAAAGAGGTTTACGAATGTAGAGGTTTTGCGAAAGGAACAAAATGAAACTAAGACTGATTAGGCCCTATATGACACGGCCCGCCGGATCGACTTTGAACTCCGTTCCTGCGCCACGGGCCAAGCGATTGATTGAGCATGGGGTCGCCATATTAGTAGAAGAAAAGAAAGGCAAGCAGCATGAACTGGCAAGTAACAAAAAGGCCCAGCGTAGAGCCGGTCAGCCGAACCGAGATAAAGTTACATCTGAGGGTTGACAGCACCGCGGACGATACGCTGATTGATGCGTTGAATACCGCTGCCCGTGAATGGTGCGAGACCTATGAGGGTCGGTCGTATATGGCGCAGACGATTACGCTGAATATGGATTCGTTTTCCGGCGTGGAGATTCCCCGTCCCCCATTGATTACAGTGGACTCGGTTAAGTATTACGATACGTCGGGCGACCAGCAGACGCTTGCTTCGACTTACTATACCGTCGATACAATGAGCGAGCCGGGACGTGTATTCCTTGCCTATAATCAATCATGGCCGTCTACCCGGCTTATCCCTAACGCCGTCGAGATTATCTACACGGCAGGTTATATGACAAAGTTTACCGCGTCCGGTGCAACCCTGACGGCAAACGAGGCCATATTCACGAATGGGGATACCGTTGAACTCTACAACGATCTTGATGATTTGCCATCCGGTCTGTCCGAAAAGACGCGGTATTGGGTGCGGGATGTATCCGGTTTAAACTTTGGATTGGCGGCCACTTCGGGCGGTGCGGCGATTACGACAGCTGATGCAGGGACGGGCGTGTCTCTTATTGGCGAGCGGGTGGTTCCAGAACGGGTCCGGGCGGCGATTAAACTCCTGACGGCACATCTCTACGAACACCGCGAACAGGCCAGCGAGATCAAGTTGGAAAATATCCCGATGGGCGTTGTGAACCTTTTAACAGAAAGAACATTCTCTTGAAAATAGGCAGACTAAGACATCGTTTGGCATTACAGGCTGAAACCCAAACGCAGGGCGCAACGGGCGAGGTGACTTCGACCTATGCAACCGACACGACCGTGTGGGGCTCGCTGGAACCGTTGTCAGGCCGTGAACTGGAACAGGCCAGGCAGATTTCAGAAGAGGTCACTTACAAGTCCGTTATTCGCTACTACTCATCGTTGACGACCGAGTACCGGATAAGCCACGACTCCCGCACGTTTGAGATTGTCAATATCCGCAACTTTGAGGAACGGGATATATTCCAAGAGTTATTACTGAAAGAGGTTAAATAAAACGAAGGGTAAAAATTATGGCAACACCACAAGCTGCAGTAGATTCTAATGAAGTTTATTATCACACTTACGCGGAAAAAGAAAAGTTGGATTCGGTGATAATGACGGAAGAGATACTTAATGAACTGCGGGCGGCGAGATCGAATGTTCCGCTTTGTCCTAAGTGCAAAAATGCATTGACGGACATTTCAACAATAGGGGACGAATACAAGCAGTACAAGTGCCTGAATTGCAACTTCCCTGATCAAAAGAAGTCGAATAACGAAAGGAAAAGAAATGAAGATTGAAGAAATTGGTAGTTGCATTGAAAACGGACACGACTTTGTATTCGACGGCTCCGAGGATATTGTTCGTAAGTCATTGGGGGTAGACGTAGCTATAGATTACCGGTGGGCGGTTATCAAAAAACGATGTGTCCGGTGTGGATATACAAAAAAAGAGATGGCCTCAGGCAAAGAGATGCGAGCCCTAAAAAAACTGAGGATTGTTTCTGAAAGACCGCAAGACAATCTATCTACTTTGAATCCACCAACAACTGACGACACAATTGACTGTCCCCCGATGCCGCCTGTTAAGCCACCACGACCAGAACCTGTAGAAATAGTGGAGGGTCAACTGTGAATATCGGCATGACCGTACAGGGTGCTAAAGAGGTTGGCCGGATGTTAGAACGTCTGGAGCGTAAAGAGACCTCGAAGATTGTCCGCAAGGAAACACGGGACGCACAGAAGATGGTTATGCGCCCTACGATTGGGGCCAAGGCACTCGGCATGGTCGGCGGCAGATGGGTACGGAGATTGCCAAGAAACTCGGTGTAAGAGCCATGACAAAGATGAAGCGAGGGTCATACGGTGCAAAAGTTGTGATTAAGGCAGACGATGCGTTTGTCCATATTTCAGCAGACGGAACCAGAAGCTATATCCCCAACGCCATTGAGTACGGACACGCCGGGCCGGGCGATGCGGGCGGGGCGAAAGTGGCAAAACCAATCCCCTTTCAGCGGAGTGCCTACGAGGAAAAACGCAGACCTTTGGCAGAGTATTTTGCCAAGAAAACAATCAGGGCCATTGAAAGAGCAGCGAGGGTTAAATGAGCGTATTAGGGGCAGAACTTGTTACCAATGGCGGATTTACCGGCAATGCAACCGGCTGGACACTGACGGGAAATTGGGCCTATAACAGCAATAATGTGTGGGCGATTTCGGCTGGTTCCGGCAACTTAACGCAAGCAATCTCTGAACTTGTTGCGGGACGCACATACAGGATCACATTTAATGCTACGATTACAGATGACGCATCGGCGTCAGGGTCTTTGGGCGGAACGGCCTTTGCTGTCTCTAACGGTTCAAACAGCTCAAATGTTGTTGCCGGAGCAACCAACACAAATTTCGTCATTGCGGCCACCTGTTCTTTCGCCCCTGACTATGTTTTAATCGACAACGTATCTGTCAAGGAAATATCGGTTGCCACAGAAATCGAACATGCGATATGGGATGTATTGGCATTAGACTCAACCGTGTCGGGGTTAGTGTCCAGGCGAATTTATCCTGAAATTATTCCACAGAACACAAGTTTGCCGGCGATTGCCTATTCACAGATTGCAGGGCCACGGCAACACGATTTAACCGCTACTTCAACGATGGTTCCAAGCCGGTGGCAGCTTACGGTTGTAGCCGAGACATACGCGGAACTGAGGGGGTTGTCGGATGCGATACGGGGTGCACTTGACAATCTTACCAATGTGGCAGGGTCGGTAGTCATCCAATGTGCCCACTTCATCGACGAAAACGACTTAACAAACATTGTGCCGGGGACGGACAAGCTCCGGCGATACTCTAAAGCAATAGACTTTTATATCAATTACAACGAATAAAGAAAGGACTTAACTATGGCAAGCGCAGGCATACATGGACATGGCGCAACGCTCTCTATCGCTGCGACAACGGTTGGGAATATCATCTCGATCTCCGGCCCCGACATCAGCCGGGACCCGATTGATATTTCCACGATGGACTCACCGACTAAGCATCGGGAGTTTATCCCCGGCATGATTGACTCTGGCGAGATCACGGCAGAACTGAACTATGACGGGACAACGATTGCGACTATGTTGAAAAGTCAGACAACGTCCTCGGCCTCGGCAATCGTTATCACCATCCCCGACGGTGACGGCACAACGAACAAATCCACTTATACGGGTACAGGGTTTATTACCTCGCTGGGTCATGCGGTCCCGTTCGAGGACAAAGTAACCCAAAGCGTTGGGATTAAACTGACCAGCACACTGGCATTAACCTAAAACTAACATTTGCGAAAGGCAGAATTATGTTACTGACGGCAAAAAATCTTTCAGAGATTAAGTACAAGACAAAGCGTGTTGCTCTCGACAAGGCAGAGGCAGAAATCAATGTGGCGTTAATCCCGACCGAGATGATTGAGGAGGCGATGCAAAGTGACGACCACGAAACAACGGGGCTGAAAATACTGATGGCCTCAGTTGTTGACGATAACGGCAAGCCGGTATTCGAGACACCGGAGGTGTTCAAGTCTTTGCCCTTGGCTGTGCGGAACGAAATCCTTGATGCTGTCCATGAATACAACGGGCTTGGCGGTAACGAGGAACTTGAAAAAAACTGAGGGACGACTCATTCCGCAGGTTCAAACATACGCTTGCCGGTCACTTAGGCAAGACTGTTGAGTGGATTGAGTCAAATATGTCGTATCGGGAGATTAGAGATTGGATGGCAATATACAAAATCGAACCGTTTGGCGAGTACAGGGCGGACCTACGAAGTGCGATTGTCGCTTGTGTGATTGCCAATGCCAATCGGGGCAAGAATGCGCCGCCGTTTAAGGTCGATGATTTTATGCCGAAGTTCGGACCACCAAGACAGATGAGTAATGACGAGATAAAAAACGTACTTAAGGGACTGACCGATGGCAACAGCCGGTAGCATTGTAGTCAACTTAATAGCGAATACGGGGCAGTTTACAAAGAAGATGAAGCTGTCCGAAAAGACCTTGCAGAGGTTTGAGTCTGCCGTTGGTAATGTGGCGAAGATGGCGGCCAGATTCGGTGTTGTGGCCGCAACCG
>Ga0224495_10001823_pt1 | contig 14575 bp, 17 predicted proteins | sample SF_Jul11_sed_USG_FD_168128 | JGI IMG/M metagenome (GOLD analysis project Ga0224495, IMG submission 168128) | Sediment microbial communities from San Francisco Bay, California, United States - SF_Jul11_sed_USGS_4_1 | ecosystem: Environmental > Aquatic > Marine > Sediment | place: USA: California... | reverse complement strand
TTTAGACAATGGCCATTACGATACTGAAGGCATCGGGACAACCCGAGGAATTTGATATACAAAAGCTTGTCAATTCACTCATCCGCTCGGGGGCGCCCGCTGACGCGGCAGAAGATATAGCAGGGGAGGTCGCAAAGAAGTTGACCCTCTCCACGAAAACGAAAGACATCTACCGCATGGCGAGAAAGTTGCTGAAACATTACAACCTTGCCGCAGGCATGCGCTATTCTCTCAAGAAAGCGCTGTCTTCTCTCGGACCTTCAGGGTATCCGTTCGAACAGTATGTAGGAAGAATTCTGCAGGGACACGGATATTCGGTTGAGGTCGGACAGATCATCAGCGGTTACTGTGTAAAGCATGAAGTGGATGTGGTGGCAAAAAACGGGGACGAGCATTTCATAATAGAATGCAAATATCACAGCGACGGCGGCAAGCCGACCGATGTAAAGGTGGCTTTGTACATTCATTCACGGTTTAACGACATCAGGAAGGCTTTCGAACTCATGCCGGGACAGGGTCACTATGTCTATCAGGGCTGGCTCGTGACAAATACGCGCTGCACGACTGACGCGATACAGTACGCGGAATGTGTCGGTTTGCGGATCATGAGCTGGCGGTACCCGGAGACAGGCAGCCTCGAGAAAATGATCGAGGAGAAGAGGCTCTATCCTGCGACAATACTGCCGTCCGCGCGGAGAAAGTCCCTTGAGGCGCTTTTCAGGAACAATTTTATCCTCGCGCAGGACATCGCTGATGTCGATGAAGAGGTGTTCCTGAGAAAGAGCGGCCTTGATCACCGTACCGCGCGGTCGATAAAAAGAGAGGCTGACGAGATCTGCCCATGTACACCCTAGAAATGAGGCTGACGGCCGGGTTCAAATTGCATTAAAATACCAAACGGAATAAGATAGAAACTACATATCTTATCGATCTGATAAAAAACAAATGGAGGGAGCAAGAATGAGATTAGCATTGTCGGTGATTTTAGGGGTTGTTCTTCTGGCAGGCCAGGCAACTGCCGAAGAAAAGGCCGCATTGCAGACCCAAAAGGAAAAGCAGAGCTACAGCATGGGGGCCGATATCGGGAAACGGTTGAAATCCCAGGCGATCGATATCGACGCCGATTCGTTTGTATTGGGGCTGAAAGATGCCCTCTCCGGGGGCAAAACGCTCATGACCGAAGAGGAAGTAAGGGAGACGCTCATGGCCCTTCAGAAGGAGCTGATGGAAAAACAGGCTGAAAGGACAAAAATGCTTGGCGAGAAAAATAAGAAAGAGGCAGAAGCCTTCCTCGAAGAGAACAAGAAAAAAGAAGGCGTAATAACGCTTCCGAGCGGACTGCAGTACAAAGTGATAAAGGAAGGCACCGGCAAACAGCCTTCCGCGGATTCCACGGTGGAAACCAACTATCGCGGCGCCCTCATAGACGGCACTGAATTTGACAGCTCATACAAGCGCGGCCAGGCGGCAACGTTTCCGGTCAACGGCGTCATCAAGGGCTGGACAGAGGCGCTGCAGCTGATGAAGGAAGGTGCCAAGTGGGAGCTGTATGTGCCTGCGGATCTGGCTTACGGTGAGCGCGGGGCAGGGAATGTCATCGGCCCGAATGCAGCGCTGATCTTCGAAGTTGAATTGATCTCGGTGAAATAGATTAATGCAAGAGCCGGGCTGGCTTGTTCAAGCCATCCCGGCTCACTGAGGTTACTTTATCCTGTCAGCTCCCATATACGTCCTTAAAACCTCCGGGATAATGACAGAGCCGTCCTTCTGCTGATAATTCTCGAGAACCGCCACGAGTGTCCTGCCGATCGCGAGACCCGAACCGTTCAGGGTATGCACAAACTCCGTGCCTTTTTTGCCTGTGCGCCTGAAGCGTATGCCTGCCCGCCGCGCCTGGAAATCCCCGAAATTCGAGCAGGAGGATATCTCCCGGTACTTGTTCTGACCGGGGAGCCATACCTCGATGTCATACGTCTTGGCAGAGGAAAAGCCCATATCCCCTGTGCACAAGGTAATCACCCGGTACGGCAGGCCGAGCCGCCGGAGGATGTCCTCCGCGTCATTGGTGAGCTTCTCGAGCTCTGCATAGGAATCTTCCGGTTTCACGAACTTCACCAGCTCCACCTTGTTGAACTGGTGCTGCCTGATCAGCCCCCGCGTATCCTTGCCGTAAGAGCCGGCCTCCCTCCTGAAGCAGGGCGTATAGGCGGTGTAATACAGCGGGAGGTCTTCCTCTTTGAGAATCTCGTCACGGTGGATATTCGTCACCGGGACCTCGGCGGTCGGGATGAGGTAAAACTCCGGGTCGGCGATCCTGAAGAGTTCAGCCTCGAACTTCGGGAGCTGTCCCGTGCCTGTCATACTTTCCCTGTTCACCAGCACAGGAGGAAATATCTCTGTGTAGCCCTTCGACGTGTTGAGATCGAGCATGAAGTTCATCAGCGCCCTTTCGAGCCTCGCCCCAGCTCCCTTCATGAGGCTGAACCGCGCGCCTGCGATCTTTGAAGCACGGTCAAAATCTATGATATCGAGCGTGTCGGCGATGTCCCAGTGGTTCAAAGGCTCAAACGCGAATTCTCCGGGAGTGCCCCATCTGCGCACCTCAACGTTTTCTGTCTCGTCCTTCCCGGCAGGAACAGATTCATGCGGGATATTCGGGATCGTCAGGAGCAGATTCCTTGTCTCGTCCTCCACCTCTTTCAGTTTTTCGTCGAGCGCCTTTATCCTGTCGGAGACCCCTTTCATCTCCTCCAGCTGCGCAGAGGCATCCGCCTTCTCTCTCTTCAGCCTGCCGATCGCTTCGGAAACGACATTCCTTCTGTTCCGCAGTTCCTCGGCCTCTCTCAGCAGCGCAATCCTCTTTTCGTCAATCGCAAGAAAATGCGGCAGGGGGAATTCGTATCCCCTTTTATTCAATGCTTCCCTCACCGAATCGATATTTTCCCGTACAAACCTTGCGTCAAGCATCTCGTCAACTCCCTTTCAGATAAAGTGTTTTACTATAGCTTAACAAGCTCCAAAATGAAACCGCTGCCACCAAAAAATTAGAGTGGCCAGGGCAGCTCTTTTTCTTCAGCTTACTTTATTAATACATTTTTTCTGAGTGTCAGAAAGGACATAGAATACGAGCGGTTTTATTTTCCCGATACTCAGACAGTATATATTTGATAATAAAGAGGGAAAATTCCTCGGAGGTCGAAGACCGAGAATGAGCGAGAATACTATGTCCTTTAGTTATTGTCATAGTTTGTGAATCATCCGGTCTAGCAGGTCAGGTGAAAGGCCCCTATCACCTTCCTGTCAGCCGGCATGTTGTTGAACATCTCAACCGCCTTTGCGGTCTTTGCCACCCGGACTTCGATCCCCTGCCGCTGAAGGAAGGTTATTGTGCCCTCCGGCACCTGCATCACCCCCATATTCCCGGTCCCGACGATCAGGATGTCCGGCCTCGCCGCGATGATCCCGGAGAGGTCCTCCTTCTGGAGACAGTGACCCTCCTTTCTCCACCACGACGGGTCGACCCTGTCAGGATAGACGATCACATCAGAGGTATAGGTCTTCCTGTCGATGATTATCCTGCCGAAGACATATTCGTCTATATGCATCTTTACCCCTTTTCACCTATAATTTAATTCATAATAGCACGGGACAATCAATTTGAGGAGGGACAGGCTTATGAGGATTGGCATACTGACGGGCGGCGGAGATGCTCCGGGGCTCAATGGAGTAATACGGGCTGTTGTGCGTACGGCGCACATGAAATTCGGGTGGGAAGTCATCGGCATCTTCGACGGGTTCGAGGGCCTGCTGGGAAAGACCAATACCAAAAAGCTCGCGCCGTGGAATACGCGGGGCATCCTCAGCAGGGGCGGCACCATTCTCGGGACAACAAGCAGGGGCAATCCCTTCGCGTTCAAAATCACTGAAAGAGGAAAACAGGTCGAAAAAGACCTCTCCGGCACCGCGATAAAGAACATGAAAAAGCTCGGCATCGAAGCGCTCATTGTCATCGGAGGAGACGGCTCGCTGAATATCGCGCACAGGCTCGCCCAAAAAGGGGTCAAGGTCATCGGTGTACCCAAGACGATCGACAATGACCTCAGGGCGACCCATATCACCTTCGGATTCCGTACCGCGGTTGAAACCGCTACCGACGCGCTCGACAAGCTGCACACCACCGCCGAAAGCCACCACCGGGTGATCGTCGTTGAAGTGATGGGCAGATACGCGGGATGGATCGCCCTTGAGGCCGGTATGGCCGGAAGCGCGGATGTCATTTTGATCCCTGAAATACCGTATGATATCGCCAGGGTCTCCGGGAAGATCATTGAAAGGAAGAAGGCCTGCTGCAGTTCGAGCATCGTCGTTGTCTCGGAAGGCGCGAGGCCGGTCGGCGGGGAGATGGCGGTGCTCGAAAAAGACGCTTCAGGATATGCGCTGCGGTTCGCCGGCATCGGCAACACCGTCGGAGAAGCGATCAGGAGACAGACGGGGATGGATGTGAGGGTGACGGTGCTCGGGCATGTTCAGCGAGGGGGCTCTCCCTGTGCCTACGACCGGATACTTTCGACGCGCTACGGGGTGAAGGCGGTCGAGCTCATCGCGGAAGGCAAGTTCGGTCATATGGTCTCCTACAAGCCGCCGGCGGTCACCTCGGTGCCGCTCGAAAAGGCGATCGAAAAACTGAAGCTCGTTGACCCTGACGGAGAAGTGGTCAAGGCCGCTGAGTCGATCGGAATTAATTTCGGAAGGTAGGTGCATGCCTTTAGCTTTTCAGCCGCAGGATATGTCTCCCGCCGCACACACTTTATTCAGAGGCATGCCAGGGTGTTTATAATTTTCATATTTTATCCGGGCCAACGCCAGCAATGAGCCGCCGGGCCACAGAGGCCGGGACAGAAAATCAAACCAGCTTTTTTCCCGGTCAAGTGGAGCCGTTTGCTCTGTGATTTTTATTGTTTTCATTGTCGTTGTTTTAATAGTCTGGTTTTTGTCTTAAATTGAAGGATTCGCAGTCGCTTTAGGGCGAAGAAATTTGATTGAAGTCATCGCGCCGAGAAATATAAATGTTAATATTGGTAAGACATAAAGCAGTAGAAAAAGTGGGGACGTGATCTTCACTCCCTCATTAAAAGTTTGATTTAGAATGATTAAGGCACCAATTATAAAAGCACTTTTTCTGTCATCTTGATTTCTCACAAAGCCATACGTTAGGCCCGCTGTAATGGCACTTAGGGCATTTACTATCAAAAATAAAAAAATTCTAGAGCCATCCGACTGAACCGGAATAGCTTTAGGCAACTGAACGAAAAATAGTCGGCTAATAATAAAGGCAATGCACCCAAGCGCAATAGCTTGATACAAGCGACGTTTAGAACTGTCGTAACAAATAGACCAATAAAAAAATAAAAGACCAATTGCAGAAATTTCAAATACTCTAATGGGGATATATTTCACTGCCCGTACTATTTCATAGATGCAATAGCTCGAAAACGCGAGGGGTATTACAGCTATAGCCACTGCAGAAAGCAGACCCTTTGAACCTTTTTCCTTCATCTCTAATCGAATCCATTGAATAATGCAAAGCAATTGAAATACGGCCAAAATATAGCGATATTCCTGACGGATAATTTTATTGTAAGACGTGGCGCCGTCCCCAAGAGTGCCCATAATGCCAAAGACCCAGATAATAACAATGGGCAGAATCAATAAATAGGCAAGTGATAATAGATTTTTAGATCGCATGTGTATCCCCTTTTTTATATAATTTCTTCACAGAACGAAAAGGCTCACCGGGAGCCGGGTTTATCGGCGATCCGGTGGAGCCGCTTGTTCTATCTTAAATAGTTCCAATTCCCATTCGGCCAACGATTGGCTTTCTTCTTTAGCGGCTTCTAAAAAGCTGATCTTCTCTCTGTGCTCCTCTATTGAATTAACGTATCCCCATTTTGTATCTGGGTATTTCCTCCCCGCAATTGCAAGTATTCTCGCATCAACAGGACACTGCGGCGGTGTTACGACCGACCCCATACACCATAGATGTTTCAGAAAAACACTAAGACTTTTTTGTGCGTGAGAAATTCTGAATCCTGGGTCTGTTTTGAATTTGGGATGGGGTTTAGACAGAAAGGATGCGCTGAAGGTTTTATTCATCAAATCCCTGAGTTCTTGAATGTCATTTTCATATTTTTCAATAGTTTGTTCGTTCTCATAGTCCTTCAGCTTTTGCTTCAGAAACGCCGTCCATTTGCAATGGACTCTTTCCTTTTCTTTCGGTGTAACTCCTTTTTTGTAAAGAGAGTTATGTTGAACGGAGGCACTAATTGCGCTCGATAATGCCTTTTCCAAAGTTCGTTTTGGATTGTAACGATTTAAAAAGTCTTCCTTTAATCTATTCATTTATTCCTGATAGAACGCTCGCCTTAACCAGCGCGGGCAACCAGCTTTGCAAAAATCAAAATGGCTCCAATTCGCGTCTGGTTGAAGGCTGTGTTAGGCTATGAATCTTTTCTGGAAGTTCAATTCCACCAATAAATGGATATCGATTTGTTAAGCGAAGAAGAAGATAATAAAGTACGACTTTCAGCATATATATTTTTGCAGCGACTCTGGCAGCTTTCGTCGGAGGCTTAACGTGTTTTGTGAAATCTTCACAATATGATAAAGCTGCTATCTCAAAATCATCTAAATCGTAGTATAGATCATGGGCGTATTTGTTGCGCAATCGATTGAGAAGTTTAATGTCATTATATAATTTATCGTCTAGGTAATTCTTTGCCCGGAGTACATCAACCTTCATACTAAAAGTGAATGCACTATTTTGCAGCAGTAGCTGGGAATGTTTGAATTTTCTCTGAATAATTACATCAAGGAAATTTTCAATGAATAGATGAGCGTTTAATATAATATTCAGCGGCTCTTTCTCTCGGTTAAGCATGCGTAACATGTCAGATCCAAGTGGCTTTTCAAAAAGCTTCTCATCTTCAAAGAGTTTGGCCTTTCTTATAAAACTGAGCATCTTTCGCTCTGATCCTTGGCATGTTTGTAGGGCATAGAATGCGAAAGTCATGAACTCATAATTTTCTGACACTCCTTTCCCGATATTCCAATTTGATTTATTCTTTCTTTTCATCTATTTACTGCCTACCGATCTAAATGAGGCGCAGGGGCAACCACGTCTGAAAACCAGCCGAGCTTATTCCCTGTCGCCTCGATTTTTTTGTTGTACGTTGTATTACCTTTTTCATTTTATGCGTATTTGGGAGAGAGCCATTACGGGAAGCACAATCAACGATAGGATGTAGAAAAAGACCAATATAACAATGCCTTTAGCAGTTGCATGGACGTAAGATATTCTTTCCAACAGCCTGTTAATTTGCAAGGCAAGATTTTTTTCAGAATCGCCCGACTGAGAAGGCGCCAAGTTCCTCGCAGTTATTTCCTTCTGAAGAAAAGCAATAGTCTCCTCATCAATTTTTTGGCCAGTGCCAAATGATTGGCTGTATTTCTTCAAAATTTGCATTGACTTTATATTCCTTCTTATGGAGAACAAAATAACAAGGACTATAAGTAGAAGAGTCCAGTCCGCAAACTTGAAGCTTGCAAATGACAGTAACGCGGCGGCCAGTATTTTGAAGGCAATTTCTATTTTGGGAAATCTAGTGAATAATAAAGCATTGAAGAATCTGCCGCCGTCTAACGGATAGATCGGCAGCAAGTTGGCTGCATTGATAATTGATGCCATCTTGGTATAACTGTGAAAGAACTCATTGCCGGTAAATCTAAACAGCACACCGGATAAAATAGCGCTCAGAAGTCCGAGAAAAGGACCAGCAAGCGCTATAGTCCCTTCGTTATCTGCATTGCCGTTTGTTGACGAACCGGCAGCAAGGCCCCCAAGAAAAGGAATAAACAGAATTTGTAAATTCTTATATCCCGCCATTCTCATTGCCAATAAATGACCGCACTCATGTATGAGAATTGCCAGAATCAATGCAAACAAGCTCATTAAGTCAGCCTTTATCAGACCCGCAATAAGAAAGAGCGCAAGACTAATGCCGACAGCAGTGAAATTTGATATCCATGTTTTTTTAGTTATGTAGTCGCCTGTCTTTATTAGCTCTAACAGTCGAGCAGACGAAATGGCTGCGGAGGATTCCTCAGTTGCGCCTAAGTCCGTCCTATTTAATTCCTGGTCTGAAACTTCATGCCCGCAAATACAGCGGGACGATGAAATATCATTTGCTGCATCACATTCAGGGCATATCCAATTAGTAATTGCCATTATGATTCTCTTTTAGTATTTGTTATTTGCCGTTATTAGTATTTCTTGCGTACAACGCCCGAAGTAACCCGAGAGGCGAAGCCGAATCGGGTTGAGTGAGTCGTTAGGGTTTTTCTTGATCATATTCATTCTTGATTAAACCATCAAGTTCAAACACAAGACCAGCCGCAGTCAATATGAGAACATCTATAATCGGAATAGTCAGGCTCGATATCGCTCCTATTGCGCCATAAAATAAAAGTCTTTGAAAGAGCTGCGGAACTTCTTTGCACCATCTATCAAAAACTTCAAAGAACAGGCTTGCACCAAGTAGCAATACAGCAGTTAGCAGATAGGCATTTCGCGGCGACTCTTGAAGCAATGCTACGAGACACAATACAGTGAAGACTAAGAATAGATAAATAAGCCTCTTTTTCTTTGATGACTTATTTGTTTTTGTGGTTTTTTGGGTCATTTATATTGTATTTCAATTACACCCTAACGACCACAATGAGCCGCAGGGGAAATAAGATAAATAAGAAAAAACCGCCAGTTTATCCCCTGTCGGCTCGATTGACTTGTTGCACGCCGTATTGCCGTATTAATGATTTTTAATTCGGATTGAAGTCAGCCGGTACGTTCTTGGCCAATGCTCCGCATGTGGGACACTTATATTTGCCCCACCCCCAACCAATAAAGATCAGCCCCGGTAAAACATATGCAAATAATAATACAAGGGCAATGAACTGGGGCAGATTATAGTTACCCAGCCACGTTTTCATTGTACCGCGATATTGACAGACTAAACAGCGCCGCTCAGACACTAATGACTTATTAGGACCTTTGAATAATCGACTTACGAGAATAACGGTACCAACGATAATAACTAAAACTATAAACTCAGGCACACCCAATCCAAACATTTCTTCCCTCCTACACTATCAGATAGCTGCCGCTTCAAGCGGCTTAATTTCTTTCATTTCTAAAGATTTTGATACGTCAATGATATTCTTAAAATTTGCGGATGCTGAAAACGGGTCAATATTATTTAGTGCAAGCTCTGCAAACTTTGACCGCTCAAAGACGATTGAATATATATATTGATCTTCAACAACGCCAGACTTATTATTTAAACGCTGTGTATAACCAGACACCAGTATTTTGTTAATGTTCGTGCTTATATTGAAAAAAGAACCGGCAAAGAAAAAGGCCAGCCCAATAACGCAGCGAATATAATCTTCTTTACTTTCTTTTTGAGTCTTCGGCTTTATTGATAATTTGCCGCTTGCAAGTAGATTGGCCTTATCTTTTGGAAGATCTTCTATCTCGGGCAAATCGAGATCAACCATCAGATAACCTTTTTCCTGTAAATAATCATAGTTGATCGAGAACTCAACGGGGAGTGTTAACGACTTCAGAAAAGAATCTATTTGGGTTTGGACATAACTTTCAACGCCTGTTAAGAAGTCTTCCAATTCACGTTTACGCGATTCAAACGCTATAAGTAATCGCCTGTCTTCCTGTTCTTGTTTCGCTTTCTCTGCGCTTTCAAATGCTTCCTTATCTGAAAGCCATTGCTTCAAAACTTTGTCGTATTCGGAGTGGAGATTGCTTTCAATGTATTCATTACGTTTCCTCTTCAAAGTCCAGAAAAAAATACTCCTAATTTCGCTTCTTGCTTTTTGAGTAAGTGCAAGTCGAACCCCATCTATTACAGGGCGTGACGTTGAAAAAGCTTTAATGTCATATTTTTGAGGTTTCAGGTTTTTGAGTTCTTGCTCGACTGTGGCTCTCGACGTAAGTTCCGGAGTAAATTTAAAGATATCGACGAATGCACTTGAATTATCTTCCAGCTCTTTTTTCTTTTCAATAAGAAGTTCTTCAACTTTCTGCTTAAATTCTGTTGTCTTCTTAATCTTTCTGAGCAGGGACTCATCGAGGATTGGTGAGCCGTTTTCATCTTTCACAATTGGCTTGCCATTATCATCGATTTCTATTTTTACTGTCATACTGACATATGTCTTTCCTTTAACGCCGGTAGAGCGGGATGTGCCGCTGTCAATACGCTTCCGATCATATAAACCAGTTCCCGGAATGCCGGTATTTAGATATGTACCGCGAGGACCAAAATTTACCGACGCTCCGCGAAAGCCGGCTGTGAGGCTAAGACCGGACTTAGACAGATTCAACCGCAAACCTTTACCTAAGCGGATGCTTCTCCTGAATCTCATTTGATTCTCTTATTTTTTATTTTATATTCGTGCAACGCTTGCCATGAGCCGACCGGGGCAACCAACCTATGCAAAAAAACCACAGAGGCTATTCCCGGTCGGTTCGATGGCGTTGTTGTGCATGGCTGTTTAATGGCCTTTGGATTGAATATTTTTGTTTTTCGTTGATCTCTTTTTTTCAAAATTCACTTCAAATGTATCAATACTGCGATTGCCTTTTAGTTTACCCTCTGTCAAGCGGTGGTGAAGACTTCACAACCATACACCGTTCGCTAACTTGTCCGACCCGCCGTTTTTATGTGGTTTGATGTGTGCGCCTTCTATTTGTCCGGAACAAGATGTATTAAGAATTGAGTCCGGCAAGTTGGTAATTTTGCCAATCTCGCATGTTTTATCGATTTTCTGCAAGCTTCTGTTCAATGACGCATTCCGTTGAAAGATAGGTTTTGATGGGTATAGCCACAAAAATAAAGCCCAACTTTTAGTGATGATTTTCTTTATGTCCTTTGCACTAAAGTCGTTTGCAAGCGTTATTCCAAAAATGTTTCCAATACCTGTTCTGCCTTTGCCGGGAGGTGACAACACCGACTTCACAAGGTCAACTTTTTCGATGCCGTCAAGTTTGAGCAGGAACTCCTTAGTGTTTCGAGTCCTAATTTCTGCTTTCTTGCAATTTCGTTTCTTGAGTACCAGGAAATTCTCGTTTCTATATTTTGCAGTGTTTTTAATAATTTTTCTGAATATTTCATAGTCAAAATTATTCTTGAAGAACGCTGACATTATCGGCGTATGTGCCAACACAAAATGCAGATGATCCTTTCCTCTGATTCTTTCATACAAATAGCCACTACGATAGTCATTTCGTCTGTTTCTATCCGCTTTTTGAAAGTACGAAAATGCCAAATCCAATATAAAATACTCTGCGCGATTATTTACTTTTCTGTAAATGGCTTCGCGGCCCAATTTTTCAGAAACGGCTCTGACAATCTCATTTGCGATATAATCTTTTGATTTAATCATCTTTTATAATGGCTGCACAACGAACGAAATGAGGCGCGGTGTCGACCAGCAAAATTGAAAACCAAAAAGCGTTTATTCACCGTCGCCTCGATTTGATTGTTAAATCGTTATTTCTTAGCTTCATTTCTTAGCTCTGGATGTCTGTCATAAAATCCATATAGATTTTCAAGAGTGCCGCCGCACTTTGGACATATCATTGAAGCAAGCGTCCGCCCCGCAAATGGCTCTCTGCAGTTTAAGCATATAGCTGTATGAGGAATTTCGATGCCGTCTGGTAGTGCATCATAATCTTTGTTGTTAATTATCATGAAGAAAATACGAAACATTTTGTACCACGAATAGATGAGCACAACTAGCACGCCGACTATTCCAATGATTACAGCGAGCCGCTGCGTTGCTTCTGTATACATTTCTCTAATACCTCGACGCGTTAAAGCCATGAATACGCCGCCCGCCACAAAAAGAGGTGCAGAGAGATATGTAATTAATGCCGTGTAAGCATCTTTTTTTGTTTTGTATTTATTTTTCATTTGCCTTTATAAATATTTTGCGGATTTAACGAAAACAATAAGGCGCTGGCGCAACAGCCAGAGATGAAAACCAAACCGCACTTATTGCCAGTCGCCTTGATTGAAGTGTTCGGCATTTTTATTATTATTTCTTTGTCCTAATTGATCGTATTTTATTAAATATTCCCCAGATAATTCTCGGTAAAATGAACCACCACAGCGGGCCAATGAAAGCCTCACCTATTGGGAATGGCAGCTTCCAATAAAGAAGCGTAATTGGCAGGTCAGCAATAAGAATAGGAATATATGCAAGTTGCCATTGGGCATCAAATGATTGATTTAAATAAATAAGAAGAAAGACAATTAGGCGTCCTGCGCCGAATCCGATACTCAGTTTATTAATAGTTTTCATGCCGTATATTTATTTTCTATTGGCTGCCGAACGAGGGGCGTCACCCGCTGGCGCAACCAGCTTTTGAAAAACCAAACCGGCGTTATCTCCAGTCGGTGTGGACGCTTTTGTTATGCCCTTGCCTCATTATTTCTTTTCAGTGCTACGATGAATGCCTCTCTTACGATGAGTACGCCCAGTACTGCAAAGGTGCCTATGAACGACCATAAGGAAGTATCGACGGCAGTTGCAATGAGCAAGGCGGTTAATGCAGCGACCTCAAAAATGTTCCATTTGTTTTTAATTAATTCCTGTATTGTCTGTAATAATTCTTTTCTGTATTTTAAGGTAAATCGAAGTAGCAGAAAGATGGCGACGACCGTGAGTAACGGACTAAGCCCATACATGAGTTGAATGTATGTTGATGAACGCTGGCTTATTGGAGGGGTTCTCAAATATAGAGACGCTACCAACAGAATAAGGTTATATGTCAGTTTTCTAATTATCATCTTTGTTGATCCATCGGCATATCGTGTGAGCTTCAAATCGTAGAACACCACGTACAGAAGAGCGCATATGTAAACGAAATTAATCATTTTCTATTTTAGGCATAACGAGGTGCATCACCCGCGCCCGCAAAAGACAGTTGCAAATTCAAACCGACGTTATCGGGCGTCGGTGTGGATGCTATTGTTCTGTGCTGCTTTCTATCTTTGTTTTCCATTCGCCTGTTCTTATTGCGCGGTCAATTTGTCTGTGGATTTTATTAACCAAATAATTCTTGTCTCCTTCATGTCTAAGCATCTCACGGTTGCAGGTCTCACAAGTAAGTATTGTTTCATCTTTTATCCGATAATGGCCGACGTGTTCAGAATAGACAAGCATAGTATCACAGTAAGGGCAAAATGCCCACGGATTATGAGGATGACCACTTATGTATGACCATCGCCAGATGAGGCCCAGAAAAGTATCTTGGTTATATGCCGTTACTTTTGGACCTTTTGGTTTCTTAAATCGGCTGATTAAATTTATTGCCGCATATATAGCCGTTAAGACCAAGAGATATAAACCCCAATTAGGCAACCCTGAAGTGCCTTTGAGGTGGCTCCAGAATGTTGAACCAATATTCCCGAGCCAGAGCAACAAGCCAGGGATGCGGGAAAGTAGCCACAGTACGCCGACTGTAATAACTGAAGCTGCGACGCGAACTACAATTTTAGATGTTTTAGATTCAGACATCTCGAAGGAGGTTGAAGGGTGATCATTTTGATTGTTGCAATGATGTCATCACGCCGTTTTCAAAATAAACATAATCACTGCCATATTCATGCATTACCCATTGCTCATGTGTAGTATTACCTGTAAGTGTAGTATTAATTTTATATGGCTTGCCCCAAGCAGCTCTTACTTGTTCGGCAGTCATCCCAATATGAATCTTCTTTTCGGCTATTGTGTTGCAGTCCTCATTGTCCCAAGTTGGGTGTTTTGCTTTAATCTGTTTGCCTTTTACAGTCAGCGCGGTTTCTTGAACCTGAGATGGAGATGAAGAAGACGTGGAAGGAGATGTCCCTATGGGCTGTTTATTAGTGATAGCAGACATAATGACAGCAAATAAAAAAAGCCCGATAACAATTTTGACCGGCATTGTCATACCTAATGTCTTGCGGCAATGGGGACATATTTTGGCATCCTTCGGAATCATCATTGCGCAGTATTTGCATTTCTTTTCCATTTGTCTTCCTCCGTTAATTTATTCACAGAACGAGGAGCATCAGCCGACGCGCCACAAAGCGAAAGCTGAAACCAAAAAGCGGCTATTCGCGGTCGGCTGGATGCTGGTGTTCTGCGCCGTTTCATATTATGGCTTTGTTGCTGTATCTGCCTTTGTTGCTGTTTTATCTATTTGTTTATTCTGGATTGTCGTTGGTGGAGCAGTTGGGTATTGGATTGGCGTTTGTGTTGAATGGTTAATACCCGCATTGAAATCCTCATACAATTTGCTGAATAAATTATTCTTCGATGCGGAATACCCCATTGCGAAAGCTATAAAGAGTAGACTTGCAAGAGTGATCCACACAGAAAGGGAAAGATGATGGAAAAGCCAAGGCAATGTTACAGTAGATGGAAGCTCAGGATCTTTCGGGTTTTGCTGGATAAGTCG
>Ga0224495_10001822_pt1 | contig 14577 bp, 14 predicted proteins | sample SF_Jul11_sed_USG_FD_168128 | JGI IMG/M metagenome (GOLD analysis project Ga0224495, IMG submission 168128) | Sediment microbial communities from San Francisco Bay, California, United States - SF_Jul11_sed_USGS_4_1 | ecosystem: Environmental > Aquatic > Marine > Sediment | place: USA: California... | reverse complement strand
CTGGTGTGGAGGTTCACCGTGGCGACCGCTCTGCTCGGGGCCTACGCTGTACTCAGGCGCCCTGGAGCACTGAGGGTGCCGCGAAGTGATGTCGCGCGCTACGCGCTTCTGTCGCTGGCGGGGTACTGTGCCGCATCGATATGCTTCTTCTTCGCCCTCCGAGTCATCCCGGCCTCGATCGCTGCGATACTCCTGTACACCTACCCGGCGATGGTCGCCTTGGCGGATCCACTGGTCGGCGGGCCTCCCTTGGGGAGATCGCGTCTTGCCGGAGTGGTGCTGGCATTCGGGGGCTGCGTGCTCGTCGTGGACCCTTTCTCGGAGGTCGGTGGCATCGGGTTGCTGGGCGTTCTGCTCGGACTCGGCTCTGCGGCAGGCTATGCTAACTTCAGCGTGTTGAGTTCTCGACTGCTGCCCGGTCGGTCCAGACTCGTGCTCATGACCTACATGTTCGGGTTCACGGCCGTGGCGGCCAGCGCCGCCGCGCTTGCATCGAGAACACCGTTGCTGCCTTCCGATTGGGATCCTTCCGTGTGGCTCGTACTCGCGGCCATCCTCGTTCTTCCGACGTTCGCCGCCATCTTCTTGTACCGGCTGCCATACGCGGCCTGGGTGTCGGGCAGGCCTCGCTGCTTTCGACTTTCGAGCCCCTGTTCACGATCGCTTTCGCAGCGATTCTTCTCGGCGACCGGTTCGTTTGGATCCAGTGGCTGGGTGCATCGCTCGTCCTAGGCGGCGTCCTCGTGGCCGAGGTTTCGGCTCGAAACGCCGAAAGGCCCAAGCTCAGACAAGCCTAATCAGCGCTCGAGGACAGCGCCGGCAATGAAAGCATTCCTGGTCAGCCAGGCGGCTACGACGGCAAGCGCCTGGGAACCATAGCCCCATGCAAGACACCAGACGACGCGGCGGCGCCGGAACCGGCCCGCTTCCAGCGTGCGGAACGCGAGGCCGATGGACAGCAACCAGGCGGCGAATTGAAGCAGCGGCGACACAGCGAACACGTAGGGCAGAAGGCCGAGTGCCCAAGCGCGAGTGACGGCACGGCGATCTGCGAGCGTCTTCGCTTCGGCTGCAATGGTCATGAGGGCGAGGCGGGCGGTGCACCAGAGGGCCATGACCGCCGCACTTGCGACGGCTTGACCAAGGGCGTCTCGTCCGATGAACACAGTGCCGACGATACCGATGGCGAGCGCCGTCGTGCCCACCAACACCAGTGGCTTGGTCGGTTCCGTTTCTGCAGCCGTGGGTTCGAGGAGCGATGTTCGGACATTCTGGCCGTAGCGCTTGGCGAGCGAAGCCGTCGATTCTGCGCCTTCGCGAACCAGGTGCGCGCCGCGGCCCAAAGCGTGTCGCCAAAGCGCGAACACCTCGCCTGCCGCGCGCGAGATGAGGGTCGTCCTGTCCCGCTCTGCGGGCGCATCCTTGCGTGCTAACATGGATAAGTCCAGGTTTCGTCGGCGGCAAGGCATCCATCGGAAGTCGATCTCGTCGACGCGGTGCCTTCCCGCAAAAGAGTGTACTCGACACGAACAGGGCATGGGGGTCAGGTGCGCGTCTCCTCCCGTCTCGCGTCAATGCTAAAGGTGCTCGCCGCGGCACTTGTCGTCGTGCTTCTGTTGCTGCTCGGCGCGAGCGTCTACCTCTACCGCATGTCGCTCAGTCTGCCGGACATCGACCTCGCCGGTAGCGCCGAGAACACCGCGCGCACCTCGATCGTCTATGCTGCCGACGGTTCCGTGATCGCGGAGTGGCACGGCGAGGAAGATCGCACTGTCGTACCGCTTGAGGACATCCCCCTTCCATTGCGCGACGCCGTAGTGGCTATCGAAGACGAGCGTTTCTATTCGCATAAAGGTGTGGATGTCAGGGCGATCGTCCGAGCGTTTCACGAGAACGCCGAAGAAGGTGTTGTTGCACAGGGTGGGAGCACCATCACCCAGCAAGTCGTGAAGATCCTGTGCACCCAGGGCGAGCGAACTCTTGAGCGAAAGGTTCGCGAGGCGCTTCTCGCGTTCCAGCTCGAGGCCCGCACCGACAAGGATCAGGTGCTGGAGACATACCTCAACACGGTGTACTTCGGCCATGGATCCTACGGTGTGGAGAGCGCTGCGAGGAACTACTTCGGCAAGTCGGCTTCTCAGCTCGATCTAGCCGAGTGTGCCCTACTCGCCGGTCTCGTCCGGTCTCCTGGACGGTACTCGCCGATCGACGAACCGGAGGTTGCGATCGAACGACGCGGCGTCGTCTTGTCGAAGATGCGCGATCTCGGCTACATCTCGCAGGCCGAAGAGATTGCCGCGCGCGACGCGCCGTTCGTGCTGGCTCCACCTCGCGAAGTGCCGGACACGGCTCCCTACTTCGTGGAATGGGTCAAGCAGGACTTGATTGACCGCCTCGGCGCAGACGTAGTCTTCAAGGGCGGGCTTCGCGTTCATACGACGCTCGACCCGGCTCTCCAGGCGGCTGCAGAGAAGGCGGTGCGCTCCCAGCTACCGAATCTCGACGATCCGGAATGCGCGCTCGTGGCCGTCAACTACAGAACAGGGCAAGTGGCCGCGATGGTCGGCGGGCGTGATTTTCAGGGGAATCAGTTCAACCTCGCTGCGCAGGGTCACAGACAGCCGGGGTCTGCATTCAAGCCATTCGTACTGGTGTGCGCTCTCGAAGAGGGGGTGCGGCCGGAGCAGCAGTTCGACGCATCGCCCTACTCCGTGCGAGTCGAGGACGGGGTCTGGAACGTCGAGAACTACGAGAACGCCTTCACCGAGGGACGCCTGACGTTGAGCGCGGCGACTAACTGGTCCGTGAACGCGGTCTACGCTCGTCTCATCATGCAGGTCGGCCCCGAGGACGTCGCGGCTACCGCCAGGGAGATGGGCATCGCGAGCCCCATCCAGGCGAATCCTGCGATTGCTCTTGGCGGTCTGAGCACTGGCGTCACCCCGCTGGAGATGGCGTCCGCCTATGGGACGATCGCATCCGGCGGCTACCGCATCGAGCCGACAGGCATCGTGAGGGTGACCGACGACCAAGGCGAGCTGGTCTACGAACCGGCGCTGACGTCCGAGCAGGTCATCCCCAAGACGGTGTCCGTACAGGCGTCGCTGATGCTTCACGACGTTGTGGAGAACGGAACCGGCACAGCTGCGAAGATCCCCGGGACCTGGGTAGCGGGCAAGACGGGGACCACTCAATCGTACCGAGACGCCTGGTTCGTCGGCTACGCCGATGACCTGTCCTGTGCGGTTTGGGTCGGATTCCGCGATGGCCTGGTCGAGATGACGAAGGTTCATGGCGAAAAGGTGACGGGGGGCAGCATCCCGGCAAAGACTTGGCGTGCCTTCATGGTCGGGGCCCTGAAGCACGAGAGTGCTCCCGTGACTCCAGTGGAGCCGACTCGACCTCCCGATGAGACAGTGGGCGAGGCGGATACGGCGCCGACAACGCAAGTGCTGGTCAGCATATGTTCCGACACGAAGCTACTCGCCACCAAGGGCTGTCCGGAAGTGGTAGAGATGTACCTAGACTCGTCCCTCGTTCCGGCAGGAACGTGCGAGCGTCACTGAGGGCCAAGGGAAGGGAAAGGCGTGGATCACTACAGCATTTTGCAGGTTGCACGCGACGCAGAACCAGAAGTGGTCGAGAAGGCATATCGCGCCTTGTGCCTCAAGTACCATCCGGACGTCGTACCGGAGGCGCAGCGATTGCGTGCAAATCGCAAGATGCAGCGCATCAACGTCGCATACGACGTGCTGGGCGATCCGAAGAAACGCCGGGTCTACGACTTGACCTTGCCGCCACTATCGACGCAGGGTGCGTGGGATGTGTTTCTCAGCAAGGGCCTCGTCGGCATGCTTCTCGACAAGCTCTACTCGGGTTGAGCGTAGGTCACTCCGCCGCTTCGGCCTCTGTCAGTCTGTTCTGAACCGCCCGCAAGATGGCCGGATACGAAACGGCACCGTCGTGGACCGGGACTCCGTCCAGAACCGTCACCGGGTAGAGAAGCCCACGCGTCTCCATCTCTTCGATTAGACCGCCCCGGGCGCTGCGCACGTTGTCACTCATGACGTCGTGGTATTCGATAGTCGCTGCATCGCCGAAACGGCGGTCCATCTCGTGGCGGATTATGGTGGTGACCTCCTCCGGAGACCAGGAGGGTCCTCAACCGCCGCTGAAGCAAGCCGTTTGGGAGGGAAGGTCGAACACCTCGACTCTGACTGGCTGGGTCACGTGACTCTCCTAGATCGTGCGCACCGCGCCGCCCGCACAAACGCGAGCGCACACGGCACAGCAACGGCAAAGTTCCTGTACAACATGATAACCGTTTGAGCCCGGGTATGGTCCGCCCTCGACTGGCCGAATCGCTCCGGTGGGACAGGCCAGTCGCGAGGGACAACCCGGCGATCGGTCGCACTGTGAGTTGTCGATCCTGACTCCCGTCATGCTCGTGCCTCCTACTGTCGTCGCGCCAAGGCAAGGACGGCGCAGGCCTGCGTTGGGCATTATACCCCGTGGGGTATCGTGGGCGCAAGCTACTCCTTTCATAGGGTGGCGCGCGAGCGTCGCTTCGCTGTTAATATGAACGGGGATTGCCAGGCGTGTGACGGTGGGAGGAGTCCGTGACCAAGAAGGCAAAGAGTGGCGCCACCAATCGCAGGTTGCTTGCATCCATGTTGGCGGCGGGGCTTGCGGTAGGGGTCGCGTTCCCGCTTCTTGCGAGATTCCTGGTGACACCGAAGAACTCGGGGGCGCAGGCTGTGTTTTGGGCGCTGAGTCTAGTCGCAGGCTTGGCGCTCGGTCTCGTTTGCGTGCTCTTGTCGGCACGTGCCGGCCAGCGTCTCATGCGCGACCTACTCGTTCAGTCCGCGAGGGAGTTCGACCTGCAGGTAAAGGCCGAGGGCTCTGCCGAAGACATGCGCTCCGAACTGATCGGGATCATGGATCGGTTGCAGAGTCTGATCACAAGCGCTCGCGCGATCAACAACGACATGCGTGCGCTGACGTCTCAGGTGCTTGCTGCGACCGAGGAGCAAGCCTCCGGTGCGGCGGAACAGGCGGCGGCCGTGACAGAGACGTCGGCGACGGTGGAGGAGCTAGCGCAGACGTCCAAGCAGATCGCGGAGAACTCCACGGCTGTCGTTTCGGTCGCAGAGCGCACGCTGGCAAGCGCGGAAGAAGGCATGCGGGCCGTCGCGGACACCACTGAGGGCATCGAGGAGATTCGGGTCAGCACGCAACAGGCTTCGGACAGGATACTCGCGCTCGGCGAGCGTAGTCAGGAAATCGGGCGCGTTCTCGTGATCATCGATGACATCGCCGAACAGACGAAGATCCTTGCGCTGAACGCGGCTATCGAGGCCGCGAGGGCTGGCGAGGCGGGCAAGGGCTTCGCGGTGGTCGCCGAAGAGATTCGCAAGCTGGCCGATTCGGTCACGGAGTCCACCCAGGAGATCGGTCGCGTCGTACGGGAGATACAAGCCTCGACTTCGCAGCTCATCATGTCGACCGAACGCGCCGCGAAGAAGGTCGACGAGGGCAAGAATCTGGCCGGCAGCACGGCCGACGCGCTCGACAAGATCGTGCATCAGGTCGAGGAGACCACCGATTCAGCCAAGCAGATCTCCATCGCCACGCAGCAGCAGCGGACTGCCTCAGACCAGGTCGTGCTGTCGATGAGAGAGGTCGCACAGGTAAGCCAGCAGGCAGCCGAGACCTCGCGTCAGATCTCGGCTGCGATCATGGACTTGAACCGCCTGGCCGACAACCTTCTGACTTCCTAGCCACATGAATCGCGTGGCGGAAAGTCTGGCGCACGCCGGCTTCGCGTTGCCCGACGCCCCGTCCGCTGTCGGCATGTATGCTCCTGCGGTGCGCGCGGGGAGTCTCGTCTTCACCTCGGGGCAGCTGCCGTTTGCCGACGGAGTCCTGATCTCGGTCGGCAAGGTGGGCGCAACAGTCAGCGAGGAGGACGCCCGCGCGTGCGCGCGCCAGGCTGCCCTGAATGCCCTGGCGGCAGCCTCTCTGGTATGCGACCTGGACGACGTCTGCAGCGTCGCCAGACTGGCGGGATACGTCTCCTCAGAACGAGGCTTCATCCGCCAACCTTCGGTCGTGGACGGGGCGAGCGAAGTCCTCCACGCAGCGTTCGGCGAGGCCGGAGTTCACGCGCGCGAGGCGGTCGGTGTCGTCGCCCTGCCCCTCGATGCGCCCGTCGAGGTGTCCCTGACTTTGGTGCTACACGAAGCACATGACGAGAAAAGCACACCGGACGTGTAGGAATGGGGCTTGGCGTGGCGAAATGACAACGGGTGGGGGCAGTCTAGTCCCGTTGTGTACGTGAGTGCGTTCTTATATCGTTAGCGCGATAGGCGGACATGTGCCGCCTTTCACGTGCGCGTCGTGTAGGCCTCGAATTGAGCAAGGAGAGATGCGTATGCCGAAGGTCTCCCTGGCAGGGTTCAAGGACCCCGTGCGTAGGCCGCGGTACATCATCTGGACAGGAGCCGTAGTCCTGATGCTTGCTGCGTTCGTGATCGTCGCTATCGGTGCGACGTCGACGTACTGGTTCTGCGCGAACGTCTGCCATAAGGTGCAGGACGATGCGATTGCTGGCTACAACGCCTCGTCGCATTCCGAGGTTTCCTGCATGGCGTGCCACATGCCGGTCAACGCAAACCCGATCATCTTCATCATCCACAAGGCGGAGGCTCTCGGGGAGCTCTATCTGACCGTCACTGACAACTTCGAGATTCCCTTGAACGCCGAGTCGCACTACTCGCTGGAGTTGAAGTCTAAACAGTGCACCCAGTGTCACTCCTCGAATCGGAATGTGACGCCCAGCGACGGGATCATCATCAATCACGTGATCCACGAAGAAGAGGGCGTGGGCTGCACGCTTTGCCACAACCGCGTTGCCCACAACGAGGACTCTCCTGAATCCGAGCCCAAGCTCAAGGATCCGACCACCGGAGAGGTAGGCCACAAGCATCCCAACTTCATGGAGATGACCGCTTGCTTCCGCTGTCACGGCCTTGAGGCCGGCTCCGATGCGCCGGGAGCTTGTTCTGCTTGCCACCCGGCTGATTTCGAGCTCAAGCCCCCGAGCCACTTCGAGAGGGACTTCTATCCCGCAGGTCACGCTGAGATGGCCGTCGAGGAGATAGCTCGAGTCGAAGAGGCCAAGGCCGAGGGCGGGGAGGCGGTGGAGGAGCCCGTCGAGGAAGGCTCCGAGGAGTCCACTTCGGGCAGCGACGCATCGGGCTTCGGTCTCGAAGCTGCGTATGCGGAAGAAGCGGCCACCGAAGGAGAGGCCACCGAAGGTTCGGCGACTCCGGAAGCCATCAGCGCCGAGACCGAGGAGGCAGGAGCCGAGACGGACGAGGGCGAAGGCGATGAGGCCAGCGAGGCCGAAGTGGAGGAATGGGTCGAGGCCATGCTCGAGCTGCCTGTCGACCAGATCAACTACTGCTCCACATGTCACCTCGATACCTTCTGCGGCAACTGCCACGGCATGGAGATGCCGCACCCGACCGCCTTCATAGAGAAGGAGCATCCGGACGTAGCCAAACAGAAGGCCGACAAGTGCGAACTGTGCCATCAGCCGGCCAAGACGTTCTTCTGCGAGAAGTGCCACCACGGCGAGAAGTCAGCCGGTTGGGAGTACAACGCCAAGGAAGCATGGCAGACCCAGCACGCCAAGGCCGTCACGAAGAGCGGCGTGTCCAGCTGCCTCGAGGCGTGCCACGAGATGAAGTTCTGCCAGGACTGCCACACGAAGCTGAAGCCACTCCCGACGTCCCACAAGGACAAGAAGTGGCTGCACAACGAACTCACGGTCACCAACTACCCAAGCGAGGCAGCAAAGCCCTCGGCGTTGCATGCAGTAAACGCGCAGCAGCAGATCGAGGCATGTGAGGTCTGCCATGGTGGCGGTGGAGCCAACTCCAAGTTCTGCAAGGGCTGTCACGAGTACGAGATGCCGCACCCGGACACGTTCATGGGATTCCACTCCAAGAGCGGAAAGAAGGATGCGGATCAGTGCCGGTTCTGCCACCAGATCAAGGAGATCTGCAGCAACTGTCACCATGCCGGAGCAAGCACGACGAGGTCGTGGGTCAAGGTACACGGCGGCGTGGTGAACACGGAAGGCTCTGGCGGGTGTCTCGAGAAGTGCCACAAGCAGGACTTCTGTGTGGATTGCCACACAGGTGAGAAGGTCGTGCCGGCATCGCATGACAAGTCCGGATGGACGAATCGGGCGAAGGCCGACGCACCAGCTGTTCACACGACGACGTTCGGGGGCCAGCCCGACAGCTGCACCTACTGTCACGGCGGCAATGCCCCCAACGACAACAAGTTCTGCAAGGCCTGCCACAAGATCAACATGCCGCATCCCGACGACTTCAAGGACACGCACAAACAGAGCTTCGCAGACAAGCAGCTCAAGAAGTCGCAGTGCGACACGTGCCACAAAGCGGTATTCTGCAACGCTTGCCACCATCCCGCGTCCACAGCCAAGAAGCCGTGGGTCAACGACCACCCGCGCGTGGTCAAGAAGGATGGCGCAGCACCTTGCTTCGAGTGCCACGAGGAGACATTCTGCTCGTACTGTCACGTGCGTGAGGCCTCGAAGTACATAGACTAGTGTCACAAGTCTACTTGTAGGTCTCGAGGGCCGACCCGTTAGCGGGTCGGCCCTCTTGGATGCCTGAAGCTGCACGTCAAGGAGTCTTTGCCTGCGTATCTGCGAGCGTGTATGATACACGCTCGTCGGGATGTGGCTCAGCTTGGTAGAGCGCTGCGTTCGGGACGCAGAGGTCGTGGGTTCGAATCCCGCCATCCCGACCACGAATGTCCTGACGGCAGACCGGTCTTGACCGGTCTGCCGTCTCCTTTCGAGAAGACAGGATTCGTGCAGCCCATGCTGGAGAACCTGCTGCAATGGATGGGCATGGGGTTATGCCACCAGCTGCCCGAGCGCTCGTTTACCGGCGGCGGAGTTCAGGTACCCGTCTGCGCCAGGGACACCGGGATATACGCCGGTTTCGCCGTGGCACTTGTTCTCTTGGGATTGATGGAGCGCAAGCGGCGTTCGGCCGAAGTACCTCCGATGTCGATCACGCTGGCGTTGATCGCGGGTATCGCTCTGATGGCGCTCGATGGACTGACGTCGTATCTAGGCATTCGCGAGACGAACAACGCCCTTCGTCTTACAACCGGTCTCGCGGCAGGCTTCGCCATCGGTGCATTCACGATACCGTTGCTCAACGCGCAGCTCTGGCGGCGGTCGGGGCAGACGCGGGTGCTGGGGAGAGCTAGGGACGTCGCGCTCTTCCTGGCGGCGATCCCGGTCACCGGGGCGATCGTCATGTGGGTCATGCCGAGCCTTGGTGTCGCGTATCCAGTTCTGGTCGCCGTCGCCATTCTCGTGACGTTCACATCGGTCAACCTGGTCATCGTCTGTCTCATTCCGCTGTTCGACAGGAGATTCGACCGTTTGCGCGATACCGGAATCGCCGTGGGTTTCGCCTTCGCCCTGACAATCGTGGAACTCGGCCTGTCCTCCTTGCTGCGCGTCTTCTTGGTTGGGGTTGCGGCATAGGGACAGAGTCGAGTGATGCCGACAGGTTTCCAGCAGCGTGTTCATGCGATAGAGTCGTACATAAGCCGTGCGTGAAGGGGGTTGTACGTGGTCTACACGAACAAGGACCGTGTGAACGTTCTGATTGCGACATCGGTCTATCGCATCGAGGGCGAGATGTACGTCTTGGCCGGCAGCCGCCTGACTGATGCACTCAACTCCAAGGCAAAGGACTTCTTCGCGATAACCAACGCAAAGGTGTTCGATCTGCAGTCGGACCACCTGTTGTATGAGGCGCCGTATCTCGCAGTGAACCGCGACGCCATCGCGGTGCTCTTCCCTCTATAGGGGTCGATGTCAGACCCGACCGCTAGCCTTCCATGCGAACGTAGGTTCGTGTGGGAGGTGTTCTTTTGCGATGCAGGTCAGCCCAGGTTGGATGCAACGCCATCTTGACGGTGTGATGCACGACGCGCTGGACAGGGGTGTTCCTCGTTGGCTTGCGGAGGAGGCCGCACTCATCACTATGGAGCGTCTCGGATTCGACGAGGACTCGGGGCGAGCAGGAGGGACGGCTCGCGTTCGCGGGTACTTCTGGGGAATCGTGCGCAACAGGTGTCTCGAGTCTCGCGATCGGCGATTGGACTCGCTGGCCGAGAGGTTCGTCCATGCATCCGTCATCGCCGATGTTCAGGCGGCAGGTGGGGCCGTGCAGGTATTCGAGCGCACCTCGGAAGTCTGTCGCGCCGGTCTGTCGGCACGGGTTCCAGCGCAGTTGGAGCTGGCCCTATAGAGCCGGTTATCGAGAAGAAGTCGCGAGCAGTACCTGGCCGGTGTCGCGATCGAAGACCCACATCCGGGTGTTCTCCAGCTCCCCCTCGGCCGAGCCCCATACTTCCATGACGATCCATGCCGGATGGTCGTCCACAGTGGCTTCCTCGGCGAAGTACGGTACGGATCGCGATTCGCCCGGGAATGAGTCGGTCAGGAGGGTAGCCAGGCGCTCGGCTTCGCCACCTTTGGCCCGAAGGTCAACGAGTTGGTCGTGTCTCAAGGACTCTGCGTCGGAGGTCGGTCGCCCCTTGAACTCGGGTTCCGCCACTTCCGCTGTGACGCGGCGCACGCTCTCGAGGGTGTATTCGTTGCCGGAGGCTTGGTATTCGAAACGAGCCCCACCGCAGCCAGCGAGGACCGACACAGCCAGTAGTAGGGCAGTGACGGGAATCGATGCGGTTCCGTGTACTGGGCGCATGCCCCTCACTTGCTCCTTCGGAAGGCACTGCTGCCATAGTAGACCACGTCGTCCGACGCGACGAGGCGTATAGTGTGGTGTGGCGCATCGTAGAGCTTGGCACGGGGGCGTTGATGCAGAACATCATCTGTTTTAGTTCGGATTTCGGTCTCGAAGATACATGGGTCGGCGTCTGTCACGCGGTTATCCACGAGGCGTGTCCTCATTCCAGGATAGTCAATCTGTCCCATCTGATTCCCGCGTTCGACATCCGAAAGGGCGCGGCCGTCGCTGCGGCAGGCGTCTACCAGCTTCCGGAAGCCATACACCTGGTAGTTGTCGATCCCGGTGTCGGCGGAAGCAGGGCCGATCTTTGCCTCGTGTGCGAGAGTGGGACGCGACTTGTCGGCCCGGACAACGGCGTCCTGATTCCTGCCTCGCGTCGAGCTGGAGGAGTCGAGTGTGCTATCGCCATCGATTCCGACAAGATAGACTTCCGCTCACCGCTTGCGACTTTCCATGCCCGTGATGTCATGGCTCCCGCGGCTGCAGCACTCGCATGCGGCGTTGAGCCTTCCTCACTCGGCCACCCAGTCGATCCCGCCGGACTCACGCCCGGACCGTTCGGGCCATGTGTTCAGGAGGGCTCCCACGTCAAGGCCGAGGTCGTAGACATCGACCGCTTCGGCTCGATAAGAATCGGCATAACCGATGAAGAGCTCGGTGAGTTCGGGTTCGACAGGGGTACTCTCGAACTCGGCTTCGGCCACGTAGTGATCGAGGTCCCCTTCCGCGAGACGTTTTCGGATGTCGGGGAAGGCGAGCCGGTGGCCCTGCTGGACTCCTCCGGCTGGCTCACGCTCGCCCTCCGCACTGACAGTGCTGCCGATCGATACGGCATCGAACCTGGTGATGCGGCTCGCGTGCGATCTGCCGGGTAGCATCCTTCACCTGTCAGACCTTCGGCGTATGTTGGCTTGCAGAGTCGGCGACACCGAGGGGATGCCCGATGAAGGCGCAGTGGGTTCAGGACTTGACGGATGGTCGGCGCATTGACGATTCGTTTGCCTTGACCGCGCGACAGCTCAGAACGTCGCGAACGGGCGACGCATACCTCTCCCTGGAGTTGGGCGACCGAACAGGCCGAATCGGTTCTGTGCTCTTCAAGCCGTCCTCGACTGCGGTCGCCATCCCGACCGGTGCGATCGTCAGGGCGACAGGAGTCGTCACGACCTACCGTGGTCAGAGGCGCGTTTCGCTTCAGGACATGAAGGTGTGCCGCTCCTACTCTGCCGAGGATTTCGTCCCGGGTGGGGCCGCCGACGTCGAAGAACTCAAACGCCGCTTCAGGACGCTCGCAGCATCCGTCACGGATCGTCGCCTTCGGCGCGTCCTCTCGGTCGTCTTCGGCGACAAGGGGTTCTTGCGGCGCTTCGAACAATGTCCGGGTGCCCAATCGCACCACCACGCATATCTAGGCGGGCTTCTCGAACACACGGTAGCAGTGGCGACGCTCTGCGCCGGCTCGGCGGGCCTATATCACGATGTCGATCGCGACCTGCTCGTCACCGCGGCGCTTCTCCACGACATCGGCAAGGTCGACGAACTCAGCTGGGGGACGACGATCGAGTACACGGATGACGGACGCCTGGTTGGACATGTCGTACTCGGAGAACAGCGAGTGCTTGGGCAAGTCTCGGCAAAAGCTCCGGAGGTCCCGCGCGCTCTTCTGACCCGGCTCCTGCATGCTGTGCTGTCGCATCACGGCGAACTCGAATGGGGCGCGCCCAAACGACCTTCGACTCTGGAGGCGCTGCTGCTGCACCACGCAGACAATATGGACGCGAAGGCCTCGGGGTTCACTGAGTTGACCGTCGGGGCGTCTGCGCTCGATGAGCGGTGGACGGACGCGCAGAACCTGTTCAGGAGGCCGCTATTCGCTCCGTCGGCTGTCGACGACGATCGTCCGCAAAGGACGCGCGAGGACGATCAGTACGCGTGCAGCCCGGGATAGGCACAACGCTCATCGCAGCGACATTTGGGAATGCTCTAGAATCATCGGCGTAGCGACCCCGTTCCGAGGAGTGACCAGATGCAGTATCCCCAGGCCGAGATCGGCGTCTTCGGCGGAAGCGGATTCTACGAACTGATTGACGAGCCGCGAGAGTTCAAGGTGGACACCCCCTACGGTGCGCCTTCGTCACCCGTCATGTATGGCGAGATCAGCGGGCGCAGCGTGGCTTTCCTGCCGAGGCACGGCGTCGATCACCAGTATCCGCCGCACATGATCAACTATCGTGCGAACGTCTACGCGATGAAACTGTTGGGCGTCTCGAGGATTATCGGCCCGAATGCGTGCGGCTCACTTCGGAAAGATGTGGCACCGGGAGACTTCGTGATCTGCGACCAGTTCGTCGACCGCACGTGTGGCCGCGCGGACACGTTCTATGACGGGCCCACCACGACTCACGTCTCGTCGGCCGATCCGTACTGCCCCACGATGAGACAAGCGGCTATCGACGCCGCTGGAAAGCTCGGCATCAAGGCGCATCCCACAGGAACGGTGGTCGTGATCCAAGGTCCACGGTTCTCGACGCGCTCGGAGTCCAAATGGTTCGCGTCGCAGGGCTGGGAAGTCATCAACATGACGCAATACCCGGAGTGCTATCTCGCTCGCGAACTCGAGATCTGCTACTGCAACATCTCGCTTATCACCGACTACGATGTCGGCACCGAAGACACGCCGCCTGTCACCAACGAAGAAGTCATCCGCGTGTTCAACGAGAACAACGCCAAGGTCAAGCAGCTGCTGTACGAGATGATTCCGAACTTGCCCGCGCAGCGTGACTGCGTTTGCGCTCGCGCTCTCGAGGGAGCGCAGTTCTAGGGCGGAAACAGCGAAAGGAATAGGTCCGTGTTCGGCTTGCCGTCGCTTCGCATAGGGAAGATCTTCGGCATCCCGGTCGAAGTCAACACGAGCTGGTTCATCATCTTTGCGCTGGTGGCCACGTCGCTGTCTTTCAGTTACTACCCGGCGGTGTTCGGATGGCCGCCAGCCGTATCGATCGCGAGCGGCGTGATCACGACCCTGCTATTCTTCGCCTCGGTCGTGGCACACGAGATGAGTCACTCTCTCGTGGCACGCGCCGGCGGTCTTCGCATCAACAAGGTCACGCTGTTCCTGTTCGGGGGCGTGGCGGAAATGGCGGAGGAGCCTCACGGACCTGGCCGCGAGTTCGCGATGGCGGTGGCCGGTCCTGCGATGAGCCTCTTGCTGGCAGGTTTGTTCTTCTTCGGCTACGTGGTACTCGCTGTCGCCGGCGCCAGCGACATCATCTGGGGACCCGCTCGCTACCTCGGGATGATCAATCTGTTCGTGGCCATGTTCAATCTGCTTCCGGGATTTCCGCTCGACGGCGGTCGTGTCTTCCGTTCATTCGTGTGGGCCGTAACGGGTGATCTGCTCAAGGCGACACTTTGGGCGACCCGTGCGGGACAGGTCATAGGGTTCTCAATGGTCGGGGGCGCCGCCATCGGAGTGTTCAACGGGCGGCTGGATTTCGCTTGGCTCGGTCTGATGGGATTCTTCCTGACGATTCTCTCGGAATCCGCCTATCGCCAACAGCTCGCCAAGTCGCGCCTGGCATCGGTCACCGTCGCTGACATAATGACGCCGAGCCCCTTGGTCGTTCCCGGTGAGGTCACGCTGGAGCAACTTGCGCACGACTACTTTCTCGGCGGGCGCCACAGCCGCTATCCAGTGTTG
>Ga0224495_10001821_pt1 | contig 14586 bp, 11 predicted proteins | sample SF_Jul11_sed_USG_FD_168128 | JGI IMG/M metagenome (GOLD analysis project Ga0224495, IMG submission 168128) | Sediment microbial communities from San Francisco Bay, California, United States - SF_Jul11_sed_USGS_4_1 | ecosystem: Environmental > Aquatic > Marine > Sediment | place: USA: California... | reverse complement strand
CTAATATTTTTACTATTACATTTTCTGCAAGTTATATTTATCATAGCATTTCCCCCTCTTAATATGAAGAAACACTTTAAAAATTATTTCAGTTTATTTTTTATTACTACCGATACTTCAAATATCAGTTTGTATAAAATCAATACCTGAAAAGGATTTTGGTGTTTTTTTTCGACTACGATTTCATCGACAAGTTATAGTGGCAAGCAGGACAATAGGTAGGCTCAGTGACCGAATTGTGTTGTGAGTTACCCGGTCAAACCGGGTAATGACGAGAGAGGAAGGAGTGGATACTGGCCTACACCAGTATGACAGGGGGGGGTGCGGTATGACGGGTGACAGAGGGATGTTGTAGAAAATCGTTTTCTATTGGGGAAGAAAAGATATATTATTTGGAATTTTTAGAGTAGCTTTTCCGTTCTTTGTTCGTTGTTTCTTCGTTCTATGTGGTGTTGGTTATAATTATGTTTATAGGATGTTACCATCTTGATTGTGGTGAGTTTCTGTCATAGTTTGATGAGAGATAGTCTTAACGGTAACCAGACCGGGTGGAACGATGTAGGAATGGGAATACTGTAATGGTATGATAAAGAATCTGTTGAATTAACAGAAAATGGGATTAATATTTTTCAGTTTATGATTAATGGTTCAGTCAAGTGATACTTTAACTTCTTATTTTTAGTTGTCACACCTGTTTTATGCTTATCAAGTTCAATTTTTGCTTTGTAAAGTTAGTCTAATTTCTGATCAGGTTTATTTTTCTTTTTATTCAACACATTTTAATAAGTTTCTTCAAAGCCATTGATGTTTAGATAAGACAATATTGACCATATATGTTTTGCTAAGTGTTACTCATCAACTAAACGATTTTACGAGAGTGGAAATTATCCATAGGGAAGGCTGGACCAGGATCTATTTTACGTTTTTGTGAGATATCATCGTGCCCAACAACATCCTGTAGGCTATAATGTTCAACCAGCAATTGAGTTATTTCTAAAGCAACTTCAAGTTGTTTATCTGTGTATTTGTGCCAAGCACTCGTTACAGTCTCATTTTTATGAATGGCTAGTATAACTTCAGATGATGGATAAACCTTTCCAAACCAGGCATACCATTTACCGTTGTTTGACTGGGTTAATCTACCTGCATTGTCTAATTCAATCCCTATGGAATAATTATTTAGCCCAACTCTATTTCTCCAACTACTTTTTCCTGCATGCCACGCTTTAATATTAAATGGAATAAGCTGTGTAACAGTTCCATCTCTTCCGATGACTAAGTGAGCAGAAGCTCTGGATCTCGGATTGGTGAGCCATTTTACAGATGAAGATAGATCTCTACCAGCTGTGAAGTGAATTACTAAATACTCAGGGGTAATAATTCCACCATGATTAGGACTTTGGACATAATTAACATCTTGACTATCATTAAAGATGAGACGATGATTTTTATTAATAGTCATAAACCTACTCCTATAAACTTATTGGTTAAAATTGATATTGTATAATGCAATCTCACATTATCTTACCAATTAACTTATAAGTCTGCTTCGGTTTATGATGTTTTAATTAATAACTACTATAAAGCAAATTACTATTTTTTTAGATGTTCAATGCGTAAGCTTTAGTTACACACAATAAAGAGTATGTTAACCTCTTAAATGTGCCATTAATAAAGCAATGTCGGTTGGATTAACTCCTGATATTCTTGCTGCTTGACCAATTGAAGCAGGTCTAACCTTTTTTAGCTTCTCCCTTGCTTCTGTTAAAAGACCTTCTATTTTGTTATAGTCGAACTCATCTGGAATTTTCTTATTTTCTAATCTCTTAAACCTTTCTATTAAATCATTTTGTTTTTGTATATATCCTTCATACTTTGACTGAATCTCAATTTCCAGTATTTCATCTTCGTTTAAATCACCAAGTTCAGGGTAAAAATCTATAAAATCTTTTAAAAAAATATCCTTACGTTTTAATATGGTACTTAATGTTGTACCCGCCAAAATATTATTTTTCTTATAGAGTAATCGATTTGCAAGTTCTTCATTCTTAATATGCCAGTTTTTAAGGAAATTTACACCTTTTTTAACTGTAGAAAACTTTTTTTCATAATAACTAAAAGAATCATCATCTATTAAACCAAAGCGATGACCATAATGCATTAATCTCTCATCAGCATTATCATACCGCAAATTCAATCTGTGCTCTGCTCGTGAAGTAAACATCCTATAAGGTTCTGTAGTACCTTTGGTAATAAGATCATCTATTAGAACACCAATATAAGCTTCTGTTCTATCCAATATAAAGGGTGACTCACCTTTCATCTTTAATACTGCGTTAATACCAGCTATGAGACCCTGAGCTGCTGCTTCTTCATACCCACTCGTACCGTTAATCTGACCTGCAAAATATAGATTATCAATTAACTTAGTCTCCAAAGTATTTTTAATCTGAATAGGATTACAATAATCATACTCAATCGCATAACCAATTTTAATTATCTCAGCATTCTCGAGCCCTTCAATGGAGTGAATTACGTCATATTGCACATCCTCGGGTAGAGAAGAAGATAATCCATTAATATATACCTCACTTGTATTTAAACCCTCAGGCTCAAGAAACAGTTGGTGCCTATCTTTTTCCGAAAACCTAATCACCTTATCTTCTATGGAAGGACAATACCTAGGTCCAACCCCCATAATTTGTCCTGAATATAAGGGTGAGCGTGAAATATTATTTTCAATTATCTTATGTGTACGAATATTAGTATAAGTTATGTAACAATCAATTATAGTTTTAGGTGGCTCACTGGTAAAATGCGAAAAACTAAATGGTATACTATCATTGGGTTGTACTGTAACTCTAGAAAAATCGATGCTATTTTTATTAATACGTGCAGGAGTACCAGTTTTCAATCTACCAACTTCAAAACCCAAGTCTCTTAAACAATTAGATAAGTTTTCAGCAGAGAATTCCCCCATCCTACCAGCCTTTTGCTGAAAATCTCCAATATGAATTAACCCCTTTAAAAATGTCCCAGTTGTTATAATAATAGTTTCTCCAATATAACTAACTCCCCTTTCAGTAATTACACCCTTTACCATCTTATCTTCAATAATCAAACTACTAACAACATCTTGTATAATTTCAAGATATTCCTGATTTTCCAGGATCTCCTTCATTTTATTTTGATAGGACATCTTGTCGGCCTGAGCTCTAGGTGCCCATACCGCAGGACCCTTCTTTGTGTTTAGCATCTTAAATTGAATTCCCGTCTCATCTATTGTTTTAGCCATTTCACCACCAAGAGCATCAATCTCACGAACAATATGACCTTTAGCTAATCCACCAATAGCAGGATTACAAGACATTTTTGCAATACTATCTACAGTCATTGTTATTACAAGCGTACTAAATTTTTGCCTCGATATAGCTAAAGCTGCTTCCACACCAGCATGACCAGCCCCAACAATTATAGATTTATAAGTTTTAGGAAAAATCATTAATTTTGCACCCTCAAATTTAATTTAAATTTATATATTTTTCTAAAACAATCAAATTTAAATTAATTGTTAGTTTATTGTGTGACATAAGGATAAAATCAACTACCTAAAGATTTCTAAATGTTTTTTTGTAAAAAAAATTAAAAAAATGACTTGCATTTTCTTGCATTTACAATATATTTAGGTCATTACAAATTAGGGGGGAAGTATTTAATGACTAGAGCAGACGTCGTCAATCAGATCAGCGAGGAAGTGAGTTTTCCAAAAAAGGATATTGATACAGTGATAACTCTCCTCCTGAAAAAGGTTACCGAGAAAATCGTTAATGGAGAGACCATCTACTTTAGAGGTTTTGGAACATTTGGAACTAAAGTTAGAAAGGAACGCATTGCTCGTAATTTAAAGACTAATGAAAAATTACGTGTCCCTGAACACAAAGTTCCCTATTTTCAACCAGGTAAAGAGCTTAAGCAAATTAAGCAGAATTCTAAAATACAAAATACAAAAAAATAATTTTACATTATTTTTCTATTATAAAATTAATTACATAATGTAAAATTCTTTTAATATATGTTTTTATTAATTTTATTTTAGAATTTTGTAATTTTTTTCCTAAAGTTCTTATTAACAAACCAATGTCAAAGTTAAAAGATATAGTCTCTTTTATAAATGAATATCTTAAAGTTGATCAATTTCAGGATTATTGTCCCAATGGACTTCAAGTTGAAGGAAACAACCAGGTAAACCATATAGTTTCAGGGGTTAGCGCATCATACGAACTTTTTGAGAAGGCTCACAAAATTGATGGCGATTTAATACTGGTACATCATGGTCTTATATGGGGTAACAATCCAATAACAATTACAGGAAACTTTAAGAGACGACTAAAAATACTACTTGATCATTCTATTTCTTTAATAGCTTATCATTTACCCCTTGATGCTCACGAGGAAGTAGGTAATAATGCTATTATAGCTAAACAATTGGAACTTGTTGATACAAAAACATTTGCAAAATACAAGGGCAGAGATATTGGTGTAACAGGTTTTCTCAAAAATGAACTTAGCTTAATTGATATTGAAAATATAGTAAAAAGTCTTTTTAATGCTAATTTAACGAGTTATCCTTTTGGTAACTCTACAATTAAAAAAATTGCTGTAGTTTCAGGTGGTGCCAGTGAGCAATTAATTGCAGCTTCAGAAAGAGAATGCGATCTTTTCCTAACTGGAGAAGTTAGTGAGTCTACTATGCACCTTGCAAAAGAAGAAAAAATTAATTTTATTGCTGCTGGTCACTATAATACAGAAAAATTGGGTGTTCAAGCAATAAGTGAACGGGTAGCAAAGGAGTTTAACATTAAACATACATTTATTGATATCCCAAACACTGTATAGAAATGATTTTACTATTTAAAATATTACCAATACGCTTTATAAGCAAAGTAACTGGAATATTAGCTGATTTAAATCTCCCTAAATGCCTAATAAAACCACTACTATCATTGTATGTTAAGTTCTTCAAAGTTAATATTGATGAAATGATACACCCCATTTCTCACTATAGTACATTTAATGATTTTTTTACTCGTTCCATAAACCTATCTAGTAGACCAATTAGCCCTGATCCAAATATCATAATATCTCCTGTTGATGGTACAGTAGTAGAATACGGGAATATCATTAATGATAAAGCTTTGCAAGTAAAGGGAGTAGCATATTCCATTTTTGAACTTATCATTAATAACGATTATAGCAAGCGATTTTTAAACGGACATTTCATCACTATCTATCTAAGCCCAAAAGATTATCACAGAATTCATATACCATACGATGGAAAAAGCATTGCAGTTGAATATAACAGAGGAAAACTTTATCCAGTAAATAACATTGGTTTATATAAAATCAAAAACCTTTTTGTAGTAAATGAACGACTTACTACATTCTTTAATACATCTTTTGGACTAACAGCTTTAGTTAAGGTAGGTGCTACAAACGTCGGTAGGATCAAAACAGTATACCCATTACCATGGACAAAACCTGAAATGAAGAAAAAATCACTTTTTAGTAAATTAAACAATCTTTCCTACAAAAGAGGTGATGAACTTGCTCGCTTTGAACTTGGATCTACTATAATTCTTCTATTTGAAAAAGATAAAATCGATTTTCTAGAAACATTAAAATCAGGTGACTCCCTCAAAATGGGTCAATCCATTGCCCAAATTAAAAATCCTTCAGCAAAATAATATTCAAAAATAGTTAACTTGTAATGGCTTCTTGACGGTTTTTCTCAAAACTTATCTTTTTTAGCTTTTTTTCATCAAATTTCTTGATATCTTAATTACAATGACATCAAAATTTAGGATAACTTATGATAAGAATTATAATTGTTAGAGATACAAGTTCTCGTCTTTCAAAAGATAGAATGAGACAAATACAAGACATTTTTAAATATAATTTCCCTCATTTGAACGAATATGCAGAAAAAATCCCTGACCTAATTAGCAATCCTATACAGCATCAATATTGCTCAATATTGTTTGTTGCCGAAGGAGCACTTGGAAGAGTTGATGGGTTTGCTCTTGTCATTTATTTTTCAAAGGAAAACTTTTGTTTTCTTGATTTTATTGCCACTCGTTCAGGATTGAAAGGACGTGGTGTTGGTAGCGCATTGTATGAATCAGTAAGTGAATATTGTAAAAACCTTTCAATAAAAGGAATTTACCTTGAAGTACAGCCTGATTCACCAAAACTCACTCCCAATCCAGAGGAACTTAAGCTAGCAGCTCTTCGTATCCAATTTTATGAACAACAGGGTGTACGAATAATAGAAAATCCATCATATTCCATCCCTGTGGGAAATCCTCCTACAACAGCATACTTAATGTTTGATGGACTAAATTTAACAAATTCACTCAGTAAACGTGACGTTCAAGAAGCACTGAAAATGATCTTTGAAACTCGTTTTGCAAAATCTGTTACACTAGATTATGTAAATAATGTTATAGAATCATTTAAAGATGATCCCATAAAATTCAGACCATTTTTATACATCAAATCAAATCGCAACGCAAAAATAAGGCAGGAAAGAAAATCTTCACTTACTTATACTTCAGTTTTTAGTACAAAACACGAAATACACCATATTAAGGAACGTGGATATTTTGAAAGACCTGTACGTGTTGAGGTAATTCGAGAAGTTATAAATAGTATGGATGGTTTTACCACTGTCACACCGCGAGAACATGGAGAAAAATGGATTCTTGCTGTTCACGAACGAGTTTTTGTTAATTATCTGCGAAATGTTTGTTCAGCTCTGCAAGGAAGACCAATATATCCAGACACCTTTCCAATACGAAGACCAGAAAATAGACCCAAACAGTTACCTGTTCAAGCCGGTTATTACTGTCTTGATACTGGAACTCCTCTTTATGCAAACGCATATAAAGCTGCACGATCTGCTGTAAATGCTGCTTTAACTGGAGCTGACGAAATTCTTGCAGGAAAAAGACTTGTATATGCTGTTTGTAGACCTCCAGGACACCATGCAGGAAAAAACTTTTATGGAGGATTCTGCTACTTTAATAATGCGGCAATTGCTGCAAATTATTTGAGCATTGAAGGGAAAATTGCTATTCTTGATATTGATTTTCATCATGGGAATGGCACTCAAGACATTTTTTATACCCGAAAAGATGTTCTAACAATCTCTATTCATGGACATCCAGATTATTCTTACCCATATTTTAGTGGTTATGAAAATGAAATTGGTGAAGGTGAAGGACTTAACTATAATTTTAATTTTCCTTTACCACCCAAAACAGAGGAAGCTAAATATATGAAAACTTTAGAAAAAGCAATAAATATTATAACAAAATTTAATCCTGATATAATAGTTTTATCACTAGGATTTGATATTTTAAAAGGTGATCCCACTGGAACATTTCTTCTTGGACCAAAAATATTTGGAAAAATAGCGAGTCATATAACCTCTATAAAAAGACCATTACTTATTGTTCAGGAGGGAGGATATAATATTAGAGGTATCCGTAACGGAGTATCAGCCTTCTTTAAAGCAATTTATTAGTTTTAATATTTTGTAAAATAATATTAATTTCCCTTTGAATTGCTTCCATCTGCCCAAAGATCAATACTATTGAACATTTTATTTACTGATTTATACAAGGTTGTGTGATCCCATACTTTCGTACATTTTTAAAAGAGCTATCAGCCAGGCAAGGGTGGATTCAGCACCTTGATTTTCGTTTACACCGTATGATCCAAGACCATCTTTACACCCACCGCTTTCAAAATCATAGAGGGTTATATTATGATCATTTCTACCAAGAAACCATCCTAAACATTTTTCACTTTCTTTAAGCCATTTTATTTCTTTTGTAATATTGTATAGATCAACACAAGCATCAATTAAAGACATTGCTTCAATGGGTTGCTGATCAAAGGAGGATTTATTATTGCCATATACATACCAATTAGCATTACCAATAACCGATAGATGTCCTTCAGTGGAGGTTTGTTTATCCAGAAGCCATTTTAAAACTTTTACTCCCATTTCAAACATATCAGGATTTGGTATACTTTGCCCTGCCAGTATCAAAGCATGGGCTAGTTTAGCATTGGCATAGGCAACAATGTCTTCACACCAGGGCCAGTCTTCTTTGCTGTTTGCTATAAAAAAATTATATAGCTTTTCAGCCATTATTGTTCGTATATTTCTTAAGTTAGAATCTCCGTGATATACACTTAAATATGAATGTAGACCAATGATAGCAAATGCCATGGCTCTAGGCGAAATAAAACTTTCTATGCGTGGTAGTGCTTCTAAAAAAAGTCGGAGGGCCATATTTCTTAATCCGTCGGAAGGAACATGTTGTATTGCAACTCCAAGTCCCCAAATAGCTCTTCCATGGGAATCTTCACTCCCAGTATTTTCAAGCCATTTTCTATCATAGGACATAAAATTACGAAATTTGCCATTATCAAAATTGAAGGCATAATAAAGGAATGACATATATTTTTGTATTAAAGGGATAACAGATTTATCTTTTTGCAGTGTGTAATAGCGACAAGCAATAATCAATGCTCTTGCATTATCATCTACACAGTAACCATGATTATAATCAGGTATAGTATATTTGGCATGCTGAAGGATCCCGGTATCATCGGTTAGAATTTTCATGTGTGATAGGTTAATAACAGGAAGTTTATCTATAATTCTATAGTTTTGGATTTTTGTTAACATTGTTTTGGGTCTTGTTTTACCGTTGGAAATAACGTCATTGATGACAGTTAGGTGTTTTTTTGCAACTTTATCCCATGTCATAGAACGTCCCATTTCGTAAGCCGATTTTCTGATGGAGTTAAGTTCCTTTTTATCAGATAGTAAACCAATGATGACTTCTGCCATATGATCCGAATCATTGAATCGAACTAATTTTCCCCTATTATTTGCAAGAAGTTCCTCTGCATACCAAAATGGTGTTGAAACAACCGCTGTACCACAGCCCACTGCATAGGCTAAAGTACCTGAAGTGATTTGCTCTTTGTTGATGTAAGGTGTTGCATAAACTGTTGTCGTTTGTAGGTATTGGGTTAGCGCATTAAGACTCACAAAATAATTATGAAAAACAATATGATCTTCCATTCCCAACTGATTTATTAGCTGTTGTAAACCATGTCTATACGCATCACCATGAGCTTCTTTAACGTGTGGATGAGTTTCTCCGAGGATAATATACAATACATTAGAATGTTCTTTTACAATTTTGGGCATTGCTTTAATCATTATCTCAAGTCCCTTTGCAGGACTAAGAAGCCCAAATGTTAAAATGACGTCGCTCTCTTTGATACCCAATCTTTCATTATAGATTCCAGGTTGTTTGAATTCCACATTGGGTATTCCATGAGGTATTAATATTACTTTGTCTTTAGATATACCATAAGCTGACTCTAGTAATTCTATTGCTCTCTTACTCATAACTAATAGACGTTCTGAATAGTTAGCCAGTTCATGTATAATGAGTTTTTGTTCATCAGAAGGGTTTTTGAGAACAGTATGCAAATTAGTTAGTACTGGCATTTGAAGACCTTTAATCAGGTTTATAATGTGAGAGCCGCTTTTACCTCCAAATATACCGTATTCATGTTGTAGAATGGTAACTTCATAGGAATTGGCATTAAGAAAGTCTGCTGCATGAAAATAATCTGCCAAAACATTTGTTCTTATTCTGAACTTAACACGATCGGGATAATCATATCCCTCAGAAATATCATCCATTGCAACGGTTATAAGATTATTGCTATTTTCTATTTCAATGGATAAAGCATCACATAAATCTGTTGTGAAAGTTGCTATTCCACACTGGCGAGGAAGATGATTGCCTATCACAGCAATTTTTAAAGGTTTTTGCTTTTTAAGTAGTTTCATATTTTAGATATCCCTCATTTTTTATTTTTTAAAAGGTTGTTTAGTAAATTATTTACAGAAACACTTGCAATACCAGAAGTTGTATCTGACATACCAAATGGGATAATAAGTTCTCCATTATGGATAATGGCACCGCAAGTATATACAACGTTTGGAACATACCCTTCTCTTTCTTCTTCTTTAGGGCATAAAAGTGGTTCGTGAAGACTTCCTATAACCTGTGATGGATCGTTCAAATCTAACAAAATTGCTCCTATACAATAATGTCGCATGGGTCCAACACCATGAGTAAGCAAAATCCAACCTTTTTCAGTTTCTATAGGGGAACCGCAGTTACCTATTTGAACAAATTCCCATGAATAATGTGGCTCAATCAAAGGTTTTGCGTCATTCCAAAAATAAATGTTGTCTGATTCGACGATATATAGGTTTTCACCATCAATTCGGGCTATCATCATGTATTTACCATTGATTTTTCTGGGGAAAAGAGCCATCCCTTTATTTTTCACAGCATTTCCAATTAAAGTAACCATTTTGAATGTAAGAAAGTCGTTTGTTTCTAATAATTGAGTTAAAATATCTTTTCCATTATATGCTGTGTAGGTAGCATAATATGTACTTGTACCATTCTCATCATTGAATAGAACAAATCTTGCATCTTCTATACCATTACTATTCCTGTCTGAAAAAGGGAAAATTACTCTTTCAGTAAGATGAGTATCAGAATTAAATTTGAGAGTAAGGTTTGCTTTTGCTAATAAAAATATCTGATTAATAGTTTGCTGTTGAGTTGAATCAGTTAAAGTTTCAATATCAAGTTTATTGCTAATTGTTCTTTTCAGCTGTTTAAAATCAAACTGTGATGGCAGATCTTCGAGGAGGTCATTAGAAATATTACGATCTATTTGAATTTCTTTAAGCTTGAGCCTGAATGTATGCTTATCATATATGGGTATTTCAATGCTATCTGCTGTTTGAGCGAAGGAGCTAATTGTTTCTAATGAGATTTCATTTTTGTGATTCACGATGATGCTACGAAATTCAATAGATGAAATGTGGCCTTCTCCTGTGGATCTGAAACTCATGATTAATCTAATACTATTTTTGTCTAAGTTGCTTTGATCCATGTGTGAAACAATGGATGGATTAAAAAATGCGGCAGATTGAATTGAGTACTCGTTTGTAAAGTACGCACCAATAAGATTTTTTTTTTCTTGTGATAGTATTATTTTTTGCGTGATATATTTTTTAACCTTATTGAAATGTTTATTAAAAATTATATCAAGATGTTTATGCCGATGAGAAAAGTTAATCATTACTTGTTCTAGTATTTGTTTTGCTCTGTTATCCGAAAGAGATAAAACACGATTAATAATGTTTGATATCCTGATTATGTCGTGTGGAAAATGGAATCGGGTGATAACTCTTTTATAATCTTGATGAAATAAAATAGGTTTACGAGTTACATTCAAATTATTATGCATTTTTTTTCCATATTTTTATAGAGGATTTCTTGGATGATTAAGGCAAAGGTTAACAAGGTCATTGATATTGGCTTCTCCAACACACATAACCGTATCAGCCCCTCCCCAATAGATTTTAATAGAACCATCTTTTTCAGGCACAGCTCCACAGGTAAAAACAACATTACTAACATAACCACTTATTTCCCAGGGATCCTCGGGTTGAAGTATCCATTTATCTGAGATACCAACAAGCTTAGAAGGATCATCAAGATCATGAAGAGCCACTCCAAGGCGATATACACAATCCGACATGGTTTTAAATACCCCATGATAAATGCTGAGCCATCCTTTTAAAGTTTTTATAGGTGGAGCACCTGGCCCAATTTTCAGCTCATCCCAATGATATGTAAGAGGTTTCATAACTACTTTTGATTTACCCCAGTAAATGAGGTCGGGTGAATAAGATATCCAGATTGACCATGGGGATATTTCTGAATGTGGTCTATCCAGCCTGGCATATAACCCATTGATTTTTTCAGGGAAAATGACAATATTTCTAAAATCAGCCTGAGTAATCATTGCGATGCGTTCAATATTTGTGAAATCCTTAGTTCTTGCCAAACCAATTCTTACACCATGTCGTGAATAACAACTATAGCTAAGTAGATATTCACCTTCACAAGGATTAATCCTAAGATCCTCGACACCATACTCCTCATATTCAGCGAATATGCCTTTAGAAGAAGGAATTAGAAATGGTTTGGGGCTAACATCAAAGTGGTAGCCGTCTGGACTTGTGGCAAGTCCTATAATTGATCTTCCATTGTGAAGATGCGATCTGAAGAGCATGATATATTGATTTTCATGTTTTACAATCCCTGCATTATGCACGGTAGATACTTCATATGGAACATGTTTTGCTGTAAGGATAGGATTTTTATGATATCTTTTCACTACAGCGTTTGTTCTAATCATTCAATAACTCCTTATAATACTTGCTTATGCTTTTCTATAATGATTTTATAGACACTTATATAAGCATCTACCATGTCTTTTACTGAGAATTGCTTTTCAACAGACTTTCTACAAAATCTTCTGTCAATATTTGCTATCTGATTGAGGGATTCCACTGCTTCATTAACATTACTAACAAGAAAACCATTTTGACCTGTTTCTATTAATTCAGGCATACTTCCCTTATTGAAAGCTATAACAGGGGTACCACATGCCATAGATTCTATTACTGACAAACCAAATGGCTCTTCAAAATTAATTGGATGAAGGAGTGCATAAGCATTACCAAGTAAATCATTTCGTTTTTCAGGTCCTACACTACCAATATAGCTGATTTTATTATTATCCAAATGGGGTTTTACATAGGTATTAAAGTAATCTTGATCCTGTATAATCCCTGCCATAATAAGCTTTTTATCAGTTTTAAGAGCTATATCAATTGCTTCTTTTGCACCTTTATCGTGATGAAATCTCCCAAAAAACAGGAGATATTCTCCTATATTGGGATTTAATGTAAATTGTTTGAGATTTATGCCGTGATAAATGGTTTTAAGATAGGTTAGTTGATCTGATTTATCGGCATTGCTGATGGATACGTAATATACATGATCATTATACTTTTTATATATTGGCATGATTTTTGGCGATGAAAATCCATGAATAGTTGTTAACATTGGTGTTGATATCAATTTAGAATAGACAAGGGGCATAAAATCATAGTGATTGTGAATCAAGTCGAATTCATCAGCTTTTTCCATTATTTCAGAAACATGGTGATACTCAGCAACTTTGGCATCCACTTCTTTATTTTCTTCATAACCCTGAGGAATAACTGATAAAAGTTTGGCTTTAGTTTGTGAATCACCTGTAGCAAAAAGTGTTACGTCAATTCCTTTTTCAACAAGACCTTCTGTTAGTATGGAGACTATATTTTCCCATGGACCGTAATGACGAGGAGGAGTTCGCCATGCAACTGGTGATATCATTGCTATTTTAATATTAAATACCTCTTAACTTTATGATTGGCAAAAATTAGCGATTATTTTTATTTGTTAGTTTTACGAGGCTTATTAATAAGTGTTTATCAGAAGGCTCATTTACTAATTAAATACTAAGCAATACTAATTTTATTGTCAAGAGTTTTTTTAATCTAACCATAAGTATTTTATGGAAATACAAACCTTACCTAAACGATTTTTCTTATGGAGAATGGAATGTTAGTCTGTTTTTAAGTAATTACTAGTATAAAGATTTTATGTATACTAATACTTTTTTTAAATGAAAGTTATTTATTTTTATGCTGAACTTCTTTCAGTATCTATCTGGAAGAAGAAATCCCAAATTTATTTAACCTAAAGGTAACACATTGGAATCTCTTGTCCTATTGTCATGCTGAATTTGTTCCAGCATGACAATAAATGACTTTAGTTATAAAATTATGTTAGTACTATCTTTTGCATTGTTAATATGTCCATGAATCTGTGAAAGAGCTTCCATTTAACGTTCCAGATGTAATACTTCCATTCTCAACACTACCATTGTAAGATAATGATCCAGTAATGCCAGCCAAAACAACTGTTCCATTATAATTTCCGCTTAACACTGCGGACCCGTCAACAGCAGTAAAATTGTATGTGTAGGAATATGGAGAGGGTGTATAAGTTCCTGTCGAAATAAATGTTATAGTCCCAGTAAATGTTGTACCACCAAATCCAACATTATTAAGATCTACTGTCCAGGTTCCAGTTGCCACTCTATTACTTCCAGACATAGTGCAAGTTCTATTTCCCTGTGTAATAGTCACTGTTCCCCCACCGCCACCTCCGCCAACAGTAGCAGCACGCGTTGGGACACTTGCATAAGTTCCGGGACAAGCTTGAGACATAATTTCATTGAAATCTTCTTGAGTTACTATCCTGGTAATTGACGCTGCCATCCATACCTGGTTACCACCACCACCACTACTTGTGACAGTTTGTTCACATTTTGCTGCAACAAAAAAAGATACGCAGAAAATTAAAGTAATTAATAGAAATAGAGTTTTGCTTTTTCCACTAATCCTTTTAAAATAATTTTGTTTCATTTTTTTTTCTCCTTAAATGAAAAATGTTATATTTAAGGAGCAATCTAACAGATTGCTCAAGAAGGTCGGGCAGACTG
>Ga0224495_10001819_pt1 | contig 14596 bp, 7 predicted proteins | sample SF_Jul11_sed_USG_FD_168128 | JGI IMG/M metagenome (GOLD analysis project Ga0224495, IMG submission 168128) | Sediment microbial communities from San Francisco Bay, California, United States - SF_Jul11_sed_USGS_4_1 | ecosystem: Environmental > Aquatic > Marine > Sediment | place: USA: California... | reverse complement strand
GGGCCGATGCAGAGAATGTTTATGCCATATTCGGTGTCGGCTACAGAGAGACTAATGCTGAACCGTATACTAACAGGGGCATAGTGTTTGATCCAGACGGCCGCAGAGTCCTCTTTTATAAGAAGAATGCCGAAGTACCTCAATCGTTCGGTGCTCACGGCATACAGTTCAACCTCTCGATATGCTCGGACCGCAGCTATCTCGAGCATTCCGACCTGCCTTGTCTCGTGCAAGGCTCACAAGTGATTATCGACATCTCAGGGGGACATGGAGGCGATGATGGCAGACCGGATCTGCGATGGATCCGCTACAGGCCGTGGGCCCTGCGGACGTGCGCCTACGTTATAGTCAGCAATCCGGCGCACGATGATGTTGATTTCATGGGCCATAGTCCATGGGGAGGCGGCAGCGCGGTTATACGACCCGACGGCTCAATCCAAGCAAGCCGGACGTACGAGAAAGACACGCTGATCATTGAAGAGATAGATGTCTCGCTGGCCACAAGAGCCGAGGCCCAGAGAAGAAGGAATCATCCGCTATTCAAACCCTTCTGGGATATGGGCGAAAAGCTGTTGAACGGAGAGCACGCTGATGCAGTTCCTCAAATCAAGCCTCTTTCCTCAGCCCAGCGCGATATAAAGATAGCAGCAGCTCAAATCGTGGGCACAAGTGATATCAGTGAAAACGTAGCAAAGATCACCGCCTATATCCGACAGGCTGCCGGGCAGGGCGCGGACATTGTTGTATTTCCGGAGCTGGCCGTGACAGAGTGTAATCCAGAGGACATATCTGCTGTAAGTCAATCGGCGATGGATAGCGCCCTCGACCGGATCCGAAATGAAGCTAACGACGACAACGTGTACGTGATTGTGGGGATGCCGTATTCTGTCGATGGCCACAGGAGAAATTGCGCTTTTGTGATTGGAGACGACGGCAGCGTTAGGACTCGATATGCGCAGATTGCGGTGAACCGAGGTGATCTGTTCAGGAGCGGCACAAGCACAAAGGCAATGTGGTTTGAGTTGAAAGGCGTGCACTCGATCGTAACCATCGGGGACGATGCGAACTGGGTGGAGATGGCCGACCTCGCGGCAAGTCGCGGTATGTACCTGCACTTTCATATCGCCAATGAGTCATACTCGTCGATTGAGCAGGCGAAATTGGGCAAGCAGCGAAACCTGCTTATACTAATGTATGCCAAGTACGGAGCAGTCGTAAATGCTGCGACTCCGTCAGATGCGCCATATCCCGGCGTACGAACAGGTGGGATGAGTATGATTGTCAGCAGAGAAGGCGGGCACAACAGGCCCGCTCCAAGCGGACTGGAGTACTACCTGCCGTATCAGACGAGTATTGTAAAGAGCGCCGGCTCGACTGAAACGATGATCTTCGCGGTAAGGAGGACATCCGCTGGAAATGATTTGGACCTTATCAAATACTGGCGAAATCGAAACAGAAAGAACAGAGCGCAGAGTGGCTGGTATGAATGGATCAATAGAGGGGCTTTGCTGATAGATGAAGACGTCCGGCCCACCCCGGCGGACTGAATTCCCATCCAAAGATCACGAGAGTTGTCGGCAATCAGTGCTGGCAACAGCACGAATGTCCGGCAAATATTACAGACAGTAATGATTATGCTGATGCGAATACTATTAGGAGCCAAGCATGAGAAACAACATCAGATTGACCTGTGCAGCAGCGATCGCTGTTCTTCTTTTTGCCTCAAATGCTCATTCGCATTCGGGCCCCTTTGACGGGAAGGAATTCAAAGGCAGAATCGCCTTCAGTTCCGATGGCAACTACAATGACGAGGATGACTGGGGGGCCTTTCCAGTTGCGATTGCCATGCTTGACGCATTCGGGGTAAAAGACAAGCTGGTACATGTTGATTATTGTAACATACTCACGCAGAACGACCCCACATTCTACAAAGAGATGGTCGAGAGCATCCTGGGTGCTGCTGAAAGATACGATATTGATCGCTCGATTTTGTTCGACTGCCAAACAAACCTGGACGGCGCTGTCGAGAGCATCAAAAATGCTATCAATGCGTCATCGGCCGACAATCCACTTTACTATGTTCTGGCCGGTCCGATGGAAGTACCTTATCGTGGTATCACAAAATCCAACCCGGATAAACGCAAGTATGTATACTGTATTTCTCACAGCGTCTGGAATGATGGCTATACTCGCGTCGACAGCAAGCTGCACATCCATAATAAGCGTGACGTGATACCATCGGGGATTAACTGGATTCAGTGTAGGGATGGCAACCGTAATCTCGCCCATTCGGGCGGAGTTGGCAAGAGATCCACCCCCGAACAGTGGAGCCTGTACTATTGGCTCAGGGATTCCGGCGACGCAAGACTGAGATGGATCTACTCTCGATTAGAAACGGAGAAAAGATGTGACATATCCGATTCGACGATGACATATTTCCTTCTGACCGGCGACGAGGAGGCCAACATCGATAAGCTGAGACTTCTGCTCGATGGCAGGCAGATACCTCAGATTGAGAAACACAGGAAAGCGATCCGAATTGAAGCGGAGAACTTCCGGGATCTGGGCGGCTTCAAAGTAGAATACGGTGACAGGAGAGCATCGCATCGAGTCAATGTCGGGATGCACGACCTCGGAACGGATAGCATCACTACTGCATTCAATGACATTTATACCGTGAGCGGCCGGTATGATGTTGAGGTTAGGTATTTTGATGCGAAGGATGGACGCTCCGAGTTCAGGCTGCTTGTCGGCGGAGTACAGCGAACCGAACCCTGGACGGCGTCAGCCGATACCGGAAGTTGGCAGAGCAAGACTGTTGCGGATGTCCCCATCAAGGCCGGTGATGAAATCATTTTAGAAGTCCGGGGCGACGGTGAGGAAGCCTGCAAACTGGACTACGTGCAGCTTAATTACAGGGCTCAAATCTCCAACGCTTCCGGTTCTACGACTTCACTGTTCTCCGGTAACGGACCGCTTGATGATCCTGACGTCTTGCCAGGCCAGATTATCGTGGTTGGCAGGAAGCCCGGCTACCTAAAGTATAACGGAGGCGGGCCTGCCTTCCTGTGCGGTCCAGACAACCCGGAAACCTTCCTCTTCCTGGGGGATCTGAACCGGGATGGGACGCGGTCGAATGGTCAGCAGCAACTGGTGATTGACCGGTTAATCAAATCCGGTGCCAACGCCTTCCACTGCCAAATGTTTCGAATGCGCCGCTGCAACATCAAGGACGAAGGGGACGACCAGCACTGCCCGTTTGTCAACTTCGATCCGAAGCAGCCGCTCAATGATGCCATACTCGATCAATGGGACGGCTGGATCAGCCGGCTCGAAGATGCCGGTGTCATCATCCATCTGGAGTTCTAAAACGACGCTACCGACGTCGAGATGATGGGGTGGAAACTGGATAAAAACGGCAACCTGCATCCGGATGAGGAACGCATGTTTGCCGGGATCGTCAAACGCTTCAAACATCACAAGAACATCATGTGGGGTATCGAGGAGAACGTCAATAAGCTTCCCAAGGCACGTACATCGCACTTTATGAAACTGCGCGAACTGATCGCGCAGCTGTACAACCACCATCACATAAGCAAATTCACGATGTCCATTATAATGTGTCGTGAAGCCGAAAAGATGTTCAGATAAGCTAAGAACATTGGCTGAAATGTCGTAAGAGGATGCCTCAAAATAAAAAATCGTGGCAACTGAGATTTTATCATTTGACTTTGAACTCTTTATAGGTGGCCGATGTTCTATAAACTGTACACATTGGGGCTTTGTTGAAGGAGTCGGTCGGCTTCCATGAGGCACAGAACAAGCAGGCTTACATGTTAGCGGCCTGACTGGGGGATTGATCGGGGACAGTTGTGGTGAGAATTGACTGGTCTTGGGCCGGTGGATTGGTATAATCGGGGGCGTTGGAAGAATCCATTGAAACTCAGAAGTAAGGTAAACCTTTGGAGTCCAGTTATGCGATGGTCAAGGCTGTTTCTGATTGTGATGTTGTCGGTTGTGCTGTTGGGGACCGGTGCCAAAGCGGCGCCAGATTGGGAGAATGAGCAGGTCATCGGGATCAACAAGGAGCCGCCGCGTGCGACGGGACTGCCGTTTGCCGATCGCACGGCGGCAATCAAGGGCGACAAGGCTGGCTCGCCCTGGTACAAGAGCCTTAACGGGCGGTGGAAGTTTCACTGGGCCCCGAAGCCGAGCGATAGACCTGTGGATTTCTACAAGAGCGATTTCGATGTTTCGAAGTGGCTCGATATCCCCGTGCCGAGCAACTGGCAACTCCATGGTTATGGGACGCCCGTCTACACGAATATCACCTATCCATTCAAGAAGGACCCTCCCCGGGTGATGGGCGAGCCGCCGGCAGGCTACACTAACTATAACGAACGCAATCCCGTCGGTTCGTATCGCAGGACATTTACGGTGCCCGACGACTGGAAGGGCAGGGAGCTGTTTATTCAATTCGATGGCGTCGATTCCGCCTTCTATCTCTGGATCAACGGGCGGAAAGTGGGGTATAGTCAGGGCAGCAGGACCCCTGCGATTTTCAATATCACCGAGTATGTCACTGAAGCTGAGAACGTGCTGGCGGCGGAGGTGTATCGGTATTGTGACGGAAGCTATCTGGAGGACCAGGATTTCTGGAGGCTAAGCGGAATATTCCGTGATGTCTTTCTGTGGTCGGCGGGCCAGGTGCACATTGGGGACTTCTGGGCGAAGGTCGACCTTGTCAACGGCTATCGGGACGGCGTCCTCCAAGTGGAAATGAACATTCACAACTTCACCGACAGTGTGATCGACTGCTCGGTCGAGGGAGAACTACTTGACGCCGGCGGCGAGCAGGTGGCCAGACTCACCCTGAACGACATCGCCGCGAATGCGGGGGGCAATCACAAAATCGTTTCGCCGAAGGTCACAATCATAAACGCAGCGAAGTGGTCCGCGGAGCAGCCTAATCTGTATCGACTGGTGCTGACCCTCAAGCGAGGTAGACGCAGGGACGCCAGGGTGGTCGAGGTGACCGGCTGCGATATTGGTTTTCGAAAGGTCGAGATACTGAACGGGCAGCTGTTGGTCAACGGCAAGGCGATTCTGATCAAGGGAGTCAACCGGCACGAGCACGATCCCGTTACGGGCCACTATGTGACCGAAGAGTTGATGGTGCGGGACATTATGCTGATGAAACAATTCAACATCAATACGGTCAGGACGAGCCATTATCCGGATTGTCCGAGATGGTACGAACTGTGCGATAAGTACGGATTGTATGTGATCGATGAGGCGAATATCGAGGCTCATGCCGCAAGAGAACTGGCGGGCGATCCGAGATGGGAGAAGGCGCACCTGGAGCGGACCGTGCGAATGGTGCATCGAGACAAAAATCACCCGTGCATAATCATCTGGTCGTTGGGTAACGAGGGTGGCAACGGAAGCAATTACGTGACAACATCGAGCTGGATTCGCAGCTTTGATCCGTCACGGCCCGTGCACTTCGAGCAGGCCGGCCGCGGCACCAACACCGACATTGTCTGCCCCATGTATGCATCGATCGAGAGTATGGTCAATTACGCCAAAAGTCCCGGCGTGACCAGGCCCATGATTCAGTGCGAATACGCGCACGCCATGGGCAACAGCGTTGGAAACCTGCAGGATTACTGGGATGCTATTGAGAAGTATCCGGTGCTGCAGGGCGGGTCGATCTGGGATTGGGTGGATCAGGGAATTCTCAAGGATGTGCCGGATATCAGGTATGCACGCGTGCGGGACCGATCGGGCAGTAAGGTTGGCGGGACGGTGCTCGGCAAAATCGACCGTGAAGGTCTGCACGGCGCGGTTGTGGTCGATGAGTGTGAGGCCCTGAATCTTACGGATGCGTTTACGCTTGAGGCCGAGGTCAAAGGTGCGCGCACCTCCAACCAGTATTGTCCGATCATCTCGAAGGGTGACCACCAATATCTTTTGCGGTACGGTGGCCGCGATCTAAACTTCACGGTCTTTCCGGGACGGTGGGAGGGACTGTACGTTCGATATGCCGATGCCGGCCTGACAGACGGCTGGAACAGACTTACGGCGGTCTTCGACGGCAAGACGTCGGTGCTGTACGTTAACGGCAAAGAGGCGGGACGGCTGGCGGTGAGCGGGCCGATTCATTCGAGCTCGTATGCGGTGAATATCGGGAGAAACTCCGAAGTCGTCCAGCGGGTTTCCGATTTGCCCATACGCAGCGCAAAGATCTACAGCCGGGCGCTGAGTCCGGCCGAGGTCGCCGACCCGGACCGGCCCGACAACAATGCACTCGTGCTCGATATGGATCTTACAAAAGTTACCGGAGAGACTCTGAGCAATAATCCCCGCGGCATAAAGAAGTTTTTCGCATACGGCGGAGACTATGAGGATAAACCGAACGACGGCAATTTCTGCTGCAACGGGCTCGTTCAGCCGGACCGCAGGCCAAATCCGCATTTGTGGGAGGTCAAGAAGGTTTATCAGAATGTAAAAATCACGCCCGTTGATATGGCTGCGGGCAAGGTCACTCTATATAACAAATTCTTCTTCACAAATCTGAATCAGTTCGAGTTCAGCTGGGCGATTAGAAGTGATGGCAGGGTGGTTGAGACCGGCTCGCTGGGACAGATCGACGTCGCACCGCAGCAGAAGAAGCAAATCAGTATTCCATTCAAGACCCGAAACGGCGCGGAGCTGCTGCTCACCGTTTACTGTAAGCTGGCTGCTGACGAGATCTGGGCGAAGAAGGGCCATATTATCGCCTGGGACCAGATGGTAGTCAACGAGGCTGCCGAAAAATCGAAGTCGAAACCTTCCGGCGGCAGTGCCTTGAAGCTGGTGACGGGATCGGCGAGCTACGAGGTCGAGGGCAGAGGTTTTTCGGCGGAGATATCACGGGACAATGGGGACCTAACTTCTCTCAAGTACGATGGGCGGGAAGTCATTGTCGAGCCGCTTGTGCCAAACTTCTGGAAGGTCCCCAACGACAACCAGTATCGCAACAACTACAGCGGCCGGCTCGGCCAGTGGCGAAATGCCGCAGCGGGACGCAGGCTCGTATCAATTAATGCAAGCAAGAGCGACGGGGGCATTGCGGTCACGGCCAAAATGAAGCTGCCGGTCAACGATGCCGATTACAGCGTCGTCTATAATATCTGTCCCGACGGACGGATTCGGGTCAGGGCCGATTACCAGCCGCTTGCAGGTAAGAAAATGCCACCGATGCCAAGGGTCGGCATGACATTTGCCTTACCTAAGAATATGGACGGCATAACCTGGTACGGTCGCGGACCTCAAGAGACTTACTGGGATCGCAAGACCGGGGGTGAGATTGCACTGTATCAGAGCACTGTCGACAATATGGTCTTCCCGTACATCAGGGCGCAGGATACGGGCAACCGTACCGATACACACTGGTTCAGTGTAGCCGATTCTCACGGGCGAGGCGTGAAAGTTACGGGTGATGGTCCGGTGAGCTTTTCAGTCTGGCCTTATGAGATGGCGGACCTGGAGAAGGCGAACCACGATTACGACCTTCCCAGACGGGACATGAACAGGATCTTCGTCGACTACAAGCTGCATGGAGTGGGCGGTGATAATTCCTGGGGTGCGAGGACACATCCGGAGTACACGATTGCCGGCGATGAGGCGCATTCGCTGGGATTCGTTATCTCGCCGCTCAGATGAGACGCCGGCCGGACAATCCGCATTAATATATGTTACGTAGAGTCTCTGTGGTAATCCGACGCATCTCAGGTGACGTCCCCATGTGTGACAAGCGACATCTTTAGGATCTTATGCCGGCCTGCCTGACCGGCGGGGAGCTGACACCACATATACCCTTTTACTGCCCGTCCTGGATGTGGTGTTTTTGTGGAAACACAATAACTTGAAATGACAAGCAAAATATTGCATACGGAAGCAATGACTCCTGGACTATTTGATGAGCAGTCGTTTCGAATTTTGTGGTGCATGGTCTTGCGGGGACTTAGCGGAGCGGCTTCTGCGGCGAAGTTAAAAGATATGTTTTTGAACCGCCGCCTCGCCAAAGGTCATATTTGGGATTGGCGTAACGGTTAAAAAATGCATCCAGTCGCTCGTCAAGTTTTTTCTGAATGCCGGCATGTTTCGTCTGATTGACGAGGTTCTCTTGCTCATTCGCATCGTTCCCCAGGTCGTATAACTCATCAGGGCCGCTGGGAAAGCGACGGGTATACTTCCAATCCGGCGTGCGGATCATACGGCTGTTCTCAAATTCGTAGAAAATGACGTTGTCCCACTTCACTTGTCGACCTCGAAGAACCGCCGAGTAGTCGCGGCCGGGCAGCTCAGGCTTCTTTGGGATCCTGTCTTTGAATCCCAAGTAGCTCAACACCGTTGGCATCAGGTCGTAGTTCGAAACCATTATGTCCGATCTCCTTCCAGCAGGTATTCCTGCGGGATGGCGGAATATTAAGGGAATATGACCTGTTTCATCATAAGTGTGCAGCGGACGAGAGTGATCACCCATACCCCACATTCCGTGATGTCCACCACATAAGCCCTGGTCAGCCGTGAAGATGACAAGAGTGGTTTGCTTTAGTCCGAGGTGATCAAGTGTCTCCAAAACCCGGCCCACTCCGTCATCTATGCCGCTGACCTCAGCAGCGTATCGACGGATAGCCGTCAGGTTGTTGATGTACTGGCGGTTGTCCTGCAGCCAGGGATGTACAGGCATGCGCGGGAATGATTTAAGTTCCTTTTTAGCATAATAGGCGGCGTGGCGGTTTCGAGCAGGATTTTGGAGACTCTGACCTAAACCATAAGGTCCATTGTATGCAAGGAAAAGAAAGAAGGTATGGTTTTTGTTCTGCCTGATAAACCGTATACCATGGCCGGTCCAAAAGTCGGTCAGATAGGTCGGCTCCCGGCGAATCCGGCCGTTCTCTATTATGTCTGCTCCATAAAAGGTACTTGTGTGCCCGTGAGGCTTGGTTACCCAGTAGGTAAATCCCTCCTGTGGTTTTAAGTTGTCGCCCAGGTGCCACTTGCCGCTTAGACCGCATACATAACCCAGGCTGACAAGGATTTCCGGCAAGGTTTGAAACTCTCTAATTGTGTTATAGGCATCCGGGCCAATCTGGGCACCTTTGGCCCTGAGGTAACAATGCACTCCGTGTTGTGAAGGCATCAGGCCTGTCAGATAGGTTGCCCGTGTAGGCGAACAGACCGCATTGGAACTGAAGCATCGGGTAAATAATGTACCCTCACTCGCCAGCCGGTCTATGTTCGGTGTGAGAATCTCCCGGTTGCCATAGCAGCCCAGTGTCCAGGGGCCGTGGTTGTCGGTCATGATAAGTACAATATTCGGCAAGTTACTCGATTTTGCGTGCGTTGGGTAAATGTGCAATGCCGAAGAAAAAGCCCCGATTCCCGCAAACTTCAAGAAATCACGTCGTTTCATATTATCTCTCTTGTTGCAAAAAACTTCGGATCTCCTTTGTTCAGTATCGCCGGTTAGCGATGTGAAGGGGCATTTCTGTCGGACAATTTATTCAGCCACATCTCGATGGGTTGGTAGCTCCCGCTCCAATTTGCACCAACCAGATCAAAGTCACCATCAGCCCCGATATCAGCAGCCTGAATGTAATGTGAACCTTTAGTGGATACCACTTGTTTAATCCAGGACACACCCTTTTGCCGGTTAATGTAGACAACCACTTCGTCCGGATCGGCACCCTGGTGCATCTCCGCGGATACTACATCCACCATACCATCGCCGTTCATATCAGCAGCCGCCAGCCCATGAATCACGCACTCCACATGTTCGGCGATTATGTTTTCCTGCCAGCCTGGGACTCCGGGGTCCGCGGGCGCTTTGAACCACGAAATCCTGTAGAAACTACCTTTGAGCTCTGAAGGCGACAAAATCACGTCCGGGCGGCCGTCAGCATTTATATCCCCGACCTGGACTGTTGCGTTGGCGTGCCATTGACAGAAACCATGTGCGCTCCATGAGCCGGCGATGACCTTTCCACTGTTTTCGAACCAGATCCCGCCGATTACGATATCAAGATCACCATCTCTGTCGATGTCGGCAAGTTCGAGCCCCTCGCCGTGAGGACAATTGATGACCTTTTGCGTCCATTTGTCACCTTGACCCTGGTGCCAGAGGTAAATCCTGTTGCCGGCCTTTTGCCCAAATTCGGATTGGTCTCTTGTGACGATATCCAGTCTGCCGTCTCTATCGAGATCACCCAGCTCGATGTCATGCGTGGGGTGGTCTGCGACCTTATGCGCCTTCCAATTCTTGGGGGGCACATCGCCGCCAAGCCGGGGATTCTCATACCATATCAGACCACCCATGACGATGTCCAGGTCCCCATCTCCGTCCACGTCCCCTGCCTCGCCATCAACGGTCTTATAACCGCCCTGAGCAATTACTGTTTTCTTCCAGTTCGGATAGGCATACCACACAAGAGGACCATCGCGTCCCCCAATAACGATATCATCAAATCCATCTCCATCGATGTCGGCGATGATTTTCGCCCATGGATCTCTCGGGCCGTGTTCGTCCACAACGACGTGGTCGAAAGGAATCTGGGCCCAACCTGGAAGGCAAATGATGAGGACCAATACGGGAAAACGTGCCGACGGAATTCTTTCTTTGTTCTGTGAGTACATTTCTTAGGCCCCTTTCGGAATTTCCCATACCACTACAATGTCGAGCGTCATCGCTTTGTTTCCCACAGCCAATCACCAGTGACCTACTGTATGGGATCAAATTCCTTTGAAAAGCTGTAGTGTCCTGACCCGGTTTCACAAAGGACAAATCCCTCCTTTTCCCCAATCACCTTGATATCTTCGCATTTTGTAATCTTTACACCGCTTTCTTTCAAATTTTCGCGGGATTGAGAAGGAAGCCAGATTACAGCTTTGGTATTCGCCGGAATGGTTACTTCAAACAGATAATGTTTCGATTTCTTTTCCCACCTGCAAAAAATTGTTCCCCGAATACACGGCATCTTTATTTCTGCCGATGTAAGAGAGCCGGGCTGAGGTTTTATCCGCACTTTTCTGAAACCGGGTTTGATTGGCTCGATGCCAAAAAGCTTTCCGGGAATGATGTTGGCTGGCGCCGAACCCCAGGCATGGTTCCATGTCAGGTTGGGCTTGTACCGCTCATCCCAGGCTTCCGTAGTCATTGTTGAGCCGACCCTGATCATGTTCATCCAGCTTCGTACCGATTCCGATGTCATTAAATCAAGGGCATATTGGCTTTCGCCGGCTCTGTAAAGCGCTTCCAGGAAGTATTGGGCGCCGTATACACTGCAAACCATGCCTTTGCTTTTCATGTACCTAACCACGGTTGGAATCCGTTCTTCAGGAACAAGACCAAAAGCCAAAGGAAACATATTTGCGTGCAGGGTTGAATGCTCGGTTCCGACTCCATCCACGTAAATGCCTCTTTTTTCATCAAACAGCAGTCTGTTAAAGCTATCTTTTACCTTTGCTGCCCGGTCCGCGAAAAATTTTGCATCTTCGGACTTTCCAACTGCTTCTGCCATCTCCGCCATTAATACCAGAGAACGGTAGTGAAATGCGTTGACAACGGTGTTTATAGGCCTGAATACATAGCCATCCCGTTCACCGTTAACTGAGGGGCCGTGATAAGTTGGAAGATTTTTTTCGCCGGGCGGAGAGCCGGGAGGCCAGTCAACAATATCCGCAAATTGGTTGCCCGTATAGTGAAGGCTTTTCAGGAATTCTTTCGTTACGAGTCCCGTTTTTGTGCTTATCAATCCGTCCTCCCTCGCCAGGGCTGTGAGCGTTTTCTTTTTTATCTCATCGTAAAATGTCTCTATAGATTCCGTGTTTCCCGTGTGCATATAATCGGCCCATGCCATAAACACGGTGTGCATGTGCCATTCGGTCGGCCATGCCGGGTTGAAAATGAGGAAATGGTGTGTGTAGCGTCCGATTGAAAATTCCCGGTCAACCGAATAATGTCCAAGCTGTTGTATATAGGCATCTGCTTCATACGGCATGCGTTCGCGGTTTCCATCTGCATAGAGTGAAAGGAATGGTGTGGCCTTGAGTGTATATTTGCACAATTCCCAGACTTTGTTCAAATTACTGTTTGAGGATGTAAAGGAAGAAGCATCATCATCAAAATAATAAAACAGAGCGATTTGACGGATATCGCCAGACTCGATTTTCGAATGGCTTCCCACGATTTCCGCATAACGGTATGGAACAACCTCAAGGATGTGTTCGGGCAGAACCTGACTATTGGGATAATGTGAAATGTGTCTCGGCAATTCTATTGTGTAGGAGTGCTTGCCCTTTTTGAGTGTAATTTCAATCTTTTTGAATCCGATATTCGTTTTGCCTGGTTTCTTGTGAACGCGATTGTTTCCTGTTTTTCTTTCCCCAAGAAAGACCGTTACCTTGTTTCCTTCAATTTGGCTTGTGAGAGTCACACGCAATGTGGTAAATGCAGCTTTGCCGAAATCTACAAAGTAATCTGATTCTGAATTCTGAGTAATCTTTTCCGGCGGTATTTCATGGAAGGATGCCTTTTGACGGTTCTCAAGGAACCATCCGCCATTTTCCATTTGTATCCACTTGCTTTCCGCCGGCCATTTGCGCTTCAACTGTTGAAAATTTCCTGTTATGAATGCCTGAGGTTTACTGAAGGGACCGGGTTTCCCGAAAATGTCCCAGGTTTTCACCTTCCACCAGTAATTTGTGTATGACTCAAGGGGTTTACCTCTGTATTCTATGTTAATCGACCGGTCGGAAGAGGTTTTTCCTGAATCCCACATATTGCCCCGATCTTTCTGTATATTATCGTAACTGGAAGCCACTAAAATGTGGAAGGCCGTCTGACATGCGTTACGTCTTTTGTCATTCACAATCCAGCTAAATTCAGGATTTGAATCCGTTATGAGAGCTTGGCCGGGATCCCTGAGTAATTCACACAACAAACCGTAAGGTGCGTCCGGCTCAGCTTGGGCCGGGCATGCAATTGAAAGCAGTGAAAACAGTGATAATGAAATTGGAAGCGTCAAAGCTTTGAGTTTCATTGGTTCCTCCCTGTGTATTTTTTAGGTTTGCACTTTTCATCGTTTATATCATACCCACTGTACCAGAAAACACAATCGTAAAAGTGCCTTTCCTAAATATAAACCTAAATGCATTCCTTAAAGGTGTTGGAAAGTTGTTGATTGATTTATCAATCATAGTGTCGAGTAGACATATAGTAGCAATATTTTGGCATAGTCTTATTCCTATGTTTCTCAGCTTTTTTGGGCTTGGCGCACCTTCAACTCTACTACAACCTGAAAGCCCGTTATCTACCAATTCTGCGAAAAAGCCCTTCCAATAAACTTTGTGTTATCAAACAGTTATGAAATAGTCAAAATTCATGAGAGGTTTCAATGGACGTTTCAGTTTCATTCATTATAATCGTCACAAGCTGATGTTCCGCTGACTGATGATATGGAGGATATTTTGGGGTATATTTTCATATTTTTTCTTGACATTGTCACTACTGATGGGTACACTTTTTCATAATTAGGAAGAAGTGATAATAAGCAGCTTTGAAAGATCCTAACGAGATTTTCGCTGCCGGGGCATCAAGATATCGCATGAAGGAGAGTGGAGAAAAATTTGTTGAAGCACTCGTAACGGAAGAAGGAAGATGGTCCGCTCTTACTTGATTATGATACAATTCACAGGAAGGAGGCAAGTAATGAAAGTTCGACAATTCTCAGTAGTAGTTATGTGTTTGGTTCTGGTTGCGTGTACGCTGGCATATAGTGCCGAATACGATCAAAATGGAAGGCTAAACTTATTGAGAGGAGACCTAAACCGGGATGGTTATATTAATTTCCCTGATATTGGCGTGCTTGCATCGGCCTGGTTAGAGCAGGATTGCAGTCTGTCCAATCGGTGTGCCGGGGCAGATGTATTTTTTACATGCGGTGATGGCAGTATCAATTCTAAGGACTTCGCTGTAATTGCAGAAGGATGGGGCTCATGCACAGATCCGTGTGATCCCTGTTGCATTCACATGCCACTGACTTTGTATGAACCGGCGGGTGTTTCTGGGTTGTTCGACGCAGAAATAGTGAATTTATTTTCAGGCGAGTTTTATAAATCGGAAGTGGATATGCGGATTCCCGGCAGGGGTATCGACTTTGTTTTTGCTCGCACGTATCGCTCGCGAACGGGGGCAAATACCTCGATTGGTAATAACTGGAGCCACTCTTATGACATACACCTCGAAGCGTGCAGCGGCAATATGATTTTACATGACGGCAGGGGGCGTCGGGACACTTATTATGCTCAGCCCAACGGTACATGGGCGGCCAGAGGGTTTTTCCGGGAAATCTCGCAGAATCCTGATGGCTCTTTTATGATGGTCTTCCGCGATACGAGCAAATGGAATTTCAACTAACTAGTGCTCCGTCTCTATTCAATTGATGGGTAGAGCCTTTTTAGTCTTATCCTTGCATCAGAAGTTGTAAACCGCCAGTCGACCTTTGCTTCCTTGGCATCTCGCTTTTCGGCCCATGCCATTGATTCACTT
>Ga0224495_10001818_pt1 | contig 14596 bp, 12 predicted proteins | sample SF_Jul11_sed_USG_FD_168128 | JGI IMG/M metagenome (GOLD analysis project Ga0224495, IMG submission 168128) | Sediment microbial communities from San Francisco Bay, California, United States - SF_Jul11_sed_USGS_4_1 | ecosystem: Environmental > Aquatic > Marine > Sediment | place: USA: California... | reverse complement strand
CTGGATGTATCGAATCCCTTCCCGTGACCGGCCGGGCCAACATAAATCGCCCTCGCAGAGATCGTGAGCTACGCCGGTTACTCACCGCCATGCGACGACGGCCTCGATCTTGTTTATCAGGATGATTCCATCCTGGTGGCGAACAAACCCGCCGGGCTGCTATCGGTACCGGGGCGCGGTGCCGATAAATCAGACTGCATGGCAACACGATTGCAGATGAAATTTCCGGATGCACTGGTCGTGCATCGACTGGACATGAGCACTTCCGGCCTGATGATGTTCGCACGTGGTGTAAAGATGCAACGCCGCCTTTCGCAGATGTTCCGCGAACGTCTCGTTGCAAAACGGTACATGGCGGTGGTAGCGGGCAAGTTAGAACCAGCAACCGGCGAGATAGACCTGCCTATCGCCGTCGACTGGCCAAATCGTCCGCTGCGCAAGATCGATGCCGAGTCAGGCCAGCTCTCACTGACACGCTATCGCGTGTTGTCACATGACGCAGCCAGCGCTATCAGTCGCGTGGAACTGGAACCTGTCACCGGCCGTACCCACCAGTTACGGGTGCATATGGCGGCGATCGGCCATCCCATTCTGGGAGATGAATTATATGGTGGGGCGGCTAGCGAAAGTGCGGAACGCTTGCTGCTGCACGCCGGTGAGCTTAGCTTTGCACACCCTTTAGACGATGTCTTTCTAAACTTGATATCCGGGCCACCATTCTGATCAGCAACACCGCTGCGATTCGGCTTGGCTGATGTAGAATCTCGACTTGGCCTATACACCCTACAGGATCTCCCATGCAGCACTCCAAAAGTTTCATCGCTTTTCTGATAGCAACTGCCGCGTTGTGCGGCGCGTTGGTAATGGTGGTCGAAGTGCTCGGTTCCCGCGTGATCGGGCCTTTTTTCGGTGTCAGTCTGTTCGTCTGGACTTCTCTGATCACCGTAACCATGGTTGCACTTGCCGCCGGTTATGCGATTGGTGGGCATCTGTCTGACCACAGAAGTTCACCTGACTGGCTGTACGGCATCATTATGGTTTCCGGCATACTGGTGATGCTGATTCCTGCCTTGAAGGGGCCGCTGCTGCAAATGTGTCTGCCTCTAGGGTTACGCTGGGGGTCGCTGACCAGCGCTTTCCTGTTGTTCGGACCCGCGCTTTTTTTGCTGGGCTGCGTGTCGCCTTATGTGGTCAAGATCGCGGCACGTGAGATGCACAACATCGGACGCACCGTCGGCAGTTTTTATGCGATATCGACTGTAGGCAGCGTGATAGGCACGCTGCTCACCGGCTTCGTTTTGATCGCGTATCTCGGTGTAAATCAGATTTTTCTGCTGACCGGCTCGCTATTGATCGGGCTGGCTGTGTTTTATTTTCTGTTCTTCCGCCGCAAATGGGCGTTTGCGCTTGCGGCGCTGTTCCCACTTTTGTTGCTGCCCCAGCCATCTCATGTCAGCAAAGTCATGCCGGACGGGACACGGGTCGAGCGCATCGCCGACCGTGACAGTTTTTACGGCAACCTGAAAGTGGTTGATTATTCCTATCAGGCAAAACACTACCGCGAGCTGTTGATCGACGGTCTGGTGCAGGGCGGAATTGACCAGAACAATGGTTTGTCGATCTATGAATATCCCTACCTGCTTCAATTTCTGCCCTATGCACTCAACCCAGATGGAAAGAACTGTCTGGTAATCGGTTTGGGCGCAGGAGTGGTGCCTGCCTGGTATCAGGCGCAGGGTGTGCATACCGAAGTAGTGGACATTGACCCCGCAGTGGTTGATCTAGCACGCAGTTACTTTGGTTTAAACCCGGCAATTCCGGTGCATATCGAAGATGCGCGCTATTTCCTGATCAACGCCTCACAGCGCTATGATTACCTGATACTCGATGTGTTCAACGGTGATACCACGCCGGGGCATTTGCTCAGCATCGAAGCAATGCGTCTGGCTAAACAGCGGTTGGCACCAAACGGCGTGCTCGCTGTCAATCTGGTCGGCAGCGTCAATCACCACACCTTGATGACTTCCTCGATAGTAAAAACTTTGCAAGGCGTATTCGATCAGGTCGCGATCTATCCCTCCTTCGACCCGGCATTGGGCGAAGGCACCGGCAACCTCGAAATCATCGCTTATGACGGTGCGCAACGTGCGCTGCAACTTGACCGGATCAGCAACATAACCATACATTCCGGCGCCGAGAACACCGTACGCAACAGCATGCGACAGCCGTTCGTTTTGGCACCGCACACCGAAGCGATGATCCTCTCAGACAACTACAATCCGGTGGATTTTTACGATTTGTGGTTAAAGGAGCAGGTGCGCAAGATCATCCTCGACACCACTGACTTCGATATCCTGCTGAGTTTACGCCACATTCCTGCTATGTCTTCCTGAGTCACTGTTGAATGACTTCAATACACGCGTTCTCGCACCAGGATCGGGATGCGAAATACATACAGTAAAATTTAAATCTTTCTTGAAATATACGATCACCGTATAGATGATGAACAAGTCAATCGTGTTACCTTGTTTCTTTGCGAGATAAGGTATATTTTTTGGATAATTGCTATTGGCTTGTCATGCTTCATTGTTTGATTTCAGGAAACTTTCACTTAGCTGCCTTGCCTGAAGCTGTGCTTCAGTGAACTTGGCAGTGTTATACTTCCCGCCGCTTTGTTTAATTTAGCCCATGAGGAAATACATGAAACGTTTATTGATGTTGTTGACAATAGCTTTGACCACTTTGGGTTTGTTTGCCGCAACGGCGGAAGCCAAACGTTTTGGCGGAGGCGGAAGTTTCGGCAAGCAGCGTTCGGTAACTCCGCAACAAGCGCCAACCACCCCTTCCGCTGCCCCTGCCCCTGCGCCCGGCACGACACCCGCGGCGGCAGGTAACAAGTGGATGGGTCCTCTGGCCGGACTGGCGATTGGTGCTGGCCTGGGTGCCTTGTTCGCCGGCGGAGGTCTGGGCGGTGCGATGGGCGGCATCCTGATGGCTTTGCTTGTAGCAGGAGTGGTGATGTTCTTGATAGCAAAATTCCGCAAGCCGCAAACTGCGATGCAATATGCCGGAGCAGGCGCGCCTTACGGTGGCTCGCAACCGCAGCAGCCTTTCAGCGGCAGCAGCACTGCTCCATTGGCTACGGCAACTGCATCGGCAGCTAGCATACCTGCTGATTTCCCGGTGGAAAATTTCCTGCGCAGCGCAAAGACCTCTTTCATCCGCCTGCAAGCCGCCAACGACCGCAAGGATCTGAGTGATATCCGCGAATACACCACACCGGAGATGTTTGCAGAAATCTCTATGCAGTTGCAAGAGCGCGGCGATACACCGCAACGAACCGATGTGATCGCAATCAGCGGCGAATTGCTGAGCGTGGCAAACGAGGGCGATCTGGCTATCGCCAGCGTGCGTTTCACCGGCCAGTTGCGCGAGAACAACGGCGCACCGGATAGCGTTGATGAAATCTGGCATGTACAGAAGAATCTGCGTGACGACAAATCGGTTTGGCTATTATCCGGTATTCAGCAGACCACACTGCACTAGGTCACTGTGTTTGCCCTGCCCTCTGCCGCGGCATTGAATCACCTGCTCTCGCAGAACAGTTGGGCTTCACAGCGGCTAGCCCGCTTTTGCGGAAAAACGGCGCAATTCCAAATTGCGCCGTTTTCTTTTGCTTATACCATTCTGGATGATGGCATGCTGCGTGCAGCTGATGCATCAACCAGCGCCGATGCTCTATGCGTCATATCGCCTTCACTGCTGCCTCGTTTGGCTATGCATGACGAGAAGGCACACGCAGATATACGCTGCGAAGGTGATGCCGCTTTGCTTTCAGAGATTTTTTTTCTGTCCCGAAATTTGCGATGGGATGCAGCGGATGATCTGAGCCGGGTTACCGGCGACATAGCGGCAGAGCGTATCGTCCAAGCCGTGCAAAGCACCCATCAGCAGCTGCTCAACGGTGCACGGAATCTTTCGCAGGCTGCGGCGGAGTATTTGACCGAGGAGCGTCCGCTGCTGGCTAAACCCCGGCATGTTTTTGCGTTCATGCAGCAAGTCGACGCGCTGCGCGACGACGCAGCACGGCTGGAGCAGCGCATCAAGCGCCTCCAATCATCCCAGCCTGAAAATATTGCATCTTCTTCAACAAATATCACACCTCGTGTACCTCGCTCGCACAAGGGCCCGAGGAGTCAAAGTTGAAATGCGCATATTTCGCCTGATCAAAATCATTTTCGTGGTGTTGCGCTTCGGGCTGGATGAGTTCCTGCTTGCGCACGAGCGCGTGCGCTGGATGCGCGTACCGCTTAACTTGCTTCTGTTCCTGCGCAACACCACGAAGCCGCGTGCGGTTCGTCTGCGACTTGCACTGCAGGCCCTCGGCCCAATTTTCGTCAAGTTTGGCCAAATGCTGTCCACGCGGCGCGATTTGATACCTACCGACATTGCTGACGAGCTGGCGATGCTGCAAGATCAAGTACCACCATTCCCTTCCGCACAAGCCGTCAAGCTGCTTGAAGCCACCTATCAGAGACCCTTGAGCGAAGTTTTTCACAGTTTTGAGGAAACACCCGTCGCCAGCGCTTCGGTAGCACAAGTTCATTTTGCAGTATTACCAAATGGTCGCCCGGCTGCAGTCAAGATACTGCGGCCGGGAATCAGCCGTATCATCGCGCACGACATCGCTTTGCTTAAAGTAGCCGCCGATCTGGTGGAGATGCTTTGGGCAGATGGGCGCCGCCTCAAACCGCGCGAGGTCGTGATCGAATTCGAAAAACATTTGGGCGACGAACTGGATCTTACCCGTGAGGCCTCTAACGCCAGCCAGCTCAAGCGCAATTTTGCCAGTTCAAACTTGCTGCTGGTTCCGGAAATGTTCTGGGATTTCTGCACCCCGGAGGTGATGGTGATGGAACGCATGTACGGCATTCCGATCAGCCAGATCGGCGCTTTGCGTGATGCGGGCGTAGATATCCGCAAGCTGGCAGCCAACGGCGTGGAAATATTTTATTCTCAGGTGTTTCGTGACGGTTTTTTTCACGCCGATATGCATCCGGGCAATGTACAGGTATCGCTGGATGGCCGCTATATCGCGCTGGATTTCGGCATCATGGGCACACTGACAGACTCCGACAAGCATTATCTTGCACAAAACTTTATCGCATTTTTCCGCCGGGATTACAAACGCGTCGCTGAGGTGCATATCGAGTCTGGCTGGGCGCCCAACGACACACGCGTAGATGAACTGGAAGCTGCGATTCGGGCAGTTTGCGAGCCGATTTTCGACAAGCCGTTGCGCGAGGTTTCGTTCGGACGCGTACTATTGCGGCTGTTTCAGACTTCACGCCGATTCGGCATTGAGATCCAGCCGCAATTGGTGTTGCTGCAAAAGACGCTACTCAACATCGAAGGGCTGGGTTTGCAACTGGATCCAGAACTGGATCTGTGGACTACCGCCAAGCCTTGGCTGGAACGCTGGATGAGCGAACAGCTGGGCTGGCGTGGTTTGCTCAGGTCACTGGGAGAGGAGGCGCCTCATTACGCGACCTTGTTGCCCCAGCTGCCGCGCCTGTTGCACGGGTATCTGACCAGAAATACTAATCGCCGTGATGACGGGGCTCTGCGCAAGATACTCGAGCAGCAAAAACGCTACAACAGATTGATGATCCTGATCAGCCTGCTGTTGTTGGGCATTTTCGTCTGGCAAATTTTCGTTTCTTTTGAAGTCTAGCGTTTTGTTTTTTACAGGCACTTCTAATAATTCAAAACTTCGATAAACCACTATCCATGCCACTAGGCCGCCAAAGAGCGGCAACCCGGTGGTTGAATATTAGCGCCAACAAGGCGCGAACAAAAAATTCGACACAGCATATGCTTGACAGGCAATGAGAAATTTTTGTGCGCAGCGCAGTGTTGCGACCAAGGGAGTAAGAAGACAATCCTCGAAGCGGATTCTTGCAAATCTGAAATTTTAGTATGGCCCGTCGTCCCTTGCCTACAGAAGTTTCATATTATCTATTGCCGTATGTATAAAAATGCTTTAAAGTTAAACCCTAGTAACTCAGTACAGTAATAACTCAACACCCCTTTCCCCGCTCATCAATAAGGACAAACAACCATGAAAAATCCGTTGGACTCATTGTGGGGCACGGTAATTTCCGGCCTCGTGTTAACCATCGTGCTGTACTTCGTAGCCCAAAAGCTCGTCGTGCAAGTGATCGCCTAATTTTCATATCCGAGGAGAAACAAATGGATTACGTACCAGCAATTGCACGATGGCTGCATCTGATGGCAGGAGTGATGTGGATAGGCTTGCTTTACTACTTCAACTTTGTACAGGTCGTAGCTCTCAAGGCCGCAGCAGCAGACAATACTGGAGCGGGTATCACCAAGCATGTTGCTCCGCTCGCATTGTTCTACTTCCGTTGGGCAGCATTGGTTACCTGGCTGGCTGGGGCTGCCTTGCTGGGTGGAAATTTTGTTGCAGCTTTTACGCTGCACGCCAATTTTGCAATCATCGGCATCGGTGCTTGGCTTGGCACGATCATGCTGCTGAATGTCTGGGGTTTGATCTGGCCAAATCAGAAAAAGATTCTCGGACTCAAGCCTGCAACCGACGAAGAAAAGAACAAGGCGCGCCGCATCGCTTTTCTCGCTTCACGTACTAATACGATGCTGTCGATCCCGATGCTGTTTTTCATGGCAGCCGGTGCGCATTCGTCTATTTACGGTTTTTGAAAATAGCGCTGTACCTACGCAGCAAAACAAACCCGCCAACAGGCGGGTTTGTTTATTGGGTCATCCAACATGGATGGGTGGCTCGTTCTGTGATTTTTTTCAAGCCGGCAAATATACTCCAAGGTGCGTAATGCACATCCTGCATATGAGCTTATTCTACCGTAACCGACTTGGCAAGATTGCGAGGCTTGTCCACATCGGTGCCCTTGAGCAGGGCGGTGTGGTAGGCAAGCAACTGCACCGGGATAGTGTGCAGGATGGGCGAGAGCATGCCTACATGGCGCGGAGTGCGGATTACATGCACACCCTCGCTATCGCTGAAGTGGCTGTCTAGATCGGCGAATACATACACCTGACCGCCGCGCGCGCGCACCTCCTGCATGTTCGACTTCACTTTTTCCAGCAAGGCATCGTTGGGTGCTATTACCACCACCGGCATGTTCTCGTCCACCAACGCCAGCGGACCATGCTTGAGTTCACCTGCCGGATAAGCCTCGGCGTGAATGTAGGAGATCTCCTTTAATTTAAGCGCGCCTTCCAGCGCAATCGGGTAATGGATGCCGCGCCCAAGGAATAGTGCGTGTTGTTTGGTGGCGAAAGCCTTGGCCCACTCGCGGATCTGCGGTTCAAGATTCAGCGCATGCTGCACGCTGCCGGGAATCTGGCGCAATGCTTCGATCGCCTCATGCTGATGCTTGGCATCAAGCTTTCCGCGCTGCTTTGCCAGCGTGGCCGCGAGGATGAACAGTGCGACCAGTTGCGTGGTGAATGCCTTGGTAGATGCGACGCCGACCTCGGCCCCGGCGCGAGTGTAAAATACCAGCTTCGAGGCGCGCGGTATTGCGCTTTCCTGAACGTTGCAAATGGACAGGGTATGCTGATGTCCCTGCGTCTTGGCATGCTTGAGCGCTTCCATCGTATCCAGCGTCTCGCCGGATTGTGAAATGGTGATTATGAGCTGGCGCGGATTGGGCACCGAGCTGCGGTAACGGTACTCGCTGGCGATCTCTACCGAGGTGGGCAACCTGGCGATACTTTCGAGCCAGTACTTCGCGGTGAGTCCCGCATAGTAACTGGTGCCTGCGGCGAGGATCAGGATGCAATCAATGTTGTGAAATGTAACTTGTGCTTCTGCGCCGAATAGCTCGATATTAAAATCGTTGCTATCGATCACCGCCTCGATGCTGTCGGTGAGCGCGCGCGGCTGCTCGTGAATCTCCTTCTGCATGAAATGGCTGTATGGCCCCAATTCCAGAGAGGCCAGCGACACATCGCTGACATGCACCGGACGCTCGGTTTTGTCACCTTTGCGGTCGAGCAGGGTGATCCCATTACGGGTGACCGAAGCTGCATCACCGTCTTCCAGATAAACTATCCTGCGTGTTGCGGACAACAGCGCCGAGACATCGGACGCGATGAAATTCTCACCTTCGCCCAAGCCGATCAGCAGAGGGCATCCCATGCGCGCGCAAACCATCTGTCCGGGCGAATCTCGCGAAATCACGCCAATGGCAAAGGCGCCAATTAGATCAGCGGTCGCTTTGCGCATCGCGGCAAACAGATCCTTGCTTTCTTGAAAATAATGGTGGATCAGGTGCGCGATGACTTCGGTGTCGGTTTGGGATTCAAAATCGTAACCGAGTTTTTTCAGGCGGGCACGCTGCTCCTCGTGATTCTCGATGATGCCGTTGTGCACAACGGCAATGTTGCCGCTCGATATATGCGGGTGCGCGTTAAATTCGGTCACACCGCCATGCGTCGCCCAACGCGTGTGGCCTATACCTGTGGTGCCGTTCAATTTTTCCTTGTCGGCACGCCCCTGCATCTCTGCAACACGGCCTACAGCACGCACGCGATGTATTTCACTACCAACGAGCACCGCTACGCCAGCCGAATCATAGCCACGATATTCCAGGCGGCTTAGACCCTCGATCAACATCGGTACCACATTGCGCTGCGCGACTGCACCTACGATTCCACACATAATTTATTCCTGAATTATTCTTCCGCCAGGCTTCCTCTCCCTCGCTGGGAGAGGGCTGGGTAGAAGGGCTCCAATCAACTTTTTTTGTTTTTCGTTGGCCGCTTCCATCCCTTGACGGTCGTCTGCTTGCTGCGTGACAGGGTCAGCTCGCCTTCCGGCGCATCGCGGGTGATAGTCGAGCCTGCGCCGATAGTCGAGCCCTTTCCCACCGTTACCGGAGCCACCAGTTGCGTATTCGAGCCAATGAATACATCGTCCCCGATGACGGTGCGGTGCTTGTTCGCGCCGTCGTAGTTGCAGGTGATGGTTCCCGCTCCGATATTGACGCGGCTTCCCACCGTGCTGTCACCAATGTAGCTGAGATGATTGGTCTTGCTGTGCGTAGCAATCTCGCTGTTTTTGATTTCAACGAAATTGCCGATGTGTACTTCATCGTGCAGTTTGGTTCCCGGACGCAAGCGTGCATAAGGGCCGATGCGGCAATTATTGCCCACGATGCTGCTGTCGATGTGGCTGTAGGGCGCAATAACCGTACCTGCGCCGATGCTTGAATTGCTAATCACGCTGTAAGCGCCCACTCGCGCGTGGTCACCCAAGCTTACCTCTCCTACAAAAATGCAGCCTATGTCGATCTCGACATCACGCCCGCAATTCAGCTTGCCGCGCACATCGATTCGTCCCGGATCGGCCAGTGTCACGCCGTGCACCAGCAAACGCCCCGCCTCGACCAATTGCCAGGTACGCTCCAATACAGCCAACTGCGCCTTGCTGTTTACGCCATGTATCTCCCATTCGTGGGCAGGCTGCACGGTATGCGCCGTCACGCCCTGCTTCACAGCCATGCCCACAATATCGGTAAGGTAGTATTCGCATTGAGAATTCTTGTTCTGCAATTTCGCCAGCCAGCTGCGCAACATTTTCGTCGGCGCAAGCAGTATACCGGTGTTAACCTCAGTGATCTCACGCTGCTCGGGCGTGGCATCTTTTTCCTCGACAATGCCGAGCACATCGCCCTGCTCGCTGCGTAAAATACGACCATAGCCAGACGGGTTAGCCAGATTGACCGTCAGCAGCACCAGCCCACTGCCTGCCTGCAACATTTGATGCAATGTGCTGTACTGGATCAGCGGCACATCTCCGTACAACACCAGCGTCAGACCTTCGTCACCGAGATGCGGCATCGCCTGCTGCACGGCGTGACCGGTCCCGAGTTGCGGTTCCTGAATGACAAACTTCGCTTCATATTGCTGCATTGCCTGGGGCACCGCTTCACCGCCATGGCCATACACCACACATATCTGCCGCGGCTTGAGCTGCGCTGCACATTCCAGCACATGCTGCACCAAAGGCTTGCCCGCCAGAGTGTGCAGCACCTTGGGTTTTTCGGAATACATGCGCGTGCCTTTTCCGGCTGCAAGGATGACAATGTCGAGAGTGCTCATGGTGGTGCAGGAATTTTGGATGGCGGATTATAGCCGATACATACCAAGCCGCTCACCTATCCAGCGCGCCTTGACTATTACCCCTGCGAATTCTTCGTCCCGTATCGCTTTCCAGTATTTCACTGAAGCCATGATGTAATATTGTTCTATTTCGCAAGGCTGTAGTCTTTCTTGAGCCGTTTTTTATACATCCCTTCATTTTGCGGTGTTCCCCGCTGCAGAATTGCGGGGAATTGCAAGTTAACTGTTGCGCTAGTTTGCTGTTCTGGTATAAAGCGCACAGGTTAGCACCTCGGTATAGCAGTTATGATCTGTGCAGGCACATCATTTCTGCTTCACGCTAGGGGGAGTATGGTCAACAGAATTGCGGGTGATCGAAGAAGAGCCAAACCTTTCGGGACAAATAGTCCATGGTTTTCTATTGGTAAGATGGGCGGGCTGATCTTCACTGAGCGACGAGTGCAGAGCAGGAGATCGATAGACCCGACAGGGCATACCCGCTTATCAGATGGAGAAAAGTTATTAGTTCCGGGCGAATATATCGTTTTGCCCCCATGATCCGCAGTCCATTCCGCGCTGTTGCCACAGAATGTTGCAATCCATGACCAGAGACCAGCGATGCAGAATGTCTTGAGCTGCGGGCCGCAGACCGTGTGTTCAGGCCTCATCTGGTCAAACCCAAGGATCAATGAATGCAAGCAATAAAATACGCGCTGTTAGGGCTGGTCGGTGTGATCGGCATGCTGGTGTCGATGTTCGGGCCGGTCAAGGTTCCTTTTGCTGAGTCCCTAGCAAAGTCATATTACCGCTATGCGCTGGGGGCGTTGCTGTTTATTTTATTGGTGCTGCTGATCTTTATTGGTCTTTTTCTCTACACCTTCAACGCAAACAATTTTAAGTCTGAGATTATCCAGTTCGTCAAGGATCGTACGCAGCGTGAACTCGTGCTGCAGGGGGACATCAATGTCACCTTTTTCCCCAAACTGGGACTTGATTCCGGCAAGCTCTCGCTAAGCCAGCGAAATAGCGCCAAGGAATTCGCCTCAATCAACAACGCTCGGCTCTATATCGCATGGTGGCCCTTGTTCAAGCGGCAGCTGGTTTTCGACCGTGTCGAGATCAGCGGGATTCATGCCAATGTCATTCGTCTCAAGGACGGTAGCACCAATTTTGACGATTTGCTGATTAGCGACGAGCATCTTACCCCGCTAACCTTTGATATAGACAGCGTACTCATCAGCGATTCTTCCATCAACTTTCATGATGAGCTGGATGCGCAACGGCTTGCTTTACACGACTTGCGGCTCGAAACTGGACATCTCGCAGACAAAGCAACCAGCAATCTGACGGCAAACTTCCGTCTTGATTCTGAAATGGCGCATTTCGATTCTGTTGTACATTTAAAGAGTCGCTTGTTTTTTGATCGCAAGGCGGGCCGATATGAATTTGCCGATCTCGAGGGAAAACTGGAAGGCAGGGCGGGTCAGGTCAGCGATCTGGTGCTCAATTTCAAGGCTAACGTAGATTCTTACCCTGCTCAAAATTCCTTCACTGTTGATGATCTTCTTGTTTCGGCAAATGGAATGTATGCGGAGCGCAGAATTGAGGCAAAGCTCGGTGTTCCCAAGCTGAAAATCAGCGGACATAATTTCAGCGGAACTTTGCTTACGCTTGACGCGGCGTTACCGCAACCCGATGAGAATTTGAAGCTGGTGTTGCAGCTTCCCGCGTTCGCCGCTGTTAACAGAAAATTCAGCACTACCGAGGCGAGTGCTGATTTTGATTACAAAGGCAGTGATCGCGCACTGGGCGGAAAGCTGACAAGTTCGCTCAGTATCAATTTTGAGGCTGCTCCCAAAATGCAGCTGGACTCTATCGTTCTTGCTCTTTCCGGCACTCATCCAGTGCTATCTGGCGAGGTTTCTGCCAACGCCAAAGGCGCTTTGTTGGTGGATTATGCTGGGCAAAATGCAAAACTTGCTTTTGATGTAAAAGTTGACGAAAGCAAATTCAAAGGTTCCGTTGCACTGAAAGATTTCAGCCATCCGGCATATGCAGTTGAGTTCAACGCCAACCGGCTTGATCTGGATCGATATTTTTCCGCTGAGTGGATGAAGCGCTTATTTGACGAATCGACGATTTTCAATACTGCCAATTTCAAAAATATGGTTATGCAAGGCAGTTTTCGCGCTGGTGAGGTTGTGATGTACAAATACAAAGCCAGTAACCTTGCAGCCAATATTAGCATCAATCAGTCAATGATTACCTTCTCTCCACTTTCTGCACGCCTATACGGAGGCATCTCGTCAGGAAGCGTAAGCATTACTGCGCATGAGATGCCAACTATTTCGGTTAAGCAGAACATCAGGGGCTTGCATATAGGAGCAATACTATCCAAAACAGCCAGTGCAGGAAGGCTTGGGGGCAAAGGCTCTATAGACCTCGACATCAGCGCTCAGGGCAATTCTATGGTTGCTCTTCGCAAAGCATTAAGTGGCAGCGCTTCTATGGTTCTTACACATGGTTACCTTGCTGGCGCCAATCTGACCTCGGCTTTAATCGAAGGAAAAGCTGACTTGGGCACTAGCAATATCGAACGAAGCATTCCCGCAAAATTTTCTGAATTGACAGATTTTTCTGAGCTAAGGACGATGTTCGCATTTAACGACAATTTGATCCGTAGTACCGGTATCGAAATCAAGTCGCCATTTATCCGAACCGCCGGTCAGGGTGTTTTCGATCTTGATGCAGGCAATATTGATTTACAGCTTAATGCCACTGTAGCCAACTCTATCGGCCGCCGAACCGGCGGTGAGTTATTCGAATTAAGGGGCATCACTGTCCCGATTCGCGTAAGCGGCCCTTTTTCTTCACCTAATTTCGCCCTTGATTTCGCTTCAGCAAGCGGCGGCAACATTGCCAAGTTTGCTGCTGCCGTCGAGGCAAGGGCAGCGGCCAAGACCGATGCTGCATCTACTATCCCGGTTCAGGTGCGTAAGGACATTGCCAAGAAATCAACTCCTTCCAAATCTAAAAAACCGGTTTCCAAATCCGTAAGAGGATCGAATTCATCCTAGTAGTTTCAGTTGCCATTCTGTTTATGCTTCGATACACCCTGCTGCGTGATGGAGTTGCTGAATTTGCATGTTGCTTTTACCAGCGCTGGAACGGCAAATCTGTTTGAATTATGTTTGCTGTAAGCGGGAGCCCTTTATGCTAGACTTTTACGGCAATTACAAAATCCTGTAATGCCTGAATTAACTTCTATAGCTGGTAGCCATGGCATTCATACGCGGTATTCTTGATCGTATTGTTTTAGTAGCTGCTGTCATTGCGGCAGGTTGCGTACCTAGCTTCATTGCGCAGTATCGGCAGCGCATCGGCGGCATGCTCGATCAGGTTCTTATCGATCTTGCGCCGTTCCAGGCTATCGCCAATCAGCTTCATCATGGCAGTTTGAAGGAGCTTATCAAGCATCATTTGGATAGCTCCGACCAGACTTTTTACAAGGAAGGTTTAGCAGTACAAGCCATGGTGGATTCTGCAGAACAATTGAGGAGAACTTTCCAGGCGCTTGATGCGGATTTGTTTCATCAGCTCAGCTATCTTGCCGCCAGACTGGATCCAGCCATTGCTCGTGCAACTTGGGAAGTATTTTCCCCTTCATTCGGCTTGACTGTCGAGAGTATAGCGTTTGGTTCTGCCCTGGGCATTTTGATCTGGCTGACGTTTTTGTTTGTCTGGTATGTCCTCGACCGCTTTATAGGAATCATCACCGCTCGATAGCAAGTCGTTGAAACTGATTTGTGCCGGGATGAAATCTGTTGTTTTACTCTGTTCGGCTTTGGTCATGCCAAATAAAAAAAGCAGCCGAAGCTGCTTTTTTGTTATTGTCGGCAACAACTCGATCAGTGTCCAGAACGCTTGCGCAGCTGCTGAATCGCGCGCAACTGCGCTATCGCTTCGGCCAACTCTGCTTGAGCCTGCGCAATATCAATGTCTGAAGTCCGGTTCCTCATGGCTTCTTCGGCATCCAGCTTGGCTTGCAACGCACGCGCCTCGTCCAGATCACCGCCGCGTATCGCGGTGTCGGCCAGAACAGTGACGACACCGGGCTGCACTTCCAGCATGCCGCCAGAAACATAGATGAGCTCTTCCTGTTCCTGATCTGGCCGCTTGATTCGAACCGAGCCGGGCTTGATTCGCGTCATCAAAGCAGTATGTCGCGGATAGATACCCAGCTCTCCCATTACTCCCGGAACGACGACCATTTCTGCCAGTCCGGAAAAGATGGAGGCTTCCGCGCTCACTACATCAACATGTACGGTCATTGCCATAGTTGTACCTATTTTTCTCTAGAGTGTCTTGGCTTTTTCTACCGCTTCTTCGATTCCGCCAACCATGTAGCACGCCTGTTCCGGCAAATGAT
>Ga0224495_10001817_pt1 | contig 14600 bp, 10 predicted proteins | sample SF_Jul11_sed_USG_FD_168128 | JGI IMG/M metagenome (GOLD analysis project Ga0224495, IMG submission 168128) | Sediment microbial communities from San Francisco Bay, California, United States - SF_Jul11_sed_USGS_4_1 | ecosystem: Environmental > Aquatic > Marine > Sediment | place: USA: California... | reverse complement strand
TCTTGCCGATGATGTCGGACAGCATCTCGCCGCCCTTCAATGTCCTGAAGCGCACCGCGTCTTCGCCGCCTTCGCCGGTATTGGACTTGCCACCGATGCGGTTCATCGCTATTGCCAGCGTGGTGTGTGCTTCGGTAGAAATTGAACCCAGCGACATCGCGCCGGTTGCGAACCGCTTGACGATCTCCTTGGCCGGTTCGACTTCCGCCAACGGTACGCCTGCCGCTGCAGACTTGATCACAAACAAGCCTCGCAATGTTTTCAGCCTGGTGCTTTGTTCATTAATAAGCTTGGCGTATTCCTTGTAGGTCGCCGCGCTGTTGGTGCGCGTGGCATGTTGCAGTTTTGCAATGGAATCTGGCGTCCACATGTGCTCTTCGCCGCGCACGCGCCAGGCATACTCACCGCCGGTTTCGAGCGCGTTGGCCAATACCGGATCATTGCCGAATGCGTTGCGATGGGTGCGCACTGCCTCTTCTGCCACTACGCTCAAACCAATGCCTTCAATCTGGGTAGCCGTACCGGTAAAATATTCGCCGACAAATTCCGCATCCAATCCAACCGCCTCAAAAATTTGCGCGCCACAATAGGATTGGTAAGTGGAGATGCCCATCTTGGACATCACCTTCATCAGGCCTTTGTTGATCGCTTTGATGTAACGCTTTCTGGCTTCCTTGTTGTCCACGTTCGCAGGCAATTTCATCGCGGCAATGGTTTCATAAGCTAGCCACGGGCATACTGCTTCTGCGCCGTATCCTGCCAGCAAAGCGAAATGATGCACTTCTCGCGCCGAGCCGGTATCCACTACCAGACCGGTGCTGGTGCGCAGTCCGGCGCGTACGAGATGATGATGCACTTTGGAACAGGCCACCAGCGCAGGTATCGCGACTCGCGTTGCCGACATTTCGCGATCTGAAAGGATCAGCACGTTGTAGCCATCGGCCACGGCCTTGTCGGCTGCTGCGCACAATGCCTTGACTGCCTTCTCGCACCCCCCTGCGCCCTGCGTTGCCGGATACGTGATATCCAAAACAAGCGACTTGTATTTGTTATCGGTCAGCTTGCCAATGTCGTGCAACTTGGAGATGTCATCATTCGACAACACCGGCTGATGTACTTCCAGACGCAACATCGGCTTAGTCTCTTCGATGCCGAGCAGATTGGGTTTCGGTCCGATGAAGGAAGTCAGCGACATCACGATCTCTTCGCGGATCGGATCGATAGGTGGGTTGGTCACTTGTGCGAACAACTGCTGGAAATAATCATAGAACGAGCGGTTTTTGTTGGAAAGCACCGGCAAAGCAGCATCGGTTCCCATCGAGCCGGTCGGCTCCTCGCCGGCGCTTACCATCGGCGTCAAGATAAATTTCAGGTCTTCTTGCGAATAGCCGAATGCCTGTTGGGTATCCAACAGGCTGGCATTCAGCTTTGGTTTTGTTGCCACCTTCGGCATATCGCCGAGGAAGTATCGCGATTGATCGACCCATTTGCGATAGGGCTTGGCTGTTGCGAGTTGTTTTTTCAACTCAGAATCGTCCACGATGCGTCCGGCCTGCATGTCGATCAGGAACATCTTGCCAGGCTGCAAGCGCCATTTCTTGACGATCTTGTGCTGCGGAATATCCAGCACGCCCATTTCCGATGCCATCAGCACCAGATCATCATCGGTAATCAGATAGCGCGCGGGGCGCAAGCCGTTTCGATCCAGCGTAGCGCCTATCATCTGTCCATCTGTGAACGCCACAGCGGCCGGGCCGTCCCATGGCTCCATCAGTGCAGCATGATATTCGTAGAAGGCGCGCCGCTCTTCGTCCATCAGCGGATTGCCAGCCCATGCTTCGGGTATCAACAACATCATCGCATGCGGCAATGAATAGCCCCCTGCCACCAGCAACTCCAACGCGTTGTCGAAACAGGCAGAATCGGACTGGCCATCCACGATCAGCGGCCAGAGTTTTTCCAGGTCTGCACCAAGCAGCTTGGAGGACATCGCCGCATGTCGAGCAGCCATCCAGTTGACGTTGCCACGCACGGTATTGATCTCGCCGTTGTGCGCAATCATCCGGAATGGGTGCGCCAGATCCCAAGTCGGGAAAGTATTGGTGGAAAACCGCTGGTGCACAAGAGCAAGCGCGCTGACTACGCGCGTGTCCTGCAGGTCTAGGTAGTAACTACCGACCTGATCGGCCAGCAACATGCCCTTATAGACAATGGTACGTGAAGACAGCGATGGTATATAAAAGCCCTTGCGCTGATTTTCAGGAAGAGCACGCACTGCGTGTTCCATAGTCTTGCGGATCACAAAAAGCTTGCGCTCAAATGCATCGGTATCACTGCAATTCTTTCCGCGTGCGATAAATACCTGACGCACTACAGGTTCTACCTCCTTCACGCTTTCACCCAGCTTGCTGCTATCTACTGGCACATCCCGCCAACCGACAAGCTCTTGCCCCTCGTCTTCAATTTTTGCTGCAATAATTTTCTCGCAGGCGGCTCGCCCTGTTTCTGATCGCGGCAAGAACAGCATGCCCACACCATAGTCTCCGACTACAGGCAACTGGATATTTCCCCAACCCATCTCCTCGCGCAGGAACTTATCAGGGATCTGGATCAATATCCCCGCGCCGTCACCGGCCAGCGGATCAGCTCCCACCGCACCACGATGAGTCAAATTTTTCAAAATCTGCAGGCCTTGGCTCACCATGTCATGGCTTTGTCTGCCTTTGATATGGGCGACAAAACCGACACCACAAGCATCGCGCTCTTGGCGCGGATCATACAAACCTTGCTGCATCGGCAGAGAAGAGTTGCTCACGGTATTCCCCAGTTCAAAACGTACAGCTCAGATCATTAAAACCAAAAAATGGCGACACATGTCGCCAAGACAAATTCAAAAGCGAAAGGGCGGGGATTTTACCTTTTCTGTGAGTGACGGGCAACTCTCTGGAGGACCTGTATAGAGAAAACCACCTGCTTCGCACAAATATCAAAAAAAGACCCCGATTCCGGGATCATTCGTCGTGGCAATTCGGCAAACTCGGGGCAGGCCTGTTGTTTGCCTATTGAGGAATTACAGGATTATTACAATGGTGCAATCGGAGTTGGAATTGGTTCCCGTCGAAATTTTAGCAATAAGCCTCTATTTTAACTGACAACTGTTGGCCAATATATTTAGAGCCGCCCGATTGATGATTACACCGGTACCTCTTCCACTGCAAAGATTCTGCGGTGCTCGCGAATTGCGTATCGATCGGTCATTCCGGCAATATAGTCGGCAACCGGCCGGGCGCGGGTTACATCTTGCTGCAGTTGAAATTGCGGCGGCAATAATCTGCTGTCAGCCATGAATACCCCGAACAAATCGCTGATGATGCGTTGCGCCTTGGCGCTCATGCGTAGCACGCGGAAGTGGCGGTAGAGATGGGTGCGCAAAAAATTCTTGAGCGCTCGCTGCTGCTCATTCATTTCGGCACTATAGGCGATAGTCGTCGCAGCATTGCGCACTTGTTCCAGCGTGGCCAAGCCTTGAGCTCTGATATTGCTCTCGCTCTGCAGGATCAGATCGGACACCAGTGTATTGATCATGCGGCGCACCGTTTCATGCACCACACGCCGTTCCGGCAGATCGGGATAGGCCAGCCTTACTTCCTGCAGATGGGTTGCCACTAGCTGCACCGTTTCAAGTTGTTCAAGAGTAATCAAGCCGGATCGCAAACCGTCGTCCACATCATGATTGTTATAGGCGATCTCGTCGGCCAGATTGGCGACCTGTGCTTCCAGCGAGGGGCGGCGGTTGTTCAGAAATCTTTCACCCAGATCACCCAGTTGTTTGGCATTTTCTGCTGAGCAATGCTTGAGTATGCCTTCGCGAGTTTCGAAGCACAGATTCAACCCGTCAAATGCGGCATATTTTTCCTCCAGAACATCCACCACGCGCAGCGACTGCAAATTATGCTCGAAACCACCATGTGCTTTCATGCACTCGTTTAATGCCTCCTGACCGGCATGCCCGAATGGGGTATGGCCAAGGTCGTGCGCAAGTGAGATTGCCTCGGCCAGATCTTCATTCAGGCGCAAGCGCCTGGCTATGGATCTCGCGATTTGCGCCACTTCGATGCTATGTGTTAGCCGAGTTCGGAACAAGTCGCCCTCGTGATTCACGAATACCTGGGTCTTGTATTCGAGTCTGCGAAAAGCACTTGAATGAATTATGCGGTCGCGGTCGCGCTGAAATTCACTGCGCCCGTGAGGCGCAGGTTCCGCCACTTTTCGACCACGCGAACCAGCCTCGGTAACTGCGTAGGGCGCAAATTCAGGCATGCTCGCAAGCCTGCAATGTTTTTTTCAGCAGTTCCTGTGGCACGTCACTTTTAACCACCGCTTGACCTACTTGCTTGAGCAGCACGAAGCGCATTTTGCCACCCTCTACCTTTTTATCCAGCCCCATTAATTCGAGATATCTATCAACACCCAAATCGGGCGCGGCCACTGACAGTCTGGCGCGCTCGAACAAACTGCGTATCCGGGCCACATCCTGCGTGCTGATCCAACCCATGCGTTGCGACAGATCCGCCGCCATGATTGTCCCCGCCGCAACTGCTTCACCATGCAACCAGTTACCGTAACCCAGGCCAGATTCAATCGCATGTCCGAAGGTGTGACCCAGGTTTAGCAGGGCGCGCTCACCGCTTTCGCGCTCGTCAGCCGCAACGACATCAGCCTTGTTCCGGCAACTGCGCTCAATCGCATATTGCAACGCTGCTTCATCGCGCGCCAGCAGTTTTTCGATGTTGAGTTCCAGCCACTCGAGAAATGGCAAATCGCGGATAAGTCCATACTTGATGACCTCAGCCAGCCCCGCCGACAACTCCTTATCTGGTAATGTATTAAGCGTATCGGTATCCGCCAGCACCAGTTGCGGCTGATAGAAGGCGCCTATCATATTCTTGCCAAGGGGATGATTGATGCCGGTCTTCCCGCCCACCGACGAATCCACCTGGGCCAGCAATGTGGTCGGTATCTGGATAAATGGCACGCCACGCAAATAGGTGGCGGCGGCATAACCAGTCATATCGCCGATCACCCCGCCTCCTAGCGCAATCAGCGGAGTGGATCGCTCGCAGCGATGAGTCAGCAGCGAGTCATATATCAAGTTCAGCGTCTCCAAATTCTTGTATTTCTCGCCGTCAGGTAATACCACCGATACGCTGTCAACGGCGATGTTTCGCAGGGTTTGCTGCAGACACTCCAGATATAGCGGTGCTACCGTGGTGTTGGTCACAATGGCAACACGACCGCGCGGGATGTGAGCATGAATCAACTCAGGTTTGGAAAGCAATCCGCTGCCGATAAAAATCGGATAGCTGCGCTCGCCCAATCCCACTTTCAATGTTTGCATAATCTTTTGATTATCCTTCCGGATGACTTTTTTTAAATTTCTCAATTTCATCCACTAGATGCAGCATCAAACCCTGTACGCTTTGCTTGCTGCTCTGAGCCACGATATCAGCCATCTGCTGGTACAAGGGATCTCGCTGCTGATATAACTCCATTAATTTGCCGTATGGATCCGCTGTTTGCAAAAGTGGGCGGTTGCGATCATGCCTGGTACGGTGCCATAGATCATGGACACTAGCCCTGAGGTATATGACGATTCCGCACTGTTGTAGCAATATACGGTTTTGCTCTGCCAGTACCGCTCCCCCTCCGGTAGCCAATACCATGTTGTCGCGTTTAACCATGTCTGATATCGCTGCACTCTCGCGTAAACGGAAGCCCGGTTCGCCCTCTACGTCGAATATGTGCGGAATGGTTACCCCGGTTCGCTTCTTTATCTCCTCATCACTGTCCACGAACAACTTGCCCAAATACTTGGACAGAGATCGACCCATCGTTGTTTTCCCCGACCCCATCATGCCCACCAGGATGAGATTGCCAGACTGAAGCTTTCTGGAGTGATCTGGATGATTTCTCTCGCTATCGTTTTCTAGGCTGCTCTGCATATTGCGCATTGTAAACGATAATAACAAAAGCCCGGACTATGCCGGGCTTTGACTTGGTAGCCATGTCAAATCAACGCAGATTCAGTGCGTCTTTCATGATCCGGGGAGTAATGAAAATCAGCAATTCGTTCTTGTTGTCGAGTTTTCCGCTTCTTCTGAATAAAGAACCCAGCACGGGAATATCGCCAAAAAAGGGCACCTTGTCCGTACCTTCGCTTTGCGATTGGGTATACACGCCGCCGATTACCACCGTACCGCCATTCTCCACCAGCACTTGGGTGTTCACTTTGTTGGTATTGATGCTTGGAACGCCGGCATATATTGTTCCTACCGAATCTTTATTTACTTTAATATCCATAATGACATTGTCATCCGGAGTAATTTGCGGCTTAACGGTCAAGCTCAAGGTTGCCGCCTTAAATGCCACATTCGTTGCCCCGCTGCTACTGGCCTGCTGGTATGGCACTTCAGTACCCGTTGAAATGGTGGCCTCTGTCTTGTCCGCCGTCACAACCCGCGGACTGGAAATAATCTTCCCATTGCTGTCAGCTTCCAGCGCGGTCAACTCCAATGACAACATTCTACTTAGCGACTGGTTCAGCAGGAGCAGTGAAAAAGCTCCCGCAGTACCCGCCGATGGCAGATTTACGTTTGGCGTATTCACATTCGCAACCACCCCCGCCACGCCCAAGGGACTTGCAGCCGGAGGGACATTCGCACCTATCTGACCAACGTAATTATTGGGCAAGGAGAAAGAATCGGTGGCGTTATAATTCATTCTCACACCCAGATTCCTGCTGAAATTATCTGATGCTTCAACCACTCGAGCCTCTATCATCACTTGACGCACCGGCACATCAATCTGCTTGATCAGTTTACGCGCCTCTTCCAGATTGGAAGCTGTGTCCTGTACGAACAATGTATTGGTACGAGCATCAACCACCGCGCTCCCACGCTTGGAAAGTATACGCTGCGCGCCGCTAGACAAGAGTGATGCCACCGCAGCACCCGTCTGATAACTCAGCTGGAAACTCTCCGTGTGCACCTCCTCCAGATCGGCGATCTCCTGGCGGGCCGATAAATCTATTTTCTCCTTGGCAGCAATCTCTTCGCGAGGTGCTACCTGAATCACATTGCCATTCTTGCGCATATCCAGGCCGCGGCTTTGCAAAATAATGTCAAACGCCTGATCCCACGGCACATCCTTCAGCCTCAGGGTAATATTGCCTTTCACCGTATCGCTGATCACGATGTTAAGTTCGGTGAAATCTGCAATCACGTTCAATGCCTCACGAACATCGATCTTTTGGAAGTTCAGCGTCAGCTTTTCGCCTGAGTAGCCAATTTTAGATCCCTTGACCAGCCTGTTTGGATCCTCGGCAACCGCCTTCACTTCAAGGATGAATTTATTATCGGTTTGGTAGGCAGCATGTTCCCATTGGCCCTTTGGTTCTATCACCATACGGACGTTGTCACCCTGAACAAAAGTATCCACGGCTTGAACCGGCGTTGCAAAATCTATAACATCAAGTTTGCGTTGCAAATTTCTCGGCAAATTTGTTTTTAGAAAATCAACGATCAACGCGGTGCCTTGCTGCCGAATATCTATGCCTATGCCCGGGTCCGAGAGGTCAACCTGTATGCGTCCCTCGCCATTTTTACCGCGATGAAAATCTATGTCTCGTAAAGTATGTTTTTGCACATCCTGAGTTGCCTCGGCAAAACGCGAAATGCTGGCCGAAGCCGACATATCCGAGGACCTGGATTGTAAAGTGATCAGCAGGTTGTTACCTTCGACCCTGGCGTCATATTTCAGCATTTGGTTTAAATTAAGCACCAAGCGTGTGCGCCCGCCAGCCTGAACGATATTCGCACTGCGCAAATCCCCCTCGGCGAAATCCTGAACTGATTTACCCAAGCCATTTGCTGTGCCAGGAAAATCAAATGCAATCCGCGGCGGGGTATTAATCGTAAACCCTGCTGGCGGGTTTGCCAGCGGTTGAGACAACTCAATCTTGATGACCGTCACCCCACCCCCGGCGCTGGATGCATTCATGGCGGTAATGCTGTTCTGTTCGACTGCCTTGGCCTGCACAGCCCATATGCCAATGACTGTGAATAAAGCAAGCAATCTAATCACACCGTAAAGATATCTCATAGTCTGCTCCCCGATCATTCAAGTAATTGCATGCTGCTCACGCGTTCAGTCCAATCGCCGACACTGTCTTGCACCATCTCTCTGATTGTAATGCCTGTGTCGGTTACTTCCTGGATCAAGCCGAAATTCGGCCCTATATAATTGCCGACCTTAATTGTATGTAACTTGCCATCGGGTGCTCGTATTACCGCATAACCGATTTTTCTACGGTATAGGTAACCAACCATCTGCATATTTTCGAGCGGAAATTCTTCCAATGCTTCCTTGGGCCGGTCCAAATCTGGCTGGTTTGATCCTCCACCGGAACGTTTCTCCGGTTTGCGCGGCTTGAATGGATCAGGCAGATTTGTATCATTAACATAAGCAAAATGTTCATATGGCTTTACCTCTGGAGGTGGCTCTATTTTGCCTCGCATATCTGCACCCGAATTTTTAACAAAATCGCGCAAGTCCTGATATTCCTCACCCCCACATCCGGCTAACGATAACGTGGCAATAGCGAGATAAATCAGTTTCATAAATTTACCCTCCATGGCCGCCGGACTTCTCCGGGGCAGCAGGCTTGCCTACCGGACCACCCTTCTTCACATTTTTCGCAGCATTTATCGCAGCAGTTTCTGCTTCATCCATATAGCGAAATGTCATCGCAGTTGCATCCATAACTAAACCATCTTTAGCCGTCGTCAAAGCGATGTTATTAAGTGTGACAATACGCGGTAGCATCGCAATGTCCCCGGAAAATTTGCCTATGTCATCATAGCTTCCCGTTACTTTAATGGTGATAGGCTGCTCGGCAAAAGATCCATTCAATCTTTCACCGCCTGGCCTAAAAAGCTCGAACTGCAAACCGCGCCCCAAACCGGCTTGGTTAATATCGGTCAACAATGCATCCATTTCTGATTTGCTTGGCAGTTGCTTGAGCAGTGCACCAAATGATTCCTGCGTCTCGACTAGCTGCTTCTTGATTAAATCCAAGTTGATCGCCTGCTTCTTTTTAACAAGAAAAGTATCCTTGAGTTTCACCTCTTCTTCTTGGGCTCTACCCAAAGTTTCCCACTGATCTTGCCAGATGAGCAGCGCACCGGCCACCACAATACTGGCAAACATCATCACGAAAGCAATTATTTTTGCCGGCCATGGCCATGCTCCCGGGGTCTTTGGGTTAAGATTCTTCAGGTCATTTAAATTCATCATGACACCTAACTCTTGGCTGGGGCAGGACTGGCTGGGGCAGGGCTAACTGCCTCTAGTTTTTTGGTCAAATTAAATTTCATTGAAAACTCGTTGATTCGGGCGCCACCCACGCTGGTGGCATGAGTTTCCACCAGTACTGGAGTATCTAGCCAAGGCGAATCCTCTATAGCCCGATACAGAGTAGCGATACGCGCATTGGACTGAGCATACCCAACAATACTGATACTGTAGCCCACCTGTTTGAGCGACTTAAGATATACACCATCCGGCAGGATACGCAACATTTGATCCAGCAAATGCACCACATCGGAACGGGTACTCTGTAGGCTTTCAACAACGTTCTTGCGTACCAACAGGGCCTGAGTTTGCTCGCGAAGCTTTTTGATTTCTTCGATTTGCTTGTCCAGTATCGCCGTCTCTTGCTTCAGATAAGTATTGCGTCTTTCCTGATATGATATCTGGGTACTAATCGCGACCTGCACAAACCCCACCAGCAAACCACCCAGCAACACCGAAATTACACTTAGTGCGATAAACTGGATTTGGCGGGCTTTTCGCTTCTCTGCACGATGCGGCAATAAGTTAATGCGCATCATGATGGGTCAAACCTCCGCATCGCAAGGCCGCATGCAATAATCAGCGACGGAGCATCGGCTTGCAATTGCCTCGGCTTAATTCGGCTGGACAATGTCATCAAAGCGAAGGGATTAGCCACCATGGTACTCACTTGGGTTCGCGTCGCCACCGCGTCATCCATTCCTGTCAATGAAGCGCATCCACCGGATAGCACAATATAGTCCACCTCATTGTATTGTGAAGACGCAAAGAAAAATTGCAATGCGCGGGCTATTTCCATCACAACATTCTCGCGGAAAGGTGCCAATACATCACTTTCGTAATTGTCCGGAAGTCCACCATTGCGTTTTCCCGCTTCAGCCTCATCCACAGACAATCCAAATGCAGTTTGGATCTGCTGGGTCAATTGGTTGCCACCAACCTGCTGGTCTCTCGAATACACCGACTGTCCATTGCGCAGCACGTTGACATTCATCACGCTCGCACCTATGTCTACCAGAGCCACACACTTGTCGAGCGCACCGTCGGGCAATTGGGTGCGAATCTGCTCAAATGCCATTTCTGCTGCATAAGGTTCGACATCCATGACCACCGCATTTAATCCAACAGCTAGGCAAGCCGCAATTCGATCCTCCACATTTACCTTGCGGGAAGCTGCCAGCAACACTTCCACCTCCTCGGTATTGTCAGGTGCAGGTCCGATCACCTGAAAATCCAGATTGACCTCTTCAAGAGCAAATGGAATGTATTGATTGGCCTCTGATTCGACTTGGATTTCCAAATCATCTTCACGCATGCCGGCGGGCAAAAGAATCTTTTTTGTTATCACTGCAGCAGCAGGAAGCGCCATGGCCACATTCTTGATGCGACCACCCAGTCTCTTCCAGGCTCGCTGCAAGGTTTCCGAAACCGCATCAAGATTATTAATGCTCCCATCAGTCACCGCATCTTTGGGCAGCAACTCTATTGCATAACGTTCAACAACATATCCGCCTTTTTTTGGCAACTCGCTCAACTCGACCATCTTGACTGATGACGAGCTGATATCAACGCCAATCAAAGGCGGTGATGCAGCTCGTAAAAAATCCAGCGGTATGTCAAAATTTACTTTTAGCATATGCCAGTTAGCGATTAATTTGTATAAAGTGGTTTAAATCCTAGCAATAACTATAAATTGTGTAAAGCTATTTCTAGGGGTTACTTAGTGCTCGCGGAGCCGATATAATTTCTTATACCATATCACTGATGCCAATCTCCAGACAACCGCACATGCCACCCCCCCGCTGGTTCCTTCCTGTTCTTATCGCCCTCACCATGCTGCTGTTTCCAGCCATATTGCTTGGACTAGCTGTCATGCTGGCTTACCCGGGCCTGCCGTCACTGGAGGTGCTCACCGACTATCGCCCAAAAATTCCGTTACGAATATACAGCACGGAAGGTTTGCTGCTCAGTGAATTCGGCGAAGAACGCCGCGCATTGGTTAAAATATCTGAGGTGCCTGAGGTGATGAAGCAAGCCATTCTTGCCGCTGAAGATGACAGGTTTTATGAGCACGGCGGCGTGGATTACATGGGAGTGATGCGTGCGGCACTATCCAACTTCACTTCCGGGGGGGTAAAACAGGGGGCTAGCACTATCACTATGCAAGTGGCACGCAATTTTTTTCTTTCCAAGGAAAAAACCATTACTCGCAAGTTTAACGAGGTTCTGCTCACTTTTAAAATTGAACACAGCTTGACTAAAGATGAAATCTTGCAGCTTTACATCAATCAAATTTTTCTAGGTCAACGTGCCTACGGTTTTGCAGCTGCCTCCCAAGTTTATTTCGGCAAACCTCTGGGACAAGTCACTATTGCCGAAGCTGCCGTACTGGCAGGCTTGCCAAAAGCGCCTTCTCTATACAATCCAGTGGTCAACCCGCAACGCGCCAAGGTTCGACAACTTTATGTTTTGCGACGTATGCATGAACTGCATTACATTGATGATGCACAACTTCAACTCGCGCAACAGCAACCCATCATAACAATGCGCGGTAACCATGAATATGGGGTTAAGGCGGACTATCTGTCTGAAATGGTTAGGCAAGCTGTTTATGAAAAATTTCAGGAAGACACCTACACCCAAGGATTCAGGGTATACACAACTATCCGGCAGCTGGACCAAATCTCTGCATATCAGGCCGTGCGTAAGGGTGTACTTGAATATGACCGGCGGCATGGATATCGCGGACCGGAAGGTTTTATCGATTTACCTGACGGCAGCTCTAGCGCCAGCTATAGCGCTGATCAACTGGAGGAAGCCCTGCTGGAAGTTACGGACGGAGACGACTTAATTCCTGCCGTCGTTCTGGAAGCATCACCCAAACTGATTCGTGCATATTGCAGGGGAGGAGAAATTGCCGAAATCAGCGGAGATGCCCTGCTTTTTGTTCAACAGGCTTTGACCAAGAAGGTAGCTTTGAACCAGCGCATCAATGTCGGCTCGCTAATCCGTTTACAAAAGGATGCAACGGGTATTTGGCAAATAAGCCAGCTCCCACAAGTCGAGGCGGCCTTTGTTTCAGGAAATCCTCGAGATGGCGCCATCTATTCACTCGTTGGCGGATTCGATTTTAATAACAATCAGTTTAATCACATTACTCAGGCATGGCGCCAGCCAGGGTCGAGCTTTAAACCCTTTGTATATTCCGCCGCACTTGAAAAAAATTTCACGCCCGCCACCGTAATCAATGACGCGCCTTTGATTTTCGATGCCGTGCAAACTGGAAACGAGCCTTGGGAACCCAAAAATTACGATGGAACATTTGAAGGTCCGATGCGTATGCGACAAGCCTTACTTAAATCCAAAAACCTGGTTTCCATCCGCATTTTGCAATCTATCACTCCACAATATGCCCGGGATTACATCACCAAATTCGGCTTCGATGCCACCAAATACCCGGCTTACCTGACAATGGCTCTGGGAGCAGGTTCTGTGACACCCATGCAAATGCTGACAGGTTATTCTGTTTTTGCTAACGGCGGTTATCTAGTCAATCCGTATTTCATCCAACGCATCGAGGATGCACAGGGCGCGGTACTCAGCAAAGCATCTCCCGAAATAGCTGGCAATAGCGCAAACCAAGTAATTGATGTGCGCAATGCCTATACCATGGTCAGCATGATGCAAGATGTGGTCAAACACGGCACCGCATTTCGTGCCATGCAGCTTGGCCGACAGGATCTGGCTGGCAAAACTGGAACCACCAATGACACGATTGATGCATGGTTTTGCGGCTTTCATCCTACCGTGGTTGGCATTTCCTGGATGGGTTACGACCAGCCGCGCAGTCTGGGTGATAAGGAAACCGGTGGAGGGGCAGCTTTGCCGATCTGGATGAGTTATATGGAAAGGATTCTAAAGGATGTGCCACAGGCTGTTTATACCATGCCGGACAACATGGTTGCCCTGCGCATTAATGAAGAAGGTTATCGTGATGAAAACGGTTCCCGAATCGAATATTTCTATCGGGAGAACATCCCACCAGAACGCACCACGTCAGCCCCCAGCGAGGAAATGAAACCATCGGACACCGTCAGGGATCAATTGCTCTGATTTTCTCCACATGACTAAAGAACGCGCACCCAAGGAACATGGAAATAGACGCGACCTGATGCGCGAACAACTCGCGCACCAGGCCGCCAAATTGATGGCTGAAGGTGGCATCACCGATCACGCCCATGCAAAGCGCAAAGCCGCAAAACAACTGGGTGCAAGTGATACCCACCATCTGCCCAGCAACGAAGAAATCGATGTCGCGCTTCACAGTTTTCGCAACCTGTTTCAGGGTGAAAGTCACCCTGGAATATTGCGGCAACTGAGAGAAGAAGCACTAACCAACATGAGAATGCTGGAGGAATTCCATCCTTACCTGACTGGTTCAGTATTAAGCGGAACCGCCGGAGAGCAATCAGACATCAACTTGATGCTGTTCAATGATGATGAAAAAGCGGTGTTGATGTTCTTGCTCAAGCACAACCTCATGTTTGAGGACGGCGAATGGAAAGTACATTTGGGTGGACACGACGAGACCGTACCAAGTTACACACTGATTGGTGAATCAGGTGTACAAACCCATCTGGTACTGCTTCCCGAAAACGCTCGTTTCAGCGGTAGCCGGAAACCGGCAACACATGCTGACATTGCTGCAGTAGAAGCTTTGTTAGCTTGTTGATTTCAGCCAGCGCGCGGCATCCAGTGCGAAATAAGTCAGGATGCCGTCCGCCCCAGCGCGCTTGAATGACAGCAGCGCTTCCAGCACACACGCTTGTTCATTCAGCCAGCCGTTCTGCGCCGCGGCTTTAAGCATCGCATATTCACCGCTGACCTGATACACGAAGGTTGGAGCCTTGAATTCATCCTTCACGCGGCGAACAATATCAAGATAGGGCATGCCCGGTTTTACCATCACCATATCCGCACCCTCTTGCAAATCTAGGCCGACTTCCCACAATGCTTCGTCGGAATTGGCCGGATCCATCTGGTAAGTATATTTATTGCCCGAGCCCAAATTCCCACTGGAACCAACAGCATCACGGAATGGACCGTAGAAGCTGGAGGCGTATTTCGCTGAATAGGCCATGATGCGGGTGTGGATGTGCTTGTTTGCATCCAGCGCCGCACGCACTGCT
>Ga0224495_10001816_pt1 | contig 14606 bp, 10 predicted proteins | sample SF_Jul11_sed_USG_FD_168128 | JGI IMG/M metagenome (GOLD analysis project Ga0224495, IMG submission 168128) | Sediment microbial communities from San Francisco Bay, California, United States - SF_Jul11_sed_USGS_4_1 | ecosystem: Environmental > Aquatic > Marine > Sediment | place: USA: California... | reverse complement strand
GAAATTCGAGACTTTCATTATTAATATTTGATTCTTTAAACAAAGTTAAAATTTGTCTGTAATAATACAATGCATCATTATTGCTATACTGTTTTTTGGCTTTTCTTGCAGATAATAACAGAAATTTTAATTTTTTCTCTGTATCATCAGATTGAAGAAAGTGATAAGCAATATTTTCACATTGTTGTTCCAGATTTTCTTTATATTTCTTTTCAAGTATCTCACCGAATTTTAAATGCAGCTCTTTTCTGGTAGATAATAACATAAGGTTATATGCAATATCCCGTGTCATTAAATGTTTAAAGAAATATATAGGTGGTATTTGAGATTCCATATCTGTAAAATTTTGATTCTGAATTTCGCGCAAATATGTAGAAAGCTCTGGTTGCAGGTTCTCTGAACAAAGTTCCATGATTGTATCATATTCAAAATTCTTTCCGATTACCGCAGCAGTTTTTAATACCGTTTGTGCACGTTCGTTTAATTTTTCTATTCGAAGTAAAATTACATCCTGAAGGCTTTGCGGAATACTCATGTCGCCTGTCGTTCCTGTTTGTCTATAATTTCCATTCTTCTCTTTTTGAAATTGACCAGACTCCCTCATCGAAAGAATTAAAGATTCAAGAAAAAAAGGATTTCCATGTGAATTGGTTATTATCTGTTCTTCAAGCGCCGGATCTATCTCTTCTATTAGCATCTTTTCTTTTAAATATTTCCTGCAACCATCCTTATCAAGATCAGAAAGTTCGAGTACGCTAAAATTTTCATAGGCTTCAAACCGGCTCAAATCTCCACCAAGTCGCACAGAAACTATGACCATCAGTGAATTTGCACCTTTAGATAAAATATAATTCAGCAAATCAATAGAACTTTCATCTGCCCACTGGTAATCATCAATGATCAGCAAAACAGGAGTTTCTTGCGATTTTTCTGATAAAATTTCCCAGATTATTTCCAGAATTCTATGATTTTTTTTGGCAGGGTCAAGATCTTTTGTCAAATCACGTTCGGCAATACTTATTCCCATGATGGACGCAAGAGCTGGCGCCCAATCCTTATCAATTTTATGTTTTTCAAGAGTGGATTCAATCTGGAGAAGTGATTGGTTTATGTTAGAATCAGCGCCAGAAAGTATTAAATCTTTTAATATTTTTTGCCATACAAAATATGCAGTGTTCGACTCATAACGGTAGCATAGCCCTTCAGCAATTTTAAATTTTCTTTCCAGAACAATATTTTTATAACCTTTGATTAAATGAGTTTTTCCTATTCCAATGTCGCCGCGCAAGGCAAGTATTAGGCTGCTTTTTTCTTTTGCAACATCCTCTGCCTTTTGAGAAAAATATGCAAGTTCTTTTTCGCGACCAATGATAATGAATGATGCATCTTCTCCCGATAAATCATTGCCCCGCTCAATCTCTCCCTCAACTGAATAAAACTCTAAAGAATCTTCTAATCCCTTCAAAGTTTTACCTTCAACTTTTTTTATTTGAAAAATTTTATCAACTTTCGATGCCGTTGCCTCATCAATACAAATGCCCGAACCTACCACTGATGTCATTAATCTTGATGCTAAATTTACAGATTCTCCCAGAACAGTATATCCCTTTCTAATATCAGCTCCCAATATTCCACAATAATTTGTACCTGTACTGACCCCAATAGAAATTGAATTAGGAGTTAGTTTGTTTTCAGTAGATTGAATAAATTTATATGAAAATCTTACCGCAAGCTCTTCTTTATTTTCATTTGCCAATGGAGCCCCAAATAACACTAGAAAAACTGTTCCTTTGTCAGAAAGATCTGTTTGAACAAGAGTGCCGCCATGAACATCACTTATACCTTGTAAAAGTATAAAAAGTTCATTTAACAATCGTACTCGACTCTGGTGAGTTTCATTATTAAATGTCTGTTCCTGAACAGCAATAAATACAGAGGTTACATTTCTAAATTCCCCCATAAATTGCTCGCTTTCATCAGAAAATCGCTCAATCAACAAAGGTGAAATAAAGTGCGATATTTTTGACAACATGGACCCAGAGTAATTAATTTTAAGTTCAATTTCATATTCTCCGTTTTTTCGTTCTTGCAAATTCAATAAACGATAATGAGCATCGTTAATCGGTTCTACGGAAGAAAGTTTTCCAAGTCGCTTGTATAATTCAGTATCAATTATAATATCATTGGGTTTTGCATATTTTTCTGAAGAGGTAGCCCTTTTGACGGTTTCCCCAATAATACTGAGATTTAAAAGCTTTTGCGGATCACCCATAAGAACCTGCTGATATTTTCCAGCAGAGACACTGATTTTCGTTAAAATTTTAAAATTTTTTCCCAGAATCATTCGCTGAGGCAATAAATCTGTTTTTTCTTTCATTAAAAGTGCACAGCTACAAATACGAATGGCAAACAATTCATCACTCTCAGACTCTTCTTTTTCAAAACCAACAAGAGCAGAATCACCTGCAAACTGGTAGACCGAACCACCATAACTTCTGATAATTTCGATGTTTGCATTAAAGTAACCCCTCAGAAGCTCTTGCAGCATTTCTGAACCTGCGCTTCCTTTTTCTCCGGCCAGGGCAGATGTTAACACAGTAAATTGAACAAGATCAAAAAATATTATTCCACCATTTATCTCTTCTACTCTTTTCAGTCCGGCATTGCTCTTTTCAGCTTCATGTATACTCAAATTTTTTATTATACGGCACGGTATAAACTTGGATAACTGATTTATTTTTTTCTGAACCACATGAGATTGAACAACAATTTTTGAATTTTCCATACAAATGGTAGATGCTATAGTAACGCTCGAATCGTCAACAGATTTATACAAATGTCGTATATTGCCCACAACTTTTTTCTTTCAAAATTAACATAAAAATGTATCTTTTATTTTTTCTGAAAAATGTAATGCAACAACGTAACAGTAAAGTAAATTTTACACGACGCAAACCGATTAAGTAATTACTCAAAAATAACTTCATGAACATAAAACAATATAGAAGATTATTTGATGACTTTTGTTTACAATTGCATTTCACATCTCTTCAAAGGCAACACAAAAAACAGATTAAAAATTTGACTATTTATTTACTCATCATAGAGTGACGCATATGAACCATTATAAAAAAATCTTCATCGCTATATTTTTAATCACCTCGATTTTTGCCCTGGGCAGTCAGGCAAAAGTGGTTCAACTCTCTGTTACTGAAAATGAAAAACAGATATCCCTCCAGTTTTCCGTCAACAAAGGATATGGAATACAAAAAGAGGGTCCCCATGAAATTGCAATCTATAAACTCGATGAAAATCACTTTAAAAGCACAGAGATTTCTGAAAAAATTGCAAAATATGGAAAAAAGCTCACAACAATCAGCCCTGTAAAATTTTCAGGTGTTATAGCCAGTGAAGATGAACACTACTATTCGAACGTATTGCCCATTAACCTCACGGCCAGCAAAAACAGTACTCTTGCAATACGGGCACGAATTTTTTTCTGTTCTTTTCAAGACAATTTCTGCAGTGTAGAAACTGTCCACCAAATTATTAATTAATATATTTTGTGAATTCAGCCGCAAAATTTAAACTGGCCATATTGATCTCTGGTAAGGGATCCAATATGCGGGCTATCATGGAAAAATGCAAGGAACAAAAAATCCCGGCAAATGTCAGTGTTGTTTTCAGCGATAAAGCCGATGCTCCCGGATTAAAAACAGCTCAGGAATTTGGGGTTGATACCCTTACCTTTTCCCCCCGGGAATTTAACTCATTCGATGAGTATGAGACAAGGCTTGCAGACTCATTACATAAATACAATCCCGACTTGATTATCTGCGCCGGATACATGCGCATTTTAAAAAATACCATGCTGACAAAATATAAAGGAAAACTTATAAATATACATCCATCACTGCTACCCGCTTTTCCCGGGTTAAATGCGCAAAAACAGGCGCTTGAATATGGAGCACAGGTAAGCGGCTGCACAATTCATTTTGTAGATGAAGGTGTGGACTCCGGGCCTGTAATTTTGCAGGGAGTTACCAGAGTAGAAGAAAACGACACCGTCGAGACCCTGTCTGAAAAAATTTCCAGGCTTGAGCATGAACTTTATTGGCAGGCAATAACAAAGGTATTAAGCGGATATACAATAACAGGTCGAAAGGTAATTTTTACCAATCCATAATTAACTTATTTTAAATTACCCTGAAGAAGAGTTATATTACCCATTCTTTTGTGAATTATCTCTGCGCGTTGAAGATAAATCTCTCTTTTCTCTGAAAACATCCGGGCCAGCTGGTGATAAAGATTCATCTCAAAACGTAACCCATAATAAAGATGCCGGGCGCTATTCTCTGAAAACTCTTTACAATTTTTATAAACAGTATGACGTGTATTAATTCTTAAAGTAGGAATTTTCCGGGATACAATAGCAATATTTTCAAGAGAAATTCCTCCGCCGATAGATGTAATCAATCCGCAAAGGTTTGCTCTTTTTACAACCCCCGCCGCAGCCTCCGTAACTTCAGGATCATCTATCGAAAGATGCATACTTCTGGATAAATCACTTCTGCCGACAGTCACCTGCCCCACCTTCTCAAAAGAACGGGTAGCAATCATATTATCAAAATTTGAGACCGCTGTAATACTTTCAATATTTACAGCAACAACCGGAATTTTTTCAACACCCGAACTCATCTCTTCTATGGTGCGAACAAAATTATCAAGAGCATAGACCGTTTCCACCATAGGTGCAAGAATCGTATCGATTTTTAATTTTAAACAAGCCCGTATATCATTTCGAGCTTCAGGGCCACCTATTTTTACAACTACGGGCAGGTCCTGGGCAATTTCTTTTATAAAGGCAATTTCATCAAAGCTCATGTCTTCCACTTCTGTACCCGTTTTAACGGCAGCGACATAATGATTTTTACTCAAATGTTTTAACTCTTGCTTTAATTTATCTGCAAATCCATCTTTACCCATAGTGTTATATTATCGGCCAGATAATAATAATCAATAACAAAATAAATGTACTCTTTGATTCAAACTTTTCACTCTTTGGACGATAATCATAAAAATGTCTGCTCTTTTTAGAAAGGTAACGCTCATTTTACTTTTTTTACTGCCTGCACTGCTTTTTGCTCAACTACGCCTTGATTACTACTATGACCAATCGGGTATGTATACCAAATTTTCTGACTGGATTCCCAAACGACTCCACCAGTGGAACCCGTCGCATGTAGAAGATTTTTTTCTTTTATATAGTCTTAAGTCATTGTATGGAGAAGAGGAACTCCGAAGAAATATATTTTTTCTCAAAATAGCACTGGAAAAACGATTTCGCCACCCTTCAGAAGCTCTATGTAAAATTGAAACCCCGGAACAATATCACAAATACAGACTTCTTATTCATATGCATATCAATCTGCATATCATGAGATCCTATTTGAGAATAGGTTCTTTATTCGACAAAAGACACCTCTATTTTTACAATCTTGATTTTGCTGATGAGCTAAAAGCATCCTTTGCCATTGCAGAAGGTTTCTATAAAGAAGCAATGCCCTACTGGGAAAAAGCAAAAGAGCTGGCAATGGAAGCCGATAAACACAAATTTGAACTTGATCTCGGGCACATTGAGTCAATACGTTTTGATATTATACAAGGTGAAATTGACTATAATAAAATTATCAGCAAACATATAAAAAATGTCCAGGCAAAAGAAGACGCTGTAAATGAATTTCTTGCCCAGATGAAGTAACTTCATTTTTTGTCATCAGGTAAAAAAAGGTAAAAAACCAACCTGACAATGGCCGACCGGCACAAGCAGGTATAAATGTATCATGTATAATTTTAACTATATATTAATTCTTGGCTCCAACATGGGAGATTGCAAAAAATATCTGACTGAAGCCCAACAAAAAATAAAAAATGAAGATATAAATATTATTGCTGCAACTGAAGTCTTACGAACCAACGCCAAGCATATAAAAACCCAGAATATTTTTTACAATATGGGGGTTTTAATTGAAACAAACCTCTCTCCCGAAAATCTTCTCGACATTCTTAAAAAAATTGAAATCAATACAGGTCGTATTCATAGAGTCCAGTATGGGCCGAGAGAAATAGACATTGACATTGTATGGTGGTCACACGGAGAATACCACAATAATATACTGGAGATACCGCACAAATATAATTTTTCCCGGGAGTGGGTTCGCTGTTTAACCGCCGAGTTGATCCCTGAAAATCATATAGATAAAAAAAAATATACCAATATGAAATATAAAAGTATCGAATCTGGCGAAGACTTCAAGAAAAAGAAAGCTGCCAAAGAAAAAATCTCCATGGTTACCGTATATGATTACTCTACCGCTCTCATTTTATCGAGAAGTTCGATTGATACTGTGCTGGTCGGAGACTCTCTCGGAAACGTATTCCAGGGGCAAAAAAGTACCATACCTGTTACCCTCGAAAATATGATATATCATGGTAAAGCCGTAAGAAGAGGACTGCCTGATGCCTTTATCGTTATTGATATGCCTTTTCTCTCGTACCACACATCTGTACAGGATGCCATACAAAATGCTGGAAAACTGGTTCAAGAGACCGGCGCAAACTGCATTAAACTCGAAGGCGGTTCAGAATTTATAAATGAAATCCAGGGAATCATCAGGGCGGGAATTCCCGTAATGGGTCATCTGGGTTTGCAGCCCCAATCGATTCTGCACCTCGAAGGCTACCGTGTTCAGGGAAGAAGCCCCGAAGCTAAAAATAAAATTATCAATGATGCCCTGCTTCTTGAAAAAGCGGGAGTCATCGCCATTATTGCAGAGATGATTCCTGCAGATCTTGCAAAAGAGTTATCTGAAAAATTAACAATACCTCTCATTGGAATCGGAGCCGGTTCCGAAGCTGACGGTCAAATTCTGGTTATCAACGATCTTCTTGGATTTAATCCGGACTTCACCCCCAAATTTGTAAGAACCTACAGCAACATCTCACAAATAATCCTCGATGCCATCGAAAATTACAACTCTGATGTCCGCTCAGGAAATTTCCCCTCTGATTCAGAAAGTTTTAAATAATAATATCGATGAAACTATTTGAACATAAGGGATTAAAAGTTTTATATAAAAGCACCGGAGGAATCGAAACCAGCATAATACTGCCCGATCATAATATCGCCTTTGACTTTGGCAAATGCTCTGATGAACTTGTTGAAATTCCCAATATCTTTTTAACCCACGGACATCTCGATCATTCAGCAGGGCTGCCCTATTACTTCAGCCAGAGATCGCTGAAAAATCACGGCCCCGGCAAAGTCTATGTTCCCGAAAACATACACGAACCTCTGACCAAAATCTGCAAACTATGGCAAGAGATCGAAGAGTTTGACTACTCCATTGATCTTTTTCCCGTTAAAGAAAATGACCGTGTTCACCTGAAAAATGGTTACTATGTATTAACAGGGCCTGCCTTTCACCGAATAAAAACCTACTCATACATATTAATGCACAAAGTACAAAAATTAAAGCCCGAATATCTGAACCTCTCCGGAAGCAAAATAAAAAAACTCAAAGAAGAAAATGCCGACATATTTATGGATGTCGAAACACCACTTTTTGCCTACACAGGAGATACAACTATCGAGTCGATTCAGCAGAGCAAGCTCCTTCAAAATGCTAAAATTTTATTTGTTGAATGTACTTATATTGATGAGAAAAGAACAGTCGAAAGAGCCCGCAAATGGGGCCATATACATCTCGACGAAATACTTGAAAACCTCGATTATTTCCAAAATGAAAAAATTGTGTTAATGCATATGTCCAGACGCTACGGCGAACGCTATATAGAATCAGTTTTAAAAAACAAAATACCCCTGGCCTGGCAAAAACGATTAATTTATATCTGATTGATTTTTATCTGAAAAACGAATTTCGAAGAATGTGGGCGATACAAGATTCGAACTTGTGACCCCCTGCTTGTAAGGCAGGTGCTCTAACCAACTGAGCTAATCGCCCGAAATTTATGATGCGCTGACTTCAGCCTGGTTACCTTTGCCGGCAACCTTTTTGAATAGAGCAGCTAATCTCGATTTTTTTCTTGCTGCATTATTTTTATGAATCAGGTTTGTCTTACTGGCCTTGTCAATTAACGATGCAAAAGCCTGATACGATTTATTGGCATCTTCAATCTTGTTTTCTTCAAGCAGTTTACGGAATTTTTTCTCTTCCGTTCTTATTGCTGACTTCTTTATTCTATTTTGAGCACGTCTTTTTATATTTTGACGTGTTCTTTTTTTAGCAGATGTTATATTAGGCAAAGTATCCCTCCGTAAGGTATTTGACAATCGATGTAAATTAACATACCCTGTCAATAAAAAAAAGGGGGCACTGGGACTCTTTACACAGAAAAAGTTTTTTCAGGCCCCCTGCTGCGCACAAGGTTGCGCAGCACCCCCCATAAATTCATTATCGGGGAAATCGAAAAGTTGTAGATTAACAGGTTATACCACCTGCTAAGCAAATAACTAATCAATTCATCTAACAATTAATCAAAAGAAAATTACTTATTTTTTCTCTTTTTTCTCGCCGTGTTTATCACCATGCTCTTTTTTCATCGAGTCATGATGTTTTTTCATCTCGTCTTCGCTGATTTTGCCGTCACCATTGGTGTCCATAGCTTTAAATTGCTCATTCCACTCAGCACTTGAGACGTTTCCGTCTTTGTCCGTATCCATGTGGCTTTTTTTATCTCCATATGGGCAAGGCAGTACTGGTAATACATAGGCTGCACTGATTATAAACAAAAGTGCAATTTTAATAATTTTCTTCATTGATCCTCCAAAAAAAATTTTTACAAATAATTTTAAGTACATACTAACAAAAGTCCGCCCTGCTGACCAGTTTTTTTTACCACTTTAAAACAGGGTTACGCGCCGCACCCACTTCATCAATTTTTTTAACAAATGTATTATGAGGTGACGCAGTAATTTTTTGATCACTATTTTCAAGTTCTTTAAAAATATCTTCCACCGCCGCAATAAAAGTATCCATCTCTCCTTTCGACTCACTCTCTGAAGGCTCCACCATAATAGCGCCATTGACATGCAGAGGAAAATAAACCGTAGGCGCATAAAATCCTCTGTCTAAAAGAGCTTTGGCAAAATTCATTGTCGTTGCCCCCTTGGCCTGCAGAGTCTTCTGGTTAAATACCACCTCGTGCATATTTGCACTTACACCCACCTTTTCCAGAAAAGGAGATAATTTCTTTTTCATGTAGTTCGCATTGAGAACAGCTCTCTCTGCTACTTTATGTATCTCATTACCATAGCTTTTCAGGTAAACCCATGCGCGTAATATATTTCCAAAATGGCCTGACCACCCCTTTATCGGGCCAATCGAGTTTGCAGGTGTTATGTTGCGGTACTCACCCTGTTCATTTTTTTCTACAAGCGGTGAGGGTAAAAAATCCTTGAGCCTCTCTGAACAACCGATCGCTCCCTGACCTGGACCGCCTCCACCATGGGGGGTAGAAAAAGTCTTGTGCAGATTCAACTGGGTAATATCAACTCCCATCTTGCCAAAAGAGACCTTGTCAAGTATTGCATTTAAATTGGCTCCATCCATATAAAGAAGAATTCCCCTTTTTTCAAGAATCTCTTTTATTTTTACAATTTCTGTTTCAAACAAACCCAGAGTATTCGGGTTGGTAATCATCAAAGCCGCACACTCCTCATCAGCTAAAGAGGCCAGCGCTTCAAGATCAGTCAGCCCTGAAGAGTTTGAAGGAACATTCACAATAGAATAGCCAGCCATGGCAGCAGAGGCCGGATTGGTTCCATGCGCAGAATCAGGAACCAGAACCTTTGTTCTTTTCTGCCCTTTCTTTTCAAAATATTTTTTCATCATGAAAACACCGGCAAGCTCTCCATGGGCTCCGGCTGCCGGGGTCAACGACAGACCCGGAAGATCAATAATCTGAGAGAGCATATTCTGAACATCCCAGATAATTTCCAGCGCTCCCTGGGTTGCCTCATCGGGCAAGGCCGGGTGCAAAGATACAAAAGAAGAATCTGATGCTATATTTTCATTAATCACCGGATTATATTTCATGGTACATGAGCCCAGAGGATACAAACCATCATCCCATGAGTAGTTCCAGCGGGCCAACCTGTGATAATGACGCATTAAAACCGGCTCTGACACCGTAGGAAAATCTGCTGGTTTCTTTCTTAGAGGAACCCCGGCTATTTTATAATTCCTTTCTTTCTCAACTTTATCAGCTTCATCAAGTTCAATTAAAAGCGGCTCTTTTCGAACAACCATCGATGAATACCATTTACTGTTTTTTTCCATAACACCTCAAATAAATATCTCAACCATTTTTCATCTGTTTCATATCGTGACAATACCCATTTACCTGATCTCTTGTATTAAGGGCTCATTTAATCATAAATATTATTATTGCCCAACCACCTTTAATCAATTTAAATATATTTAAACATCTCTACTTGTCGCTAAACATAAAAAAACAAATCATTCTTTTTAAAATTGACAAAAATGGCAAATTATTATAATTTGGTATTATAAAGAAAAAAAGGAGGAGATTTATGAAACACTTAAAATTACAACAAATAATATTTTTTTTATCGATCATTCTTTTATCTCAAAATTGCAGCCAGAAGAGTGCTAACTCTAATTTGAATGTAGCGCCACCTGGAGATATAAATGCACCCATTCTTTCCTATGTTGCCATTGCTTCTAGCAATTCAAACCCTGCACAGGCAAAAACGGGTGATACAATTACAATTTCTTTTGTGGCATCTGAAAATATTACAACCCCATTGGTTACTATTGCCGGTCGTACAGCAACAGTGACAGGAACAGGTACAAACTTTTCAGCTTCTTTACTTACCGATGGAACAGAAGGCAATGGTGCAGTTCCAATGAGCATATCAGGTTATGCCGATCTTGCAGGTAATCCTGGTGCAACGGTAACAACCACAACGAATAGTTCCAATGTAAACTTTGATTCCTTTGCGCCATCTGGTTATACCGCAACTATTGATCAGACTGTCATCAACAGTCTCAACCAGACAGGTACATCGCTTTCAATTACTGGTGCCGAAATTGGCACAACTTATAACTATACGATAAACAGCACCGGCGGTGGAACCGTTACAGGCAGTGGATCGGTGACAACCGGTTCACAACAAATTACTGGAATAAACACTTCTTCAATAAGTGACGGAACAATAACTTTGAGCCTTCATCTAATCGACTCTGCAGGAAATAATGGTGCTATCGTCACCTCTACGAAATTAAAAGATTCATTGGCTCCATCTGGTTATGCAATGACGATTGATCAACCAGCCATAAACAGTCTCAACCAGGCAGCAGCTTCTTTTTCATTTACTGGCGCAGAGATTGGCGCAGCATATAGTTATACAATCAGCAGCTCCGGCGGTGGAACGAATGTAACAAGTTCAGGGACTATTGCAACAGCAACAGATACAATAACAGGTATTAGTCTAACAACTTTAAATGATGGAACTTTAAATATAAGTGTAACATTGACTGATGTAGCAGGTAACCCAGGTACAGCTGCAACAGCAACTGTATTCAAAGATACAGCTCCACCTGCTGGTTACAGTGTTGCGATCAATCAACCAGCCATAAACACTCTCAACCAGGCAGCAGCTTCTTTCTCATTTACTGGCGCAGAGGTTGGCGCAGCGTATAGTTATACAATCGGCAGCACTGGCGGTGGAACGAATGTAACAGGTTCAGGGACTATTGCAACAGCAACGGATACTATATCAGGTATTAATCTAACCACTTTAAATGATGGAACTTTAAATTTAAGTGTAACATTGACAGATGTAGCAGGCAATTCAGGCATTGCATCTGCAACTGTATTGAAAGATATAATTCCACCTATAGGTTATAATGTAGCAATCAATCAACCAGTTATAAACAGTCTCAACCAGGTAGCAGCTTCTTTTTCATTTACTGGCGCAGAGGTTGGCGCAGCGTATAGCTATACAATCATCAGCTCCGGCGGTGGAACAAATGTAACAGGTTCAGGTACTATTGCAACAGCAACGGATACCATTTCAGGAATTAATGCAACAGCATTAAATGATGGAACTTTAAGTTTAAGTGTAACATTGACAGATGTGGCAGGTAATTCGGGTGCAGGCACAGTTGCAACAGTTTTAAAAGATATAGTTTTGCCGACCATACTTTCGGCAGAAACACTGGATACAAATGCAAACGGAAAAATAGACCATTATAAAATTATAATCTCCAAACCTGTAGCTGACACAACATTTCCAGGATATGTAGTAAACAGCCCGGGAAATACACAAACTGACTGGCTCGTAGCTGGCTATTCAGGGGTCGTATTGGCGCATGGTACATTTGCCCCGGCTGTCGATACTGTTAATGATTCAGTTATTTATTTTCAATTTACCGAAAGTACCGTTTTTGACAGCGGGTCCAAGCCAGATTTGACAACAACAGCAATTCCTGGAATCATTGATCTTGCAGGTAACCCACTGGCACAAATTGGAACGCTGAATATTGTTGAACAAGACACTGCTGCACCAATTGTTGTATCAGCCATAGGCTCTGATCAAACTGGTGCAAAAGTACTTTTTTCTGAAAATGTCAAGGCAACTACGGCAGAGATAGCCGGAAACTATTTAATTACCGGAGGAGTTTCAGTAAGTAATGCTGCAATGAACAATGGCATTGGTCTTGATGGCAACAAAGTTATTTTGACTACATCGAACCAGACAGTAAATACCGCATATACCGTTACTGTCAGTAGCAATGTAACTGATTTGGCGACTATTGCAAATGGTATAAATGTTGCTGCAAATTCGGGAACATTCGCAGGTTTTACACCTGCTGCGACTATAGTTGCCGGTCAAAGGCAAAATACAATATCCTGGGGTGCGGTAACCGGAGCAACTTCATATTCTATCTATTGGGAAACAGCGAGTGGTGTAACTACTGCATCAATCAATCTTGTTACAGGAGCAGCATCACCATATGTGCATGCAAATTTAACACAGGGCACGACCTATTACTATATTGTTACAGCAGTCGTCGGGGGTGTTGAAGGGGCGCCTTCAGATGAAGTCAATGCAACTCCACTGCTTAGTCCGCTAAAAACAGGTCAAACAACAGTTTATGCAACAGGTGATGATGCCAGTTTTCAAAGAGGCCGCAATCCCAATTTTGCCGGGCCAACTGCGCATGCAACATATACAGCAGACTATACGACAGCTGACAATGATACAGGGCTTGTATGGAAATCTTGTGTGGAGGGATTAAGTGGGGCTACTTGTACAACAGGAACAGCTTCATATGTATCAGGAGGTAGTTCTTGCAGTGCACTTTCGACCTTAAATGGTGGAGCCGGTTATGCAGGTTTAATCAACTGGAGGAAACCGACTATTGAAGAACTGGAGAGCCTTGTTAATTTTGGAATATCCAATCCTGCTATATTCCAGGCAAACTTTCCTGGAACTCCGACTCTTTTTTTTAATACTTTGTCTGGTTCTTTAATACCTAGTGCCACTCAGGCTGTTTGGATAGTAAATTTTGTTTATGGAAATCTGTTTATAATGAGTTCAACTACCAATGGTTATATGCGTTGCGTATCAGGTCCAGGAACGATTATAAAACCAGTATTTGTTGATAAGGGCAATGGAACAGTCCTCGACAAAACAAATAATCTCGTTTGGCAAAAGTGTCCCAAGGGTCTGAATAACGATGCAACATGCAGCGGTACAGAAACTACCTCTACATGGTCAAGCGCTGTAACATATTGTAACACTTTAACACTTGCAGGCAAAGCAGCTGGTAGCTGGAGACTTCCGAATATCACAGAGTTAAATTCAATTGCCGACAAATCAATTTGGCCAGGTCCTACTATCAATGGCACAGCGTTTCCGTTAGGATGGGTTAATAATACCATATTCTGGTCTTCCACTACTTATGTGGCTGGAACTACAAATGCATGGAATATTGATTTTTCTTCAGGAGTCAGGAGTGGTGCAGCCAAGACAACCAGCTACACTGTTCGTTGCGTTACTGACGGGCCGTAGTGGATTGACTTACTTGTTGTGGATCACAAAAGTAATGTGCTTCACAACAAGTGATATCATATCTATCATAGGTTGATTGTATTTGCAGGCAACATAAGCGATCGAAGAATAATATGCTCTTGCTCATATAATGGCATATCTCTAAAGATCAAAAATAGCGAAGAATTATTTATTGTTTCATTTAATATCTATCTTTTCCTTTAATATAGGCAAAATATTCTTTAATTCATAAAAAATTTTATGAAAATAGTCAACCTTCAATAAATGGAGAGATAAAAATTCTCACTTTCTTCCATTAAAAAAACAACTCCATATCAGCTTTTAAAAGCTTCTAACAATACTATTTAATTCAATAAATGTCGAGTCCGGGGAGATAGGTGACGAAATCATGCTGATTTAGCGAGCCTTACACCGTAGAATTTTTCATAGGGCGTCAAACCATTTAAAGACCAGTGAGGTCTTTTTTTGTTATAAAATTCGA
>Ga0224495_10001815_pt1 | contig 14610 bp, 14 predicted proteins | sample SF_Jul11_sed_USG_FD_168128 | JGI IMG/M metagenome (GOLD analysis project Ga0224495, IMG submission 168128) | Sediment microbial communities from San Francisco Bay, California, United States - SF_Jul11_sed_USGS_4_1 | ecosystem: Environmental > Aquatic > Marine > Sediment | place: USA: California... | reverse complement strand
CGTTTGGTCAATCAGTTTTGCTGGCATGGTAAGTACTCCTAAAAAAACAGTTAAACCATGCCACTGTTATCGGACAAATCCAAAAAGTTCCTTGAAATATAACACTATTTCAAGCGAACACCCAAACTGATGGGCGTCAAAGGCATCGGCGTCCAGAAGCGGCAGCAGTACGGCCGGGCCGTCCTGACGATCATCCGTAAGTATTGCGAAAAACACGCCCTTGACATGGACGTGGACGCAGCACCGGCATTATCGAATTTCGGCCTTGGACGTAAAAAACCCAACCTCGCCAAAGGAAGAGCATTTGAATTGTTCGCACAGGGCCGCTCGATTCAACAGGTCGCCCCCGTAATCAACCGTGCCAAATCCACCACCGTGCAGTATTTGTGCGAATATATCCAAGAAGAAGGGGTTGACGATCCGACGCCTTGGGTCAATTCGAAAACGGTCCAGGAAATCCAGCAAGCCATTCAGGGAGTCGGGACCAAACAACTCAAACTTATTTTCGACCACCTCAACGGAAAAACCGACTACAACAAAATCCGCATTGTGCTGGCCTGCCTAAGGAATGGATGAGAATGGGTCGTCATTGAGATTTGTCCCGCAAGCCACGGCCAAGCACCGCTTGACCGTGCCACCCGGAAGAATGTAGACACTACATTTGCATGCGGTGGCTTTTGAGTTCTCTGGCCAGGGCTTTGGCGTTGGTGCCGCAGTAGTTGTCCAACTGTGACCAAAAGCGTTTACTGTGGTTTTTGTGGCGGATGTGGCACAGTTCGTGGAGCAGGATATAATCCTGCAGGTGTTTGGGCAGAAAGGCGATGTTGATGTTTAAGCTGATGTTGTTTTGACCCGAACAACTGCCCCACTTTGTTTTCTGACAGCGGAAAGCGGCCCTGCGATACGGCAGATCGTATTTGTCCGAAAACCACTCCAACCTCGCAAATAACGCGTCCTGTGCCTTCATGAGTTCATCCCGCGACAACTGCGGCTGTTCGGCCTCAAGCGTTTCCATCTGCCGCATCTTTGTCAGATGCTTTTGGATCCACGATTGCCTGGATTGCACAAATTCTTTTGCACGTTCAAGCGAAGTGTTGACGGGGACCGTCACGGTAATCGCCTGCGTCGGGGCAATCGTAATCCGCAGGTTCTTCGCCCGTCGTGACCGGCTATAAGAAATGTCTAAATGCTGGAGTATTTGATCCATCCTATTTTACAGCACCAAGGGCATCGGTCAGCGTGATGGTGCCTTCGTAGAGTGCCCGGCCGATGATGGCTCCGGCAACGCCGGCGGTTTTGAGGGTTTTGACGTCTTCGACGGTGGTAACGCCCCCTGCGGCAACAATGGGCAAATCAACCGTCTCGACCAATTGTTGGGTACGCTCGATATTCGGTCCGGCGAGCATCCCGTCCTTGCTGATATCAGTATAGACGATCGCCGCCAGCGGCAAATCTGCCGCCTTTTTTGCGAACTCCAGGACACTTAGCGAACCCTGATCCAGCCAGCCCTCGGTTGCGAGATTACTGCCCCGTGCATCCAATCCCAACACCAGCCGGTTGGGATATTCTTGAGCCATTTCGGTAAACCAGTCAAACTGTTTGACCGCGCTGCTGCCAAGAATCAGCCGGGTAACACCCGCATTCAGCATCGCTGTAATCGCCGCCTCATCACGAATGCCGCCGCCCAGTTCGATCTTCATCGGTACCTGTCTGGCAATTTCAGCCACCACATCGGCATTGATGGGTTTACCGAGTTTCGCCCCGTCCAAATCGACCACATGCAGCCACGTCGCCCCGGCATCGAAAAACTCCTTTGCCTGAGCCACCGGATCGTCTTTATAGGTGATCTTACGGCTGTATTCGCCCTGAACCAGACGCACGCACTTGCCGTCAATCAGGTCAATCGCAGGAAGAATATCCATGTTTAATTTCCCAATCCAAGTTCTGAACCATCAAAATATTCCAAGCAAATCAATGTCGGGATAAAGTTCATTTCAAGGCCTAAAGAGTACACGATCCGGAGTTTCAGGTCAAGAAAGATGCTTGAGTTTTTGGCCGGAAAGGCAAATCGTAAATCATAAGCGTAAATGGGAAACAGAAAACCTGCGTATTAAAAAACCAGCTGGTAGTACACCAGCCGGTTTCAATATCCCATTTCTGGAGGAGGAGGCGGGAAAGATGTATTTTGTATATGATGAGAGCGTTTTGGAGACCTTCCCTTTCCCGCCCCGGCGGGCCCCTTTCACAAGCATTCCAACACGGCCGATAAAAATTGACAAGACCGTTATTTTTACACCTCGGCGGCATATGAACCTTTTAAGCTTATGGATTTTTTCGCCTCTTACAAAGTATAAAATACAATTACGGCAAATAGAATAATTCGACGAAAAAAATATTTTTCTTCCCGCATCCTTTATTTCACCGCCTCCGAAAGCGGAGCATTATAGCCAAATATGACGCATTAGGTGAATTCCTTTTTGACTTGAAGCGGTAATTCCTGTAGTATGACGCATCCCATAACCCGGAGAGGTGTCGGAGCGGCTTATCGAGCTGGTTTCGAAAACCAGTGTGCTCGTAAGAGTACCGGGGGTTCGAATCCCCCCCTCTCCGTTTTTTTGATATTATACCCTTTAGGGCATAGAACCGAATAGTGTACAAAAAAACGGGGCGGCGTTTTTTTCGCCGGTCCCGTTTTTGTATGAATGGCTCTGATTTCTGAACATTTGTTATTCGACGGGTTCCTCTTGAACAGCGGCTCCTTTTGTCTTTTCCGCTTTCTTTTCAGATGGTGTCAATTCCGGCTCACTGGTCCGTTGGCGGATCTGCTCAGCACGCTCCCGCTGCATACGGGTAAATTTCTCGATGCCTTCTTTATACGCCGTATTCTTTTTGTCGATCATTTTCTGGATCGCTTCCACCGTGCGCGTTGCACCTTCTTCCTGGGCAATCTTCTTAATTTCTTCGAGTTCGTCAATCGCCTGTTTATGAATTTCGGCCCGCTGAGAAAGCATCTGTTGATATCTCTCCTGCCGATTAACAGAACCACGTCCGGGTCTGCCCGCAAGGGATTGTCTTCCGGGACGTCCCGACTCGCCTTTTATTACAGGGGCGGGATTCTGTTTTTCACTTTTCTTGGCTTCTTTGTCACCTTCTTCGGTTGCAATGGCCAACCCGATAAGCAAACCCGCAACCATTAATAAAGTTACTAATTTTTTCATTTTATCTCCTGTCAAAAATAGTTAGCTTTCGCACTTTTGAAAAGTACAAAATCGGCTTTTACGGCACCAAAAAGGGGGTTTTGAATTAATGCCACTTTCGGAAAAAGCCCCGAAAGTGCTAAAAAATCATAAAAGTAACCTATAGGCCAGTTTGCCTATCTTTACATTTTAAAAAAGTGCGAAACTTAACAAATATATAAAGGGCACCTCTAAAAATTCAAATTCCACAATGCCAATGCCGCGTTTTTATCCCGTCACTGTCGTTCCGGGCTTTTGTTTTCCACATTTTTAGAGGTTGCCTAAATTATTTAATCACGTTTTCCGGAATCTAAGATGACCGCTTACTGAGAGTGTTCTTCAGTAGGACCGGAATGCACCACCACACTGTCATTATCCAACTCAGTGGGAGCTTCAACACCCTCGAATCGCAAGTGTTCCTCGTCCTGCACAGATATCTTAATTAAGCTCTTGCCCTTAAACTGACCGCGAAGCAGATTTTCAGAGAGCGGGTCTTCAATGTACCGCTCAATCGCACGGCGCAGCGGGCGAGCGCCAAATTCAGGATTGTATCCTTTATCGATCAGGAATTCTTTCGCAGCATCTTCCAGTTCCAGATGCAGGCCGTGTTCAAGAAGCCGCTTGAAGACCTTGTTCAGTTCATATTCCACAATCGTCTTCAGGTCCTCACGGGTCAGCGGACGGAAGACAATCTGGGAATCCAACCGGTTCAGAAATTCCGGACGGAAATGCCGTTCCATTTCCTTGTCCAGCAACTCTTTCATCTTTTCGTAATTGGCCTGCTCGGACCGCTTGCCAAAACCAAATCCGGACTGGTTCTTGATCAGGTCCGCACCGATATTGCTGGTCATAATCAAAATGACATTCTTGAAATCAACGTGCCGACCGAAGGAATCGGTCAGCCGACCTTCTTCCATAATCTGCAGCAGCATGTTATAAACATCCGAATGGGCCTTTTCAATCTCATCTAAAAGCAAAACCGCATAAGGACGCCGGCGAATACGCTCTGTCAACTGGCCGCCCTCTTCGTAGCCAACGTATCCGGGAGGGGCGCCAACCAGTCGGCTGACATTGTGTTTTTCCATGTACTCACTCATGTCGATTTGGATCATTGCATCGACATCGCCGAACATGAACTCTGCGATCGCACGGGCCAGCAGGGTTTTCCCGACGCCGCTGGGGCCGATGAAAATAAAACTGCCCATGGGCCGATTGGGGTCCTTTAGACCGCTGCGACTTCGACGTACCGCTTTGGCCAAGGCGTTAATCGCCTCATCCTGTGACACCACCGTCTTATGAAGTTCGGCTTCCAGTTCGAGCAGTTTCTGGGCTTCTTCCTTTTCCAATCGGGTCAACGGCACGCCCGTCATCTTGCTGACAACCTCGGCAACCACTTCGGCATCGACTTCACCAACAGTCTCGCGGTTGGTTTCCTGCCATTGCCGTTGAATCTGCGCTTTCTTGTCCAGAATCTGCTGGATATCATCGCGCAGGGCCGCAGCCCGTTCATAATCGGCATTTCGAACCGCCTCGTCCTTTTCTTCCTGCAGTTTTTCGATCTTGGCTTCAAATTCAGCTAAATCCGGGGGCGGAGTCATATTCTTCAATCGCACCCGGGCGCCGGCTTCGTCAATGACATCAATCGCTTTGTCCGGGTGACAACGCCCGGAAATATAACGGGACGAAAGCTCAACGGCCTGATACAATGCTTCATTTGTAAAATGCACACGGTGGTGCTCTTCATAACGATCGCGCAATCCCTTGAGGATATCCAGGGTTTCCTCTTTACTGGGAGGATCCACCTGGATGGTCTGGAAACGACGCTCCAAAGCAGCGTCTTTTTCGATGTATTTACGATATTCATCGAACGTCGTCGCCCCGATGCATTGCACCTCTCCGCGGGCCAGTGCGGGTTTGAGCACATTGGATGCATCGATCGCCCCTTCAGCTCCCCCGGCACCGACCAGGGTATGCAGTTCATCAACAAATAAAAGGACATTCCCCGCCCTGCGGACCTCATTAATAACCGCCTTGATCCGCTCTTCGAACTGGCCGCGATATTTCGTTCCGGCGACCATCATCGCTAAATCAAGAACGACCAGCCGCTTTTCTTTCAGGATTTCCGGTACGTTGTGTCCGGTAATGCTCTGAGCCAACCCTTCCACAATCGCGGTCTTGCCGACACCCGCCTCCCCCAGCAGGACCGGGTTGTTCTTTGTACGCCGGCAGAGAATCTGAACCAGCCGTTCAATTTCAGTCGTTCGACCGATGACGGGATCAAGTTCGCCCTTCGCCGCCAACTCCGTCAAATCTCGACCAAAACTGTCTAATGCAGGCGTTTTACTTTTTGCGGCCTTCGCCGCTTGGGCGGCAGCAGGACTCATTTTCATCCCCATGGACTGAAACGAACTATCCTCCACGCCCGCCCCCAGAAGATTGAGCACTTCCTGACGCACATCCTCCAGCTTCAGGCCCAGGTTCATCAGCACCTGGGCCGCAATTCCCTCTGTTTCCCGCAGCAGGCCCAAAAGAATATGTTCCGTGCCGACATAGTTATGGTTTAATGAGCGGGCCTCTTCGATCGCAAACTCAATGACTTTCTTGGTACGGGGAGTCTGCGGGAGCTTGCCCATGGTGACCATATCCGGACCGCTCTTGACGAGTTTTTCGATCTCAAGACGAAGTTTTTTGACGTCGATGTCAAGATTGCGGAGCACATTGGCCCCAACGCCGTTACCCTCTTTGACCAGGCCCAATAAAATGTGCTCGGTTCCGATATATTCATGATTAAAACGCTGGGCTTCCTGGTTCGCCAACGCCATGACTTTTCGTGCTCGGTCTGTAAAACGCTCAAACATAGCTGGTCCTTTACACTTTCAAATGATATTTCCGCTCCCTATTCTAACAGGAATACATGGGCTGTCAATCAACGTCCGATTTCATTCATTGCCTATACATTACTTTATAGCCGTTATCAAATTCAAATGTTCATAAAAGTTGAGCATCTGAAATCAAAATTAAGTACTCTCACCATCGACAAAATAACTCCTGAACTTTTATAGATTATGATAGAATTGTGACATAAAAAAAACACATCCATTGAAGTTTTAAGGCTTTAATGATCTTTTTTTAATGTATTCTCTTGCTGCGATCTATAAGCAGAAACGCTATTTTACAAGAAAAAAACTTTACACTCTGGACCTTGATTTGTTCGAACGCAAGAAAAATACACTTTTTCAAAAAAGTCTGTAACAAAAACAGCGTCAAATGCGTTATACTGATAGTTATTATATCAGGCGTTTTTATACCGGGCTGGAACATGGGTACGGCCAAAAAGGCATTATATCTTTCATATTTACTTAAACCGGACTCATTTGAAGATGAAACTTCGAAGGATCATTTTGGGGCTACTTTTTTTCCAATGTATCATTTGTGCGCAATGTGCGGGGGAATGTGTTATCTTCTCAGACCCAAATGACTACATTGACGACCCAAACATATTACAAAACGGCCTTTTTGAATGCGGCGACCCAGATTTGACAGAATACGGCTTTACGCCCCCGATTTACTGGTGCCGCAAGCCAACCCCGGTCACAGCACCTGATTGTTATGCCACACTGCGCTCCAGTTTCAACCCTGACCCCAATAATCAAAACCCCGATGTCAATTGGTCAATAGATGGCCCTTACGAAGGAGGGACTTTCGTCTTACTTTCAACAGGCGGCTTTGACGAAATTCAAGACGGGGACATAAAAGGAGCAAAGATATCCCAGAAAGTGCTCCTGAACGAAGGCGATGTTATATTGGGCGCTTACTTTTTGGGCACAACCGATTATCCAAACTATAATGATTATGGGCGGATATTTGCACAACTGGATCCTAATGATATCTTCCCAGACCCTAACGAACTTGTCATTAACGGCGGGTTTGACTCTGACACGTCTTGGACGAAGACCGGTTTGTGGACAATTGCTGACCCAAATATTTCAGATCCGAACATTCCGGACCCTAACCTCCCAGATACAAACATTGCTACTTACAATGTGTATTTTGATCCTAATGTAGAAAGCACACTTTCTCAAACCATACCCTTTGTACCGCAGGCAACTTACCAAGTCAGTATTGATGTTCTGACAGGCGTGTTTGATTCCGGCAGTGACGCTTTCACTGTCACGCTTGGTAACGAAACACACACTATGATCGCCGATGCCAACACGACCATCACCCAGTCGTTCACCCCGACATCAGGGGATATGCTGACGATATCATGGGGCCACGAGGGCTCAATAAATATCGACAATGTCTCCGTTAGATTCGTCGGCCCTGTCAATGAATTTTTGATTGCTTCTAAAAAAGTTGGAACTGGACCTGACGATATACCGCGTTATGGCTCAACAGTGAACTGGGTTGAATTTGAGCATGTCGTCGAACCGAATCAGGCCGGCCCTTATGTCCTGCAATGTGAAGTGGTTGATTTTGAGGATACAATCCTTAACACCTACCTCGCGGTCGACGGCCTTCGCATCTGCCGCGGCGGCAAACCTCAAAGTGACCTGAACGATGATTGCAATGTTAATCTGATTGATTATTCAATCTTTTCAGAGGCATGGCTGGCCTTCTGTCCCCCCGGTCCCCCTTATGATTGCAACGTAATTGACTGCGATACGATTCCCACAGACCCAAATATACTCGAGATTTGCGAATTGGCTGATTTTGATAAAAGTTGGTATGTGGATCCGAATGATCTCAATATCATGTCTTACGAATGGCTCGACGGCACCGATCCAAACACTTTCTGAGTGTCTGGGCATTTCTCTCGCTGCAAATACGGACACTGTACCTCTCTAAACCTGACAGGTTTTTTTCCCGGCATTCCGGCTTACGGGTTCGATTATGGGTTGACATGCCCGACAAAACCCGATATTATGGATAATAGAAATTATGCAATAAATGTGTTTTCTTTGAAATTGTTGGCACATTAAGTAGGGAGGCTGAAAATGTATTTCGAAAACCGCAGACACAGGCACTCGTGGCAGTTTAGATGGCATACCCTGTTTGCATTTGTAATTCTTTTGGCCGCCTGTCTCGCATTGGCCGGCAATATCCTCGGGGGCGATTCTACCCCGCCCCGAAAAGTCGGACTTGCCTTCACCGCGACATCACGACTCCTTTTTTGGGCCGGTTGCCTTTACGCCGCATTTGCGGCCCTGCTGTTGTTTTATGAAATCGTACGCAGCTTAAAGACAAACGGCGAAAAACTCGACAATGCCGTGGAAATGCTGTCTCGGCAAAATAATCTTCTCCTCCAGGTCTCTCAGGCGTCGCGCCTGAGCGATACGGCGAAGGAAGTTGTCTTCCGGGACTCTGAACAGATGGAACTCGGGGAGGCGGCTTTGACAAAGCTGCATCAGCATGATTTTGAGGCGGCGGATTCAATGATTGAGGCGATGGCTGAATATCCGAAATATAAAGCGCTTGCCGATCGCCTCAAACGTATGTCAGAAAAATACCGCAGCGCGACCGAAGATGGACGGGTCAATCAGATCATTGCCCACATTGAAGACCTGTTTGACAAAAAACTATGGGGACAGGCCGTCACTCAAATTGAAAATCTCACCAAAATGTTTCCCTACTCTGAAAAGGCAAAAACAATGCCGGCCAGTCTAAGGGAACGAAAAGATCTTCAAAAACGGACACTGCTGGCGGAATGGGACCTGGCGGTTCGGGAAAAAAATACGGATCGCGGCCTTGAAATTCTCAAGGAACTGGACCTCTATCTGACGCCCGCCGAGGCGCTCGCACTTCAAGAGTCGGCTAGTACCGTTTTCAAAACAAAGCTGCATAACCTGGGAGTGGAGTTTTCCGTGGCAGTCGCGGAGCAAAACTGGAAAAGGGCCCTCGAAACAGGGCGTGACATTGTCCAGAATTTTCCAAACAGTCGAATGGCCGCAGAAATCCGAAGCAAACTGGATATTCTTCAGGAACGTGCAAAAAAAGCAGCGCCTTAAGAACCGCGGCATCGTCCTACAGCGGACGTGCCTGAAAAACCGATCCTGCTATCTGTAACGACAAAGATTAGACATTTTGAAAAAAAAATCAACCACAATTGATTGGGAAAACCTAAGCAAAGACCAACTGCTTCAAGTTCGTATCAAAGACCTGGGGCTTCATATTGCGGGCTCTGCACTGGAACCGTTGATACAGCGTCTTTATCAGGAATTGGAAGCAAATGGAATTGATTTCCGGCCCCCCTATTATCTCGCCGATGAATGGCTCTGTCCCGACAAGGAGCCCATCATCGGCATTCCTTTCTGTCTGTCACACCCGCGTCTGAAGTCCATCGAAATCGAAATGATGTTCGAGGCCGAAGGCGACAGCCCCCAAAGCTGCATCAAACTGCTTCGCCATGAATGCGGCCATGCGATCAACTATGCCTATAAACTCTATACGCGGACGCGATGGCGGGAGTTATTCGGCTCCTTTTCAACGAAATACTCCGACATCTATCGTTATCAACCGTACTCCAAACGGTTCGTCGTTCACCTCGACGACCATTATGCACAGGCCCATCCGGACGAGGACTTTGCGGAAACCTTCGCTGTCTGGCTGGCGCCAGAAAGCTCATGGCGGCAGAAATACGGCAAGTGGCCCGCTTTTCAAAAACTGCTGTACGTGGACTCGCTGATGAAACGAATCGGGCACCAGCGTCCTGTTGTCACGGCCCAACCGTCCCCCCCATGGGCCGCCTGCCGCATGCGGTCGACGCTTGCTTCGTATTATGAACGGAAACGCAACTGCCTGGGCAGCCAGTTTAAGGGCTATTACGATGACAGTCTCAAAGTTGTTTTTTCGACGGAACAGAAAAGCGATGTCGCCGTCAGCGCAGCAAAAATATTACGAAAATATAAACGGGGGGTCATTGATAACCTCGCGACATGGACCGGGCATCGAAAATTTGACCTCCACAAGTTAATTAACCGAATCATCGAACGGTGTGAGGCAAACAGACTTTATGCCGCGGATAACCCCAGAGAGCTTATTGGAATTACCACTTTTTTGGCCGCCATCGCGTGTGGAACGGGACATCTCAGTGCACAGGGAAGAAAATGAGTAAATCATTGAAAGTCACAGTTTTAGTGGATGCCGCGACGGTCCCCGCGGATGACCCGGACTTTATGGCTCCCGAAGGAAAACAGATTACCGAATACCATGTCGTCGAAACGCTACGGATACTGGGGCATCAGGTCTCAATCATCGGCGTCTTTGATAATCTGGAGTCCATCATCCGCGATCTAAAGGAAATAAAACCCGACGTGGTTTTCAACCTGACCGAACAGTACAGCGGCCAGCGTCTGTGGGACAAAAACATTACCGCCGTTCTGGAACTGCTTCAGGTTCCTTTCACCGGCACAGCAACCATCGGACTGATGCTGTGCCGGGATAAGCGGCTCTGCAAGCAGCTTCTTGGACTGCACCGAATCCGTGTCCCCGATTTCATCTCACTGCCATGGAACCGAACGCCCCGTGTTCCCAAAAAAATTCATTACCCGCTGGTGGTCAAGCCGGCGCTCGCAGACGGTTCCGAAGGCATTTCCAATGCGTCATTGGTCTTCACCGAAGAGGCCCTGAAGGAACGATCCCTTTTTATCCATGAGCGATGGCAGCAGGATGTGATCGCCGAAGAATACATCGAGGGTCGTGAAATGTATGTCACCGTGCTGGGCAATAAACGATTAACCGTCTTTCCGCCCCGGGAATGCTTATTTGACTTTGACAGCGACGAGGGACCCAATCTGGCCACCTATCGTGTCAAGTGGAACGACGAATACCGCGAGCGTTGGGGCATCCATTTCGGTTTTACTGAACTGGACACGGAAACGTTCAAACGCATCGGCCATGTCTGCAAAAAGGTCTTTCGAATCCTTCATCTTCAGGATTACGCCCGCATCGACCTGCGGCTGCGACCCGACGGAAAAATCTGTATTCTGGAAGTCAATCCAAACCCGGACCTGGCATTTGGAGAGGAGGTCGCTGAGGCGGCCGAAAAAGGCGGCTGGCCGTATGAAAAACTGATCTCTCAAATCATCAAACAGGCACTCCAAAGGCAGGCATCGGACTCGTAATGATGGTCCACAATTGAAAGCATAAGCGCACCAAAAAAGGCGAACACCCCTTTAAAGAATGTCCGCCTTCAGTGGGCCGGGCTGGATTCGAACCAGCGTAAGCTCTCGCTAACGGGTTTACAGCCCGTTCCCTTTAGCCACTCGGGCACCGACCCTAATGAAACATCAGATTTTACTGACCCAAAACCTGAATTCAACTAAAAAATCGCCTTTTTCGCAAAAAACAAGCTTCTCTTACTAAAAAGACAACAGAAAGACAAAAAAACAGCGACCCTCATAATCAGAGCCGCTGCAAGAATCGTCCGGCAGGCATTGGTTTCCGTGCTTGGGCTGGCGACACAGTTGCCGTCCCAGACCTGCATCATCAGCTTACGGAAGGGTTTCTGGTCGAAACTAATGCGAACCATAAAGATTTTGCATTCCAGACCAATGAGTTTGCAGGCGAACGACAGGGCCGAACCCCACTGGCCGGCACCAGTCTCGGTGGTCAGACGTTCAATACTAAACTGCTTATTGTACCACGCCTGCGCGACAGCAGTATTGGGCTTATGGCTGCTCGGCGGGCTGGTGCTTTCGTCTTTGTAGTAGATCTTCGCCGGAGTGTTTAAACGGCGTTCAAGGTAAACTACCCTTCGTAGCGGCGCCGGTCGCCAGCGATACAGGATATCTAAAATTTCTTCCGGAATGTCGATCCAGCGCTCGGTGCTGAACTCCTGCTCGATCAGGTTCATCGGGAACACTGGCGCCAACTGATCCGGGCCGATGGGGTTTCCGTCCGGAGCCACCGGCGGTAATGGCGGATTCGGTAAATCTGCAGCCAAGTTATACCGCTATCGGGGAACGTCTTTTCCATCAAGAAGAATTTTTCGATTCATCTTGTTCTCCCGTACTCAAATAGTGTTTACTGATGGAATGATCCTGTTTCAGGATTTTCGCGCCGCGTGTTATCTTGCATAAACTGATGCCCAGTTCCCTTGCAATCCGACGTTGTGGAACCCCCTGCTTGAGCCGCCGCATCAGCTCCCAGCGAAGAGCCAGATCCCGCTGTTCGGCCGGTGTCAGGATTTCGGCGAGAAAGTCCCGCATCTCATCGGGACTGTCAATTCTGCACAGAGCCGCACAGATTTCTTTCATATCAACCTTTTCATCAGATGACTTGTTTCTGGACATAGAAGCATCTTAAAATACACCAACAAAAATGTAAAGCAAAAATATCCCACAAAAAATGAGGTCCAAAAATTAGTTTCCTTTTCCGGTTTTACTTTTGGATGAGCGGTTGTTTGGGAACAGAGTCTTTGACAACCTGTTTCAGGAAGCGACTGAGGACTGTTTTTTCGAGGCGGTCCTTGGTCCGTTTGGTGTTGTCTTTGAGGGGAATCTGCCCGCCGGCATAGCTGGGGTGTCCGCCGCCGGTGCCCTTGCGGGCAACGATACCATGGATGATCTTGTCGGCTCGCACATTTTCTTCATATGTCCGGAGCGACACCATCATTTTGTGCTTGAAATAGCCGGTCACCATCACCCAGTTGGTCTGGTCGTCGCGCAGGAGGATATCGGCCACCTCGGCTATCATGTCGGGATTTTCAATCTGTCCGAGATTCGTCACGATAGCATTGGCGAAAACCTGTGCATTCTTCAGGGCATCAGCCATCATCTGGAAATAATCGCGGCTGACTTTGCCACGCTGAATCTCGCTGAGCATCCGCTTATTGGCAATCGCATACAATGCCGTCAGCGCTTTGATATCGGCTTTGGTGGTATCCCGGCCCAGATCCTGTGTATCCGATCGAATCGCATAGAGCATTGCCGTTGCCAGCGGCACGTCCGGCGTAATGTTTGCCGCATCAAGGTATTCGAGCAGAATCGTAGCCGTTGCCCCGTATTTGCTGCGGATATCGGTAAAGCGGCTGTGACGGGTTTGCTGACGACAGGGATGATGATCGATCACGATGTCGGGTTCGATTTCCGAGGGAAGGGAATTATTGCCGGTTCCCGGCTGGGTATCGACTATCGCGAATAATTCAAACTGTTTCATGTCCAGTTGATCTATTTGCCGCAAGTTCAGACCCAGGTATCTGACCAGCGCACGGTTCTCTCCCCGGCCAACGGTGCCGCCGTGCGCAATGGAACACTGCGTATTCGCCAGGGTGTTGGCGAGTTTGCGCAAGGCGACGGCAGCGGCAATGGAGTCCGGATCGGGATTGTCCTGCATCACGATGAGCATGGCTTGATGGCCTTCGAGGATGGCTTTAAGCTGAACGAGTTTCGATTCGGTTTTGGGCGTAAGTACCATTATTTGCCTTTCCGAAAGGGTTTCAAGAGAGATGCGAAACGAATGCCGCCAATGCCTTTTCGGGATGGAAAAAAACCCTTGGCAATGCTTGCGATTTCCTGGGTGGTGTAAAACGATTTAGGATTATGTTCCTGAATAATGCTGAGCACTTCATTCATATGCTTTCGGGGCACAATCGTAAAAACAAGTTTGACGGGATTAAAAGCCCCCTGCCCCTGAACCGTCGTAACACCATATTCCTGTTGCTTGAGGGCATTGACCAGGTTGGACGGGTCGCGATTGGTCATCACCTGAATCAGGACTGTTCCGAGTGACATTTTCTCGGCCAGCGTAATGCCGATATAATTACCCAACGAAAATCCGGAAGCATAGGCAATGTAGCATATAGGGTTCGACAGGTTTTTCATGATCTGCCCGATGGCCAGCAGCCAGATCAGCACTTCAAAAAAGCCGGCAGCCGCAGCCAGTATTTTATAGCCCCGAGAGACGAAAATGACGCGGGCCGTGCCGATGGTCACATCGACAATGCGTGCCAGAAAAATCAACACCGGAATCACAACCCATGTCATGGTATTTGTATTTAAAAGTGCTGCTTCCAAAATTTCTCCATGTATTTATAGACTTTTGTTTATTTGTTTCTTTGAAACGAGACAGAGTCGCGGATGGAGTCCATCTGTCCAAAGCAAATCAGTTCGTCATTTTCAAGTATCTCTGTTGAGACGGGCGGATTGGCAATTGTATCGGAACCGCGGATAATCGCCAGCACCAGTATATTCTGCCCTTTGAGGCCGGAGTCCAGCAATGTTTTGTGAAGGATCGTGCTCCTGGCACTGACCGGAACCCGTAAGACACCATAGCCGCCGGTGGTAATGGTCAGTTCTTCAAACGAAACCGTGCGTCCGCCCTGCTGTCGGAGAATGAGCTTCCGTTGTAAAGCATTGGTCATACGACGAGCAGC
>Ga0224495_10001814_pt1 | contig 14617 bp, 14 predicted proteins | sample SF_Jul11_sed_USG_FD_168128 | JGI IMG/M metagenome (GOLD analysis project Ga0224495, IMG submission 168128) | Sediment microbial communities from San Francisco Bay, California, United States - SF_Jul11_sed_USGS_4_1 | ecosystem: Environmental > Aquatic > Marine > Sediment | place: USA: California... | reverse complement strand
TCCGTTTGGTCAATCAGTTTTGCTGGCATGGTAAGTACTCCTAAAAAAACAGTTAAACCATGCCACTGTTATCGGACAAATCCAAAAAGTTCCTTGAAATATAACACTATTTCAAGCGAACACCCGACTATTCCCCTGGAAAGTTATTCGTATAAATGACTTACAAAACTTTAATTATGTTGGACAGTAAAAATAGTCAACGGTTGTTTTTCTCCAGAAAATCCTGTGCAATCCGCATCAGTGCGCCGATGCGCCGCTGACTGCGCGGCGCGTCTGTTTGAGTTGCCTTGTCGAATGCGGCGGTAATCATCGCGTGCTGGGCCTCGGTCATGAAAAACGTCATCGGCAGCAGGACCGGTGCGGCGTCCGTTTTCGGCAGCGGCTGGTTCTGCGAGAGGGCGTTGAGCTTTTCGATGCTCGTTTTGCTGTCGCCGATCCACCTGGCAAGCTCCCGGCTGCTGTGCGTGCGGCAGAGCTGTTCGATGAGCCTGGCTTTTTTGTAGAGGTTGTCGCGGCCGCACAGGCGGTTCAGATTCAGCAGGTAGAGCCGGGCCTGTTCGTCGTCGGCACAGAAGACCACACAGTCGGCGTGTGACCGTGGGATCTGCTTCAGGGCCCGTACGCGGTGATGGCCGTTGAGGATCTGCCAGGCGCCGTCAGTCAAGGGATGCCGCCGGACGACGATGGGTTCGTATTGGCCGGTGTGCCTGATGTGGCGGACGAGTTTGGCGAACTTGTCCTTGCTCATCCGGTTGGCATTGCCCGGATGCGGATGCAGTTTCGATAGAGGCAGCGAGACAATCGTTTGCTGCGGCGGGTGTTTGAATGTAGACATAGAATCTCCTTTCTTTTCAGTGATCAGTAAACAGTTATCAGTCAACAGCGGACAAAGCGCTGGCGCAGTGATAAAATCAGAGCCGCGACAGTGACGGAGCGGGCAGAGCGTTTGGATTTGACACTATTGTAAAAGTGATAAGCCCTTCGGGCTTGTCGTTTAGTCGGTTTGTTTCAGTTCCCGCTGGGCGGTCGTCAGCACGATGGTTTCGTGTTGCAGTTGCCGGTAGTTATCCAGCAAGGTCCGCATGAGTTCGGCGATGCGTTCATACTGCCGGTTGATGGTGCGTGCGGCACTGTCCAGCGAGTCCAGCGTGGCCTGCGTGTCGTTGGTGTCGATGCCGGCAATCTCGGGCAGGCGTGTCGTCGTCAGCGTCAGTTCGCCGCGGGTGTTGCTGCTCATTCGGATGATGTCGTCGCGAAACAGGAAATGGCCGTTCAGCTCGGTATCTTCAGCGACCAGCATGTTGATCATCAGCAGGTTACGGATTTCATCGTTCAGATCCGCCACGGTTTGCTTGCGTGTTGAATACGTTTGCTTTTCCATCGCCAGCCTGCGGACCTTGGCCAGGTTCTCGCTGATCATATCCAAGGCGTTTTCCGCTGTTTTCAGCAGCGAAATATCGTCCTGCAAATCCTGGATCTGCTCTTGGGCGGCGTCCACCTGATCCAGCAGGGCCTTGGCATACGCGGCCTGCATCTCGCGGCGGGCCGAAGCCGAAAGCGTCTGCTCGGAGCAGGCCTCCTGCTGCGCGGCGTTTGTCAAATTGGGGTGTTGCGTATTCATGGTTCCCCCCGGAATCTGAACGGTCAACCTTAATTATTGCATTAAATGCATTATATAGAAATATGAAGAAAATGTAAAGAGATAATTAATACTGCTGGACAAAAGATAGCAATATGTGCGAGAAAAACCGCTGGCCTGACTTGTTATCAGACCTTGCGGGGATATTTTTTAAGGAGTTGTTTGGGTCGGTGGGCCTATTGGCCGGCTTGGGACGTTTCAGGGGTGTTCAGGGCGGCCTTAAACTTCTCCAGCCGGGTCTTCAAGTCGGCCTGCAGTTCTTTGTTGCCGGCCGTTAACGCAACAGCTTTTTCCTGTGCGGCAACGGCCTCGGCGATCCTAGCATTTTCGAACAGCGCCAGTGCATACGTATCCAGCACCATCGGGTTTTCGCCGCTGGTCAGGGTGTTTGCTTTTTCGGCGGCCTTCAGCGCGATTGGCTTATCACTGTTTGCTTTATCGGCCTGCATCAGGATCTGCCACGCCATGGCATCCAGGGCTTCGGGGTGTCCCGCATCGATGAACTTCTCGGCGATCGGTCGCGTCTGGTCGATGGCGGCCCCGCTCCCAACGGCTGCGAAGTATTGATGGAACAGTTCATAAAGGCGTCGCTCGGCCGCTTGGGCTTCGGCCTTGGCTTTGGCATGGGCTGCCGCGTCGTAGGTTCCCGCGACCACCTGTGCCAGCACCTCATCCATCCCGTCCATCGGATGGCCGAACCAGGCAACATTGCCCTTGGCATCTACGATGCAAGCAAAGGGGATCGTATTTTCCCGATTATATGTTGCCATATACCCGGCACTGACCGTGCCCTTGGTGTCCACCGCGACGATGTAGTCCATTTTATCGCCCATCTTCTCAACGAATGGTTTGACTGTGTTAACGTTTTCGTCGGAGATGCCGATCACGGTGACGCCTTTGTCCTTGAACTGCTTTTGAATTTCTGTCAGATGGGGAATGCTGACCCGGCACGGCGGACACCACGTGGCCCAGAACTCGACCACATACACCTTGCCTTCCGTCAGTGTGACCGGCTGGCCCTTGACATAGGTCAGGCCTTCCAGGGCCGCGGCCTTTTGACCGAGTTGTTTCTTCGTTGCTGTTTTCGGTGCCGGTGTAGGTGTTGGCGCCGGCACAGGCATCGGTTCGGCCGCGGCGGTCTTGTCGATATCGTTGCTTGCCGGCTCCGGGGCCGGTTCTTTCTTGCTGCATCCGATGATCAGGGTGGCGGAAATGGCTATCGTGAGAATAAGCGTCATCAGTTTCATGACAATTCCTTTCAAACATAAGTATTTTTCATACTATAGCCCATTCTGCGCCCGAAAGCAACGGATAATCACACAACAGCGCGGCGGCGCGAGCCGCCCGATTGCGGTTACAGTTGGCGCGGCGTTTCATCGGGGAGCTTCTCGCTTCGCTAAAGCTGCGCAGGACAAGTGCGTTTCCTCGCTGTCAAGCCGGGTCCACAGGTAATAGGCGGGCTGGTGCGACAGTTTGCTCAGGATAAAGTCCGTCCGTTCCGGTGCGTGGGCCTCGTTGCGGCGGTTGGTGAACTTCTGACAAAAACCGGCCATCTCTTCTTTAACAAACGCCCGCAGGTCGGGCCGCAGGCGTTCGATGGCCGCGTGTACCGATTCGCTGTCCTGTTCGAGTGTGCCGGTCAGTCCCGCTGTCTCCAGTGCCGCCTGCATACGCTCGGTTTTCGCGTCCGGCGGGCTTTCGAATACCGTCATCCCCGCCCGCTGAAAGAACGGATGCGACCGGCCCATCACGCTGACCGCCTCGACCATCGCAACGCCGGTCAAAGGCAGGGTCTCGCGAACCAGCCGGGTTGCCAGCCCCAGTCCGCGGTAGCGCGGCTCGATGGCGACTCGCCGAATGCACAGCAGCCGCTCGTTCAACAGCGACAGGGCCGCCGCCCGATCCAGTCCGGCGAACATCCCTCCGGCAGCACGGTTGCGGGCGGCCAGATTCGCCGACGGGGCGCCGTAAACGATGACCCCGACCACCGGCGCCGCCAGTCCGCGCCACAGATGGTCGTCGATGAGCTTGTAAATCTGACGTATCGGGCCGCAGGGCTGGCCGCAATAGTGAAACCGGGACAGGTGCTCGTAGTCGCTCCGGTCGCCGGGGACAATCATTAAATACTTGTGAAGAGTGCACTTAGGGGTTGATTCCATAAACATCTCCTTCCGATAAAATGCCTCAAAACACGCTATAAGCGCTTTGGGAGTAGAATATTTTTTCTTTTTTCTCAAAAAAAGTCTTTCGTGTGGGTACAAGTACCGATACTATAAGGCAGTAATACTTTCCATGTGGAAGTCGAGAATGCGAAGAATACCAATGGGCAAAACCGAACATAACAGATCTGATGCTTCATGCTCTTTCGCGGATCAGTGCGGCCTGGTTGAAACGCTTCAGGCAAAGATGGCCGAGCTGTCGCAGCGAATTTACGAAAAATACTGCACAAACCCCTCGTCTCAATGTGCGCGCCGATGGCTCTATGAACAGGCCGGCCCCCGTGCGGTGCCTTCGCTGATGCTTCCCGGCCAGTTTGACTGGGCACACCAGATCGCCGAAGAGCTTAACGGCGACCCCGTTTCCGAACACGCCGAAGCGCAATAAGCAGATCGCGGTTGAAGGTTTTCCGATTCATGACCCTCAAAGGTGTCATCTCTATTAACTTGTCAAAGAACTTTTCAGTTATCAGTTAACAGTTGCAGGCGGTCCGGTCGCATTTTTTCGTTATCTTGAACTGGCATTCGGGGTTGCGTTCCTTATCCTTGTAGAGCATTTTTGTTTTGCCGCCCAGCCCCTTGACGATCAGGATGTCCGGCAGCAGATCCGCCAGCACGTCCTCATGGCAGGAGCCAAGCACAAAGATCTTCTTGCTTCGCCGCGTCAGTTTTCGCAGTTGGTGCGCGATGGACGCGGCGGTGATGCGGTCCAGCGAGCTGGTGAACTCGTCGGCGAAGACAAACGTCGCCGGGTGGGCCAGTGCCGCCGCCAGCCGAAACCGGTGCTGCTGTCCGGCGGACAGGTGCGTGGGCGTCTGGAGCATACTGAAGATGTCGCCAAGCCCGGCGCGGGTGAAGGTTTCGGTGCTGGCGAAGATCGGCTGGTCAATGCAGTCAATCGCCGGGCGGTCGTCGGGCAGGGCGATATCGTTTAGCCGCAGGCGGTTGCCGGGTTCGACCTGTTCGTACAGGGCGTTCAGCAGGACGGTTTTGCCCGCGCCGCTGGCGCCGGTGATGTAAACGATGTCGCCGGGCCGCAGTTTCAGCCGGCAGCGATGCCGCAGACGCCGCTGGCGGATGCGCTCGGTCCGAAGCCCGAACATACGGATCAGCTCGGTCGCGCGCGGGGTCGTCGGCGGCGTAAAATCAATCTCGGTGTGCACGTTCAGCGTGTACATGGCACGCTCCTTTTCTGAGCCGCGACAGTGATGGAGCGGGCGGCGTCTGGGCCTGTGCATTTCACAGTGTCCGACGCAATCGGGCGGCTTCCTTCTTCGCTCTTCGAGCTACGCAGGACAAGTGCGCCGCTGCGCTGTTGTGCTGCGAACTGATCCAGCGTCTTTCGCACACGGTAGCGGCTGATGCCCAGCCGCGCGGCGATCTGCAACTGGTTCATCCCGAACAGGTAATAGGCCGTGAGGACGGTTTTGTCCATCGCCTTCAGGTTCCGGGCCTGGATGCCGGTCTTGCCGCCGGTCCTCTGCGACAGCTTCCGCAGCAATCGCCGGAACCGGCGGCTGACCGTGCTGGCGTGTTCGCCGCGGAGCCGGGCCACCTGCCGGTAGCTGCTGCCCTGGTCGAGGATGGCCGTCAGCAGGGCACGCTGCTCGGCCTCCAGGGCGCCGGCGCGGTTCAGGACCCGGTCCTTGAGGGCCTCCAGCCCGGCCCGGATGTCGGGGCGCTGGTCGGGCCGGTCATAATAGCGAAGGGTTTCTCTGTCGTTCATGAAAACTCCTTTCTGCCGCGGCGGCGGTCGTTGTGATAAATATCAAGTTGTATGTTTATCTAACATAGACAATAGTTTAACCAAATACATTGTTAAATCAACATCAAACTTTGTATTTTTTGTAGTATTTTTTCTAAAATACCGCAACTATCGCACCGAAAAAGCGTTAGCGACGAAAAAAACAAAAAGCCCGGAACGGCAGTGACGGGATGGGAAACCGAGTGCTTTGCGTTTGGTACAGGGTTATCACATCGTGTCACTTCCGTTCCACGCTTCTGTTTACCCCCAAACAAAATAAAAATGCGATTTATAGTCTGTCGATTGACCCGATGACATCGCCAATAATCAATCCACAGATTTCACAGATTTACACAGATTTTTTACAACTGTGACCCATAGTCCGTTGTTTGATCGTTGATAGTGAAAATAATGTGAGTATGAAACCGAGACCGTAATTGTCATGCCGGACTTGATCCGGCATCCAGACACCAACGCCCCTGGACCCCGGATCGAGTCCGGGGTGACATGTTGCGATAGGAGTAGTGAATGAATGTAAAGGAAGTGATTAAAAAAGCCATCGAAGATGCCGTATTTCTTTTGAATGATGAATTCGAATCGGTCATCGATCAAGATATCGCAAAACGGTATGAGATCGTTTTGAACGATCTCCAAAAAGCTCTTCATCTTGTCAATAAGTTACCACAGGAAAAGCGCAAATGGAAAAATTCATTAAATTGATATTGCCGGCAACGGATGTTGGACAAATCCTCGATGGGCTTGAACAGCGGCGGATTATTTGGCTAGCTACGGCTGAATATTTGGAAGCCGGATATACGACCTTGTCAGATTTTATCGAAGAATGCTCCGATACTTATGAGGCTCAAGCAGTTGCTGATTATTATCAATATATTATCGATACGATTCGAAAGCAGCGAGATGCACAGGCAGATAAATATATCTAACCTTTCAGCAACGGAGTTAATATGATTAATGATGAAGTTATGGATGTCAAAACGTTAAGAGCGATCTTAAGCGAAATTCACAATAAAGTGGAGAATTATGAAATATGGCTATCTAAAGACGAAGAAGGGAACGAGTTTCAAAGAATGTGTAGAAATACAGAAATTAGTTTAGTTATAGATAATAAGCACAACCGTCTTATTTTCTTTCCTTCTTGGTGTTGGCCAAACAAAAAAGATATTCCTCACGACTATTGAAGGAATATCCGGTTTCGATGATAGTCTAAAGCGTCTTCGGCAGGTTTAAACCGTTCTGGAAGTTTAATTTTATGACCTTCAATTTCGATCAGCCCGATTCTATGCAAATCGCTGGGATTTTTTGTGAAAAGCTGTTTGGACACAATGATCTTATGCTTTTCATCAAATGTAATAAGCCCTCTGTCGAACGCACGATCATGCAAGGCACACAAAGAAACTCCATTTTTCGGATCGACACGACGAGTCTTGTCTTTTGACCAAGGTATGATATGGCTGGCATTTAAAAGTGTGGGCAAATTAATACTGCAAATTGCACAGGAATAGTGATAGCCGGATAAGACAGCTTCACGGAAAAATCTTTGAACAAGGCGAACACGGACATGACGAGACGCCTCTGTGTGCTTAAACTCTTTTGGCATCTTTTCCTCAAGTCCAAGATCCTTTTTCAGAATATGCAATCGATTTAATGTTGATTCACTTTGAAAAGCAAGTTCTTCCCAGTTCTGGTTGAATTCGTCCCAGATAATCTTGTCGAGTTTGCTGCCGTGCGAAAGCCCTTTCACATTTCTTTTTTGATGGGTTGGGTCAAGGCTTGAGAAATTGCACATTTTCATAGAAACAGAGCTTGGTGTTCTGTTGAGTATTTCTGACAGATGAATAATAGCAGGGTTCGTATGATGGAGTTTTCCAAAAGGAATTTTACAGTACAGATTAAAAGCTAAGATAGATTCCTCTCGTGTCCAAGCCCTTCGTGTATTAGCCATATGTTTTTCTCCAGACAATTAACATGTACATTTGGTCTGAAATATACCATAGCAAGTCTTGGCAAGCAAGTGGGCTGTTCTGGTCGTGTGGGAGTGTCAGGTCAAAAGCGGCGTTTTTGCCGAGCGGGTTGGGGCGCTTCTGGAGGGCATAAACCCCCTCGTCACTTCGTGACACTCCCCCTTGGCAGGGGGAGAGTTCAAGACGCCCGCGTTGCCAGTGTCTGGCTGGGCGCATAAAAAAGCACGGGGGAAACATTCACCCGTGCGTTTCTAAAAATACATTTCGGCGGCCGCCCTTTTTTCCTTCCGGTCGTCCCGGCAAGAGCTCCTCTCCGGTTTTCTCCCGACTCCGCTGTCAGCTCCCTATTTTTCATGTATACGCCGCGGCGGACGGGGCGGTTCACAAAAATAACGTAAAAATTTTTATTTCCCTGTTACATTGTGAGTTTTCGGGCTCGGGATAAATACCGAGTTTCAGGGCAGTTAATAGATAAAATCTTTTCGGTCGGCATTGTTTTTTGATCCCGACGACAAAAGCGTATTTTTCGTAAGTCCTTATTAAACATGTGGTTACGACACAAAAAATAACAAAAAGGCCGGTTTTTGGGTATTTAAGGTAAGAAAATTTTTATAATTTTCCAAGAAAAAGTAAAACCAAACGGCCCCAATGTACGTTATAATATATAGCGAAGGCCCTAAAAAATGTAATAATATGACTTTTTCATCACCCTCCTCCGAAGCCAGATTGCGCTCAAGCGTGTCTGGCTTTTTGTGTCCGCCGGCTCCGGCGGCGTTCCCGCCAACCAAATCCGTGCTTAAATCCGCACAAAACCCGTTTGCATTCCGTAGATTTTGTGTATAATTGTATCGAGTTATAATGGATTTAGCGGGAGATACTCAGGTGCCGCATTCAAACCCAAAGGATCAACACGATAGGACACTCCGACGTCCATGGCTTCTCGGCGGTGTGGTGTTTTTGTGTATACTGGTGCTGATAACTGTCATTGTAGCCATTGTAATGAACCGGCATAAATTCGTGGGCGATTTTGAGTACACCCAGGCCCAGCTCCTGGAGGAGACACTGGGGGTGAACAATGATGAACTGATCATGCTGATCATATCCTTGGTGGTGGTGGTCCAGATCGCTGCCAGTATTAAGTTTCTCCGATGGATTCCGAACAGGTTCCTTGTTTTGTCCGGTTTTGCCTGCGTCGCTCTCAGTGCATTCTGCACCGTCGTCGAAAGCCTCTTCTCCGGACAGACGGCCGAGGCCCTGAACTATGTTGAACATATTGCGTTCATGATCGCCTCAGTTCTAATGGCCGTCTGGTGCGGGCTCTGGACATTTGCACGTAGAGAACCGGAGGGAACATAATGCATCCTGTGGCCTACATCGAGCTTGTCTCTGTGGTCGCCTGCCTGGCGGCGATCGTGTTCCTGCTTTGCGGCTGGAGACGTCCCGGGTTTTTACCCGCAACCCGAATCCTGTTATTGGTCCTGCTGGCGCTGATGATGTTTTACGGGGCCGCTCTTTTCATGGAGTGGTCGGGTTTAGGACAGCGCTTCCGCTGGCATTTCATTGAGGATTTTGCCAGTGTTTTTATTCCCCTTATGTGGGCATTCGTTTTTTACGCGTTTGTCAAAAACGCCGTCGAATCCGATCTTGAAAAAAGCCGGGAACATTTTCGCAATCTGGTTGAGACCACCAGCGACTGGATCTGGGAGGTGGATACCAAGGGGCGGTACACCTATATCAGCCCGCGCGTCGAGGCCATTCTGGGCTATGCGCCGCAAGAGCTTAAGGGCAAAACCCCGTTTGACCTGATGAGAGCCGAAGAGGCCGAGCGCGTTTCTGCGATCTTCGCCGAGATTGTTACCGAGAAGAGGGCTTTTCAGGATTTGGTCAATGTCAACCTGCACAAAGACGGTCATGAGGTCATCCTGGAAACCAACGGCACCCCCATCTTCGATAACACAGGAAACCTGACCGGCTATCGAGGTGTGGATCGTGATATCACCCGCCGGCTGGAAAATGAGCGGCTTCAACGACAGCAGCAAGCTGAACTGGACAGTGTGTTTCGGGCTTCAGCGGCCGGGATCGGCCTGGTGCGAAACCGTTATCTGGTTCGCTGCAATAGACGCTTCTCTGAGATCGTCGGTTATCCCGAAGACGATCTGATCGGCATTGACCCTCGCCGGTATTATCTGTCAGATCAGGACTATGTCGCCGTCGGGGATAAATATGCCGAGGCCCTTGCCGAGGGCTTTGCCCGTATCGAAACACAATTTATCCGCAAGGACCAGACCATTATTGATGTCGTGCTTTATTTCTCGCCGCTGGACAGGGACGATGCGGACAAGGGCTTTGTGGTTGTCACGCAGGATATTACCGAGTACAAGGCCGCCCGCCGGCAGGCCCTCGCGGAAAAAACCCGTGCCCAGATTTATCTGGATGTGGTCAATGTGATGATCCTTGTGCTCGACACGGCCGGCCATGTTAGGATGATTAACAAGAAAGGCTGTGAACTGCTGGGGCGCAGCGCCGACCAAATCGAAGGGGTCGACTGGTTCAAGCAGTTTTTGCCGGCGTCATATCGAGCTATCGCGTGGAATGCCTTTCAACGGATTCTCGCCGGCGATGAGAAATCGGTGGCCTATTTCGAGAATCCCATCCGAACCACCGGCGGTGCGGAAAAACTGATCGCCTGGCACAATACGGTTCTGCGTGACGATTCCGGGCAAATCGTTGGGATCGTCAGTTCCGGCGAGGATATTACAGAAGCCCGTGCCGCAGAGGACGCGATGCGCAAAAGTGACGAGCGGCTGCGGGTGGCCCTGTCGGCCGCTCAGATGGGAACCTGGCGGTGGGAGATTGCGACCGACCAGGATGTGCGAGACGCGAATCTCAATGCGATGCTGGGCCTGACTGCAGAGGAAACGGTACAAAGCAAGGAGGATTTTTTCAAGTTCGTGCACCCGGATGACTGCCAGGCGGCTCGGATGGAATGTGAACGCGCGATTCGTGAGAGGAATTCCTGCCAGGTGCAATTTCGCATTGTTCGACCCGATGGTGAGATCCGCTGGGTGTTGGATAAGGGCAAGCCGTTTTATGATTACAATGGCAAACTGGAGTACATGACCGGTGTGGTGGTCGATATCACTGAGCGGACTGAGTATCGCCAACGCTATCGGAATATTATCAATTCGGCACCGATAGGCATTTTGACCTACGAATTAACGCCGGACGGCCAGTTATTGCTGACCGGTTCCAACCCGGCGGCGAATACCATTTTGGGCCACGATTTCACACCGTCTGTCGGCAAACCCATCGAGGAGGTTTTCCCCGAACTTGTGAATACATTTCTGCCCGATGAATACCGCCGGATTTGCCGCGAAGGCGGCTGCTATCACGGCGATAATTTTGAGTACAGGGACGAACGCGTCAGCGGTTTTTATGAATTTGACGCCTTTCAGACATCGCCCGGCAATGTCGCGGTTGCCTTTACAGATGTCACCGAACGCAAGCTGGCGGAAGAGCAGATACGCCAGAGCAGGGATTTATTGAAGCAGCAGGTCGAACGCTTTGAGAACATGTTCCATACGATCCCGGATCCGATCTATATGAAGGATCTGGATTCCCGATTTACCCATGTCAATGAGGCCTATCTTAAGCTGGCCGGATTAGCGGATGAGCAGGACGTGATTGGTAAGACCGACTTTGACACTTACGATGAAGAACTCGCGCGGTCTTTTTATGAAGATGAGCAGGAAATTATGCGTACCGGTATTCCAAAGGTTGGATACGAAGAAAAAGGCCTCTGGCTGGATGGACGAGTGACATGGTGCCTGTCGACGAAGATGCCGCTGCGCGATGCCGCGGGAAACATCATCGGGCTGATTGGCATATCGCATGACATCACCGATCGAAAGCAGGCCGAGCAGAAATTAAAGGAAAGCGAGGCCCATCTGTCCAAACTTATCAGCCTGGCTCCGAGCGGCATTTGTGTGATGGAGGGGGATGTCTATGTGAGTGTCAATGACCGCTTCTGTGAAACCACGGGCTACAGCAGGGAAGAATTGATCGGAGAAGAAAACCGCGGGGTAAGCCGCAAGTTATATGAGTCGGATGCTGAGTACGAAGCCGTCGGCCAGAAAATTTACGAACAAATCCGCGATGATGGAATCGTCAATATTGAGACACGGATTCTCCGGAAGGATGGAACGCTGGTCTATAATCTTGTTTCCGGAGTCCCGTTGGACCCGGGTAATTTGGATAAAGGGATATTGTTTTCCGGGATGGATATCACTGATCGTAAGTTGGCTGAGCAACAGCTTAGGTTCACTCAGTTTGCCGTCGACCACGCCGGCGAGGCGGCATACTGGATGGGGAAAGACGCGAAATTTATCTATGTGAACGATCTGGCTTGTCGATCACTTGGGTACACCCGGGACGAACTGCTGACGATGGCCGTTCCCGACATTGACCCGGACTTTCCTGTTGATGCCTGGCCGGACCACTGGAACCGGATGCGCGAGCAAAGAATGATGCGGTTCGAGTCGCATCACAAGAAAAAAGACGGTACGATTTTTCCGGTTGAAATTTCCGCGAATTTTGTCGAATATGACGGCAAGGGGTACAATTGTGCATTCGCGCGGGATATCACCGAACGCAAGGTCGCCGAACAGGAGCGCGAAGTTCTGATGCAGCAATTACGCGAGCGAAATGACGAACTCCAAAGCATCGTATTTACGACCGCTCACGACCTGCGCAGTCCGCTGGTCAACATCGCCGGCTTTGCCGGCGAGCTTGAAAAGGGCTTGCAGAAACTGGAAGAGATGCTGGCCGGACAAAAACTAACCAAGCAGGCCGCCAAAGATATCGAGTATCTGATCAAGACTGATATTGCCGAATCGCTGGGGTTTGTTCGGTCCGGCAGCCGCCACATGGACATGCTGCTCAACGGCCTGCTGCGTCTGAGCGTCGTCGGGGCGGCTTCTATTGAGCCGGGGGTCGTGAATATGAACGATGTGTTCGATGGTATCATTGAGGGCCTGCAGTACCAGATTAACGAAAGCACCATCGATATTTCTGTCCCGGAGGACCTGCCCAACTGCTTTGGGGATTTTGGGATGCTGACGCAGGTCTTCAGTAATCTCATTGAAAACGCCATCAAATACCGTCATCCCGACCGTGCTGCTGTTATCGAGATTGGCGCTTCGATCAGGGATGATACGGTTGAATACACCGTGACCGATAACGGCATCGGGATCGATTCACCCCATCTTGAGAAGGTTTTTGAATTGTTTCACCGTCTCCATCCCAGGGAGGAACAGGGCGGCGAGGGTCTTGGATTGACGATTGTCCGCCGCATCCTCGACCGTCTCGGCGGTACGGCGCGAATCGAGTCGGTCCCGGACAGGGGCACCACCGTGTATGTGCGGCTGCCGCGCGGGTAACGAATATGCCTTATGTTCGACGCACAACCCCCCATAAATGCAGCACCGGCAAAGGCCTCGCGCGGTGATTTTTATCCCGCCGCGCCCGATTGCATCCATCGGGCAGCAGTCTGGCTATAATCTCATCACTCTCTCATCCCGGAACCCGATAATATACTGGAGTTTGTTCTCATACCTGATATACTTTTGCGCAGTGGATTGAAGAAAAATGTTCCTACTTGCGTGGAGAGAGAATCGTGGCAAAGGTATTGATTATCGGGGCCGGCGGGGTCGGCAATGTGGTTGTTCATAAATGTGCGCAGGCGGCGGAGGTCTTTGACGAGATTATTCTCGCCAGCCGGACCAAGAGCAAGTGCGATGCGATTGCGGCCAAGCTGTCGCGGCCGATCGTGACCGAACAGGTCGATGCCGACGATGTTGACCAGATGGTCGCGCTCATCAAAAAGCGCTCGCCGGATCTGGTGCTGAATGTCGCCTTGCCGTACCAGGATTTGCCCATCATGGATGCGTGCCTGGAGGCGGGCGTCGATTATCTGGACACCGCCAACTATGAGCCGATCGACGAGGCCAAGTTCGAGTACAGCTGGCAGTGGAACTACCGCGACTCGTTTGAGGATGCCGGCATCATGGCACTGCTGGGCAGCGGCTTCGACCCCGGCGTGACCAATGTGTTCTGTGCCTATGCCCAGAAGCATTACTTTGACGAGATTCACACGATCGATATCGTCGACTGCAACGCCGGCGAGCACGGCCATCCGTTCGCGACCAACTTTAACCCCGAGATCAATATTCGTGAGATCACGCAAAAGGGCAAGTACTGGCAAGACGGCGTCTGGAAAGAGATCGAGCCGATGAGCGTGTCGATGGATATCGACTTCCCCGAAGTCGGCGTGCGAAAGGGATACCTGCTCTATCACGAAGAGGAGGAATCGCTTGTGGAAAACATCATCGGCCTCAAACGCATCCGATTCTGGATGACGTTCGGCGCCGCGTATATCAATCACCTGCAGGTCCTGCAGAACGTCGGCATGACCAGCATCGAGCCGGTCGAGTACGAGGGTCACCAGATTGCACCGCTGCAGTTTTTAAAAGCCGTCCTGCCGGACCCGGGTTCGCTGGGGACGAACTACAAAGGCAAGACCTGCATCGGCGTGATCTTCAACGGCGTCAAGGACGGCAAAGAAAAGAACATGATGATCTACAACGTCTGCGACCATGCCGAATGCTTTAAGGAAACCGGCGCCCAGGCGGTGTCCTACACCACCGGCGTCCCCGCCATGATCGGCGCCAAAATGATGCTCACCGGCCAATGGAAAAAAGAGGGTGTCTGGAATATGGAACAGTTCGACCCCGACCCCTTCATGGAAGCCCTCAACCACTACGGCCTCCCCTGGAAAATTTTAGACGGAAAAACACTGGAGAATTAATCGGAGCCGCGACAGTGATGGAGCGGGCAGGAACCACGAATGGACACGAATAAACACGAAGAATTTTAGTTTTACTGTCCAACATAATTAAAGTTTTGTAAGTCATTTATACGAATAACTTTCCAGGGGAATAGTCCCCATGGAAAGGAAAAGTCATGGAGCGACGATTTG
>Ga0224495_10001813_pt1 | contig 14618 bp, 10 predicted proteins | sample SF_Jul11_sed_USG_FD_168128 | JGI IMG/M metagenome (GOLD analysis project Ga0224495, IMG submission 168128) | Sediment microbial communities from San Francisco Bay, California, United States - SF_Jul11_sed_USGS_4_1 | ecosystem: Environmental > Aquatic > Marine > Sediment | place: USA: California... | reverse complement strand
CAGAGGCTCGCATAGACCGGGAGGCGTTGAGGGATTACCTTACATTCCAGTTTCCCATGCCTGGCAAGACCTTGTTCGCCGACGTGTGCGAGCTGAAGCCTGCCCATGCCACCGTGGCGCGCCATGGGGAGCTTTCCACCAGGCGCTACTGGCGCGTGAGCTACAACCTGGACCAGGAGCGGGACGACCAGGGGTTTCAGAGCCGCTGCCTGGAGCTTATCCAGGACTCGGTAGCGGCCCATATTGTAAGCGATGTTCCGGTGGGGGCATACGTCAGCGGCGGGCTTGACTCCAGCGCCCTGGCCATAATCGCCAGGCGGCAGACCAACGACAGTTCCTTCATGGCGTTCCATGGCCGGTTTGAAGGAGGGCCGAGCTATGACGAAAGCCAGTACGCCCGCGAGGTGTGCCGCCAGGAGGGGATGCAGTATCATGAGACCACCATTGGCGTGGAGGATTTCAAGGAATCGTTCCACAAAATAATCTATCACATGGATTTCCCCGCCGCGGGCCCTGGGGCGTTTCCGCAATATGTGGTGTCACGCTCGGTGAAGGGCCATCGCAAGGTGGTGCTCGGGGGCCAGGGAGGAGACGAGATCTTCGGCGGATATGTACGTTATCTGGTGGCCTATTTTGAACAATGCGTAAAGGGCGCCATCGAGGGGGTGGAAGACCCATCCCGCTTTGTCGTCACCTACGAATCGATAATACCAAACCTCAAGTCGCTCCATGGCTACCAGCCGTTGATGAAACATTTCTTTTCGCAGGGGATGTTCGAGTCCTACGACAGGCGATACTACCGCCTTGTGGACCGCTCTGGCGGCCCCGGCGCCGAGATCAAATGGGGCGCCTTCGGCGGATACGATCCATATGAATCCTTCCGCGAGATCTATTTCAGCAACGAAATCGGGCATAAATGTTATTTCGACAGCATGCTGCATTTTGATTTTCTAACCCTGCTGCCGGCGCTGCTGCAGGTGGAGGACAGGATGAGCATGGCCCATGGGGTGGAGTCGAGGACCCCGTTTTTGGATCATCCGCTGGTGGAGTTCGCCGCTACTGCGCCGGCGAACATAAAGTTCCGGGCGGGAGAGCTAAAGCGCCTGTTAAAAAGGGTGCTGAAGGACCTGCTTCCTCCAGCAATCCTCGAACGAAAGGATAAAATGGGATTCCCAGTCCCGCTGGTGGAGTGGTTCGGCGGAGGGTTGAATCATTTTGTGGAGGAGCAGTTCTCCGACCCATCCAGCGCCGGCGCGGAGTTTATCAACTACGATGCTGTGCTCAAGGGCCTGCGCAACGAGAGCGCGTTTGGCCGGAAGATATGGGGCATTATGTGCCTGGATTCCTTTTTCCGCCAGTTTGTGGATGGCCACAGGCCCTTCAAGCCATGACTACAGGGGCCAACGACAGCTCGATTAGGAAGGGCTAATCCCGATCTTGGGGCCGGGCGGAGGCGGCCTTTGTCTTTATATATATATCCTGCATCCCCTTGAACAACTCCTCGTAATAGAACTTGTTCTGAATGAATATCAGCCCGAACATGAGCAACTGCAGCCCGAAGATCATAAGGCCGCTGGAAATGGCGAAGGAGTATGTATATTGGGCGTAAATCTGGCTGATCCCCATGGATATCGCTTCCAAAAGAGGCTTTTGAGCGTGGACTTCCCAGATGGCCAAAATGGTCCTCAACATGATCAGCATCGCCATGTAGAGTCCGCCCGAGAGAAACACCGCCCCCGCCGCTAAAAACATGAACGATGGCTTGGATAGCCATCCGATCTTAAGATACAACCCGATGGTTTTTGCGATCTTCATCTTGGAGGATCGACGCTTCTCCCTGGTGACGGCCTTGGTATCCGGCCAGGCCAGGTCCGCTGGGATCTCGCAAACCCGGTACCCGGCGGAGGCGGCCTTCATCAGGATTTCCAGTTGCAGCTCCATGCCGTCGGAGGAGAGGAATAGAGAGTCGATAACTTCCCGTTTGTATGCCCGCACAACGCAGGTGCTGGTGGCGATGTCGTAATGGCTCATGATGGCAAGATAACGGTTTCCCCACTTGCTCAGGAAATATCTGTGAAACGGCACATTAGTCACCGTCCCGCCGGGCATATAGGCCGAGGCCAGCGATATTTCCACATGGTTTTTCTCCAGGGACTCCAGCAACCCGCCAATATACCCGGGGCCATAGCTTAAGTCCGCATCCATGGTGACTATCACCTCACCACGGCAGTAATCGAACCCGGTGCGCAACGCTCGCCCCTGGCCAAAATTTCTGGGATGGTGAAGGACCTTTATCCGGCCATCGAGGACCAGGGCCGAATCGAGTATCTCCCCGGTTTTGTCCTTGCTGCCGTCATTGACAAAGATCAGCTCCCAATCGCTTTTAAACTTGTCTTTCATGTATGAAAGGAGCTTTTCCACGGTGGACATTATCACCGGCTCCTCGTTATACGCCGCCACAATCACGGAAATCTTCATCGGCTACAAGATCCTTCCTGCAATATATATGTTCCAGTCATCAGCAATGTAGTTTATCCCCCATCCTCCGGCCAAAGGCAACCATTTCGTTTTGATTAACCATGCGCCGCCAGAATTCCGGCGATGACGCCGGCGCTGTTTCCTTCGCCATAGAATGGCGCCCATTCGACATTCTGGCGCAAAGCTTCAGCTGCCTTTGCCATAAACTCCTCAGGCTCCGGTGAGCATAGTCTATTCCAGCCAGAGGATACAGTCTCCACCCATTCTGTTTCGTTGCGCAGCGTGACGCAAGGTTTTCTGAAAAAATATGCTTCTTTCTGCACACCGCCGGAATCGGTGATTATCAGCCTGGAGGAGCTTTCCAGCATGATCATGTCCAGATATGGCGCCGGGTCTATTACCATAGTTTTACCCAGTATCCCATCTATCCCCATGGCGTTTATCCGCGCCCGCGTTCTGGGATGGGCGGCGAAAACCAGGGGCATCGAGCCTGCCAGCGCCGACAGGGAGGAGGCAATGGCCCGCAAACGGCCCTCATCGTCGGTGTTCTCCGCGCGGTGGATGGTGGCCAGGGCGAACTGTCCGGCTTGCAGGCCCAGCCGCCGCAGGATGGAGCTGGTTTTATTCGCCCGGCCCAGATAATAGAGGGCCGAGTCGTACATCACATCCCCGGTCAGATGCGCTCCCTTGGTGATACCCTCGTTTTTCAGGTTGGCCACCGAAGCTTGTGTGGGGCAGAACAGCAAGTCGGCCAGATGATCGGTCAAAACCCGGTTTATCTCCTCTGGCATGGCCCGGTTCCATGAGCGCAGGCCAGCCTCCACATGCGCCACGGCGATTCCCAGCTTGGCGGCGGCCAGTGCCCCGGCCAGGGTGGAGTTGGTATCGCCATACACCAGGGCGATATTCGGCCGATGGGCTATAAGATCCTTTTCGATCATCTCCATCATTCTGCCGGTCATTGCGCCATGGTCCAACTGGGATATCCCCAGGTTAAGATCCGGTTCTGGAATCTCCAGCTCGTCGAAAAACGAGGCTGACATGTTATGGTCGTAATGTTGTCCCGTGTGGATGACCCGTTCGGTGATGGCGCCGCCTCCTGAGCCCCGGATGGCCCGGCTGACTGTGGCCATTTTCACAAATTGGGGCCTGGCGCCCACTATGGTGGTGATCCTCATTTTCTCCAGGCGCTCCTTATGGTTATAATTGGTCTTGGCGGTTGGATAAGACGCTATGGCCAGCGCCATCGAGTTACCCCCCTCCAAGCAAGCTCAATATTATAAATGAATTGGCAGCCTAAACGAAAACCATTAAGATGTGGGTTGCCTAACAAAGCCAGTAGCTGGATAGCGGACGGTTAAGGAAATGATGAGCCAGGCGTTGAATATTGTTGAATGCCGGGAAAGATCACGCTAACATGTACGGCTTACACCAAAGCGCCCGTAGCTCAGTTGGATAGAGTATCAGATTGCGGATCTGGGGGTCGCAGGTTCGAATCCTGCCGGGCGCACCATTTCCTCTTATATAAATCATACAGATATATATTTCCCGCCAGACGTCCATGCATGTATTTTATCTGCATAAGTTGTCCCTGATTTTCTCGGACCATCTCCGGAATCCAACAACAATATCCTGACGCGATCAACAATACGCGTTCATGTATTCCAGGCCAGCCCGGGATTCTGCGCCGGATAAATACTCCACAGGTATTAAAATAATAACCAACTAGCCAGTTGCGCCTTGTTTTCGGCGTCGCGCTGTAGTAGACTATAAGTAATTCCGCAGCCCGCGCCGCCTGGCAGACCATTGGACGATAAAGCTTCCTGTATGGAGGAGTACTCATAAGTAACCAAAGGGATTTTGTGGCGCTTTTATCGCCCAAGCCCGAGATGGAGAAAGTTATGGAGGAAAATGTAATCCAGGACCCGCAGATATTAATACCCGATCCCTTCGCTGTGAAAGATTGCGCCCTGATAGCGCTGGCCACCGGGAAGAGGTCACAGAATTTACGCGAGCTGAGCAACAACCTGCGGGAAATACCCCAGGCCAGCGTATATTATCATTTTTGGGGCGGTCTGTTGCTCCCCAGGTTCGAGGAGAGGGAGTATAACAACGATTTTGCGGCCTGGGCCAGGCACGCTTTGCATGACAACACGCTGGCCGAGAGGTTGGCGGTGGTGGACCCCAGCGAGCATCCGGATATCGAGGGATTGCGCCACGAAGTATTGGATATCGTAGAGCAACGGCTTGATGAGGTGGGTCATGTGCCATGGTCCAAGATAGATCAGCAGTTTGAGTTTCTTCTCTCCAAGATGGTGGTGTTCGACACTAAAATGCGGTTCAACACGCCCAGGGAGCTGGCAGGGCATGTCAATCAGCTTCCGTTGGGCGGATTTTTCTACCATTTTATCGACGCAAGGCGAAGGCCACCGGAAAAGGTGGATGATTTCTCATCCTGGCTTGCCGGGTTTGGCGGCGAGTATGACGCGCTTCGAGGCAAGTTGGCGGCGGTGGATCCATATTTCACCACGCTGATACAGTTGCGGAAAAGGATATCCGATATATTTGAGGATTATTTTGAGGGAGGCGAACATGGCGCTTGAAGACTACGCATCCGTGGTGGGCCCGGAAGTGATAGACCACCTAAGGCAGCTTGCAAGGCCGCTGAAAGGCATGAAGGTTGTCCATATCAACTCCACGAAGCTAGGCGGCGGCGTGGCTGAAATCCTGGACACGCTGATCCCTCTTACAAACGAATTGCAGATAGACACCACCTGGGAGGTGGTCACGGGCTCGGCTGATTTTTATGAGTGCACCAAATCCATCCACAATGGCCTGCAAGGCTCCCAGGCTCCGATATCGGACAGACTGTGGCGGGAGTATGAGAAAACCAACGTGGACAACGCAGAAAGGCTGAGGGGCCTGCTGGAGCCTGCGGATATCGTGTTCATCCACGATCCTCAACCGGCGGCGCTGATAAACCATTGTCCAAACCGCAAGGGTAAGTGGATATGGAGATGCCACATAGACTTGAGCCACCCCTCGAGGCCGGTGTGGAAATATCTGCGTCAGCACGTGGCCAGACATGACGCCAGCATTTTTTCACTGGCGGCTTTCGCCCCGCCGTTGCAGCACCCTATGTACCTTATCCCGCCCAGCATCAATCCACTGAATGACAAAAACCGCGAGCTTACGCCGGAGGAGCGAAACTCTGTGTATGGGCAGTTTGGCATAGACCCCCAGCGGCCACTGGTGAGCCAGATCTCAAGGTTCGACAGGTTCAAGGACCCTATAGGGGTGATCCAGGCTTACAAACTGGCTAAAAAGTTTACGCCAGGGCTGCAGCTGGCCTTGGCCGGAGGCGGCGCCACCGATGACCCGGAAGGGGAGATCGTGCTCAATGAAGTGCGCGCCGCGGCGGAGGGGGACCCGGACATTCATGTGATCCTGCTTCCTCCGGACGCTCATGTCTCGATCAACGCCATACAGCGCGCATCCGATATTGTGCTGCAGAAATCCACCAAAGAGGGTTTCGGGCTGACGGTCACCGAAGCGTTGTGGAAAGGCAAGCCGGTGATCGGCGGCGACACCGGAGGTATACGGCTTCAGATTACCAACCACCACACCGGGTTTCTGGTTTCATCGCCGGAGGGGGCTGCGTTGAGGATCCGCTATCTGCTGGGCGACAGGCAAAAACGCGAATCCATTGGTGAGAAGGGCAGGGAGTATGTCCGCAATAACTTTCTAATAACCAGGCATCTGCGTGAGTACCTTACGCTGATTCATGGCCTGATCAATCCGGAGCGCGACAGGGTAGAGTTCAACTGACTGATGGAGGGCCGATAATGGGGATACTGGAAAAACTCGGCCTGGCGGGTATATGGCCGAAGGGGCGGCCCGCCCGTCTGATAATCGCCGCCAACCGGCTTCCAGTCACCGTGGAAAATGGTAAGGACGGCCCCAGCTATGCGGAAAGCTCGGGTGGGTTGGCCACGGCCTTGACATCTGTGCACAAGGACCTGAAAAGCGTTTGGATCGGCTGGCCGGGGCTGGCGCAGGAAAAGGTGGGACGGCATAAAGAGATCATCGAGGCGACCCTTGCCGAAAAGCATTCCTCCGCCGCTGTGTGGCTGAGCCGTGAGGAGATTGAGGGCTATTACCACGGCTTTTCCAACAAGACCATCTGGCCGCTATTTCATTATTTCCCCATGCTCACCACTTATGACAAGCAGAACTGGGAGTCATATGTGGCGGTGAACAGGAAGTTTTGCCAGGTGGTGGTGGACAATTACAAACCTGGCGATATCATCTGGATTCACGACTATCAGTTGATGCTGACGCCTGGGATGGTGCGGGAATTGATCCCGGACGCCGCCATTGGCTTCTTTCTGCACATCCCGTTCCCAACATACGAGGTGTTCCGGCTGCTGCCGTGGCGGGAGGAGATACTCAAAGGCATACTGGGGGCCGACCTGGCGGGGTTCCACACTTATGAATACACCATGTATTTTCTGCGTTCCGTGCACAGGATTCTCGGTTTCGAGTCCCAGATGCTGCAGGTGAACCTGCCATCGCGCACGGCCAGAGCGGATACTTTCCCCATAGGCATAGATTACGATAAGTACTCCAACGCCATCGATGATCCCAAGGTAAAAAGCGAGATGGAGGGCATCCGCTCCGGGGTGCAGGATAAAAAAATTATTCTATCGGTGGACAGGCTGGATTACACAAAGGGGATTCCACAACGGCTGGAGGCTATGGATCTGTTTCTGGAGCGCAATCCAGAATGGCACGGCAAAGTGGTGAACATCGTCATCGCGGCCCCATCGCGGGATAAGGTGGACCAGTATCGGCGCCTGAAGAAAGAAGTGGATGAGCTGGTGGGGAAGATAAACGGCAAATATGGCCGTATCGGCTGGAATCCTATTCAGTACCTCTATCGGGCCATGCCATTTACCTCTATGGCGGCCCTTTATAATGTGGCCGATGTGGCCCTGATTACTCCATTGCGCGACGGGATGAACCTGGTAGCCAAGGAGTTTGTGGCTGTAAAAAAGGATCTGAATGGGGTGCTGGTGCTCAGCGAAATGACCGGCGCCGCCACAGAGCTTTCCGAATCGCTGATAGTCAATCCCAACGACGTAGAGGGGCTGGCCAAGGCTATTGCTCAGGCTCTTACTATGCCACAGGAGGAGAGAGCCGCACGGATGCGCGCCATGCGGGCCAGGGTGCGCAGGTATAACGCCGCCCAGTGGAGCGAGGATTTTATGGCGCGGCTTGCCCTGGCCAGAAGCAAACAGTCAGAAACATCGGCCAGAATCCCATCCAGCGCGGAGAGGGATTTGATCTTCCAGAAATTCAACTCAGCCGCCCAAAAGTTGATCCTGCTCGATTACGATGGAACCTTGACCAGGTTTTTCAAAAAGCCAGAAGACGCAGCCCCATCGGAAAAGATCCAGCGGTTGCTGCAACAGCTTGTCGGGATGGATCAGACCACCGTCGTGATAATAAGCGGACGCAACGGCCCCACGCTGGAAGAGTGGTTTGGGGGCCTTGGCGTGGACATAATCAGCGAACATGGCGTTTCCATGAAAGAAAACGGCGCATGGCGAAACATCGAAAAGGTCTCCAACAAATGGAAGGAGGAGATCAGGCCCGTGATGGAGTACTTCTCCGACCGCACCCCAGGCTCGTTTATAGAGGAGAAGGAATACTCGCTTGTGTGGCATTTCCGCAGGACGCAACCGGAATTTGGCGCATCCAGGGCAAACGAGCTGCGGGATATGTTAAAGACTCTCACTTCTAACCTGGATCTGCAGGCTCAGGAGGGCAACAAGGTGATAGACGTCAGAAGCTCTTCGGTGAACAAGGGTCGCGCCGCCCGTCATTTTCTCGATAAGAAAGAGTGGGGCTTCATCTTGGCCATTGGAGATGACTGGACCGATGAGGACATGTTCAAGGTACTGCCGGAGGATGCATATTCCATAAAGGTGGGGCTTGCGCCAACCGCCGCCAGGTTCAACCTGGAGACGCCGGAAGAGGTGATAAACTTTCTGAATGAATTGGCGGAAACGCCAAATGCGAAGCAAAGTCCGGCGTGAGGCCAAACGTCAGCGGTTCATAGCTGCGCTAACGGGCTAAACGGACTTCTCCACCAGCGATGACTACAGGGCTTTTCTCTGCTTGGGGGCGTTAGCCTCAATCTTGGCCTTCAGCTCCTCATGTCCCTGCCTGCCCATCATGGCATAGGCGTATTTCTTGCCGAACTCCACGCCAGGCTGGTCGAATGCGTTCACCCTGTAAAGCCCTCCAGCGAAGGCCGTGGCCACCTCCAGCATATAAAGAAGCTGGCCCAGGCCATGGGCGTCGGCTTTTTTCAGGCGCAGTGTCATGTTCGGCCGTTTGTTGGTGGTGAGGGCATACTCGGTGCCATCCTTCTCCACGGCCAGTAACTGGTTCATGGTGGCCCCGCCCAGGTAGGCAAGCTCCGGCTCGTGGCCAAACACTTTCGGAATGGTAATCTCCGAGCCGAATTTCTCCACCTCCAAAAAGCAGAACAGCTTGTCAAACGGCCCCTCGACATACAACTGCACCTGGGAATGCTGATCCGTGGCGCCCAAGGCCTTGATAGGCGTCTGGCCCACGTGAATTGGGTTTCCGTCGAAATCTTCTTTCTTGCCCAGCGATTCGGCCCAAAGCTGGCGGAACCAGTCCGCCACGTCCTTTAGCCGGTAGGAGTAGGGCATCATGACGGTCATTTTTTTGCCCCTGGAGGTGTCCATCAGGTAATGGATAGCGGAGAAGAGATACGCAGGGTTCTCCATCAGGGAAGCGCTTTTGCATCGGCGGTCCATGGCCTGGGCGCCCTCCAGCATCCCGATGATGTCCAGCCCGGCCGCGGCGGCCGGGAGCATGCACACCGGGGTGAGGGCGGTGAACCTGCCGCCAACGCCCAAGGGAACCTCGAAGTTCATCAGCTTATGCTTGTCGGCGATGCCGCGCAGGATTCCGCTTTTTGGGTCCGTGGTGACGATGACATGTTTCTTCCAGTCCTTGCCGATCCTGGATTTCAACAGGTCATAAACGATCATGAACTGGCTCATGGTCTCCGCCGTGGCGCCGCTTTTGGACACCACGTTGAACACTGTGTCTTTTAGCTTCAGCGTCTCCAGCAGGGCGGAAAACTCGTCAGGATCTATGTTGTCGGCCACAAAAAGCCTGGCGCCGTTCCGTTTTTTCCTGGGCAGATCGTTGTGCATGGGGTGCGCCAGGGCGGTCTTCATGGCGGTGGTTCCCAGGGCGCTTCCGCCGATCCCCAGCACCACGAAGTTATCGAAATTCCCCGCGATGGCGGCGGCGGCTTTCTTCAGCTTTTTGGCTTCTTTGATCTTGTATGGCAGCTCGTAAAAGGGTTTGTCGCCGGAGGCTCTGCGTCCTACAAGATCGTCGTGAATATCCTTGGCCATTCTGGAGAGGGCCTGGATGGCTTCAGGCGAAAGGCCGTTTTCCTCCCCCACCGCAGAGGACATTACATTTGTATAGTCAAATACCAGATCGCTCATATGAATCCCCCTATCGAATTGAAACGGGCCTGCCGTTCACCCAAAGCCTGGAATAGTTGCCCTTGGATATAATTATACTCCGCAACGGATCGGCTTTTGAGCTAATTTTAATTTCCAGCGCCGCAGCGTCGAATAAAGCGCCGGGCAGGAGCGTCCCCGCCATCTTGCCCAGGCCCAGCGCCATGGCGCTTCCCTGGGTGGCCAGATAAAAAGCCGTTTGGGGGCCAAGGGCGGGAAATGACTTGATGAAAGCCCTCATCTCGGCGCGCATATCAAGGTCTGTGTTGGAAGCAAGCGAATCGGTCCCCAATCCCACGTTAATTTTATTCCTTATCAGTTTGGCCACTGGATGACGCGGACTTCTGCCGAACCACCGGTTGGAGTTCGGGCAGAAGGCCACGCTGGCGCGATATTTCTTCAATGACGCTATATCCCCTGGAGAGGAGTGGTTGAAATGCACCATCAGCCCATTCTTCAGCGCGCCGGCATCCGCCGCCAGGGTCATGGGGGATTGGCGCGGTATAAACCCAGGCGAATATTGACCAAGCTTCTCCAGAAGATTTTTAAAGGGGCCTGTCCCTTTTTCGCAAAATTGAGTCTCTTCCCTCGTCTCTAGCATATGCATCGACATTGGCGCGCCAACATTGGCGGCGTACTTTGCGGCCAAGCTTATCAGCTCCGCCGATGTGGAGTAGGCCGCGTGAGGCGCCACTCCATGAGTCAGCAGGCCACCATGTTTTTTCGCCTCGCTGATTCGCCTGAGTAGCTCGTTAAATCGCGCCGGGGCCAGGGCCGGATCCAGGCCGATAACCTCGTGGAATATCACCCCACGCAGGCCGGATTTGGCCAAGGCGGCGGCAGGAAGCCCGGTCTGGCATACATCCCCCACGCATGTGGTTCCGGTGTGCGTCAGGCGGCGTAAAGCTGTGGTGATGCAGGCGCGGATATGTGGCGCTTTGGTCTGGGTCCTCAAAGCGATCAACTCCGATATCCAATCGGTGAAGGGCGCCCTGGGAGTAAGCTCTCCTGCCATATAGGATAGCTCCAGGTGGCAATGGCAATTAATGAATCCGGGGTGGAGGATATGATGGGGCAGGCGGATGGTCCTATCCACCTTTTCATGCTTCATCGCATCTGCGAGGCCAACCCGCGCCACTTTCCCATCATGAACAATAACCGCCGCGTCGCGCAGGATAGTTTGCCAATCCACCACAATTATTGGGGCGGTGATTTTCAGGGATCGGGGGGTTAAGGGTCCAGCCATTTGCGCCAGTCCTCGCCGATGAGGCCCTGTTTTTTATAGCGCAGCATGGCGTTCTTGCACGGGCAGGCGCGGGAATGGGTTTTGGCCAGTTTCAGCGCTTCGATCACGATTCTCGGCAGCAAGGCCACGGCGGTTTCCGCCTTGTTTCTCTCGGTTTCGGTGGCCATTCCCTCGAAAAGCACCCCCTCGGTGAACTTTCGCTGCACCAGCCCCTCAGCGTAGTTTGTAAGATAGCAGACGGCGGCGTAACAGATCTCCAACTCCCTGGCCAGGAAAGCCTCGGGGCATAGGGTCATTCCCACCAGGTCCGCGCCATAGGAATGAAACAGCCTGATCTCCGCCGGGGTCTCCAGCCTGGGTCCCTCGGTGCAAAGATAGGTGGACTTCTCCGGCACGCGCTGACAGGAGATATCCATGGCGTATAGCAGGGAATGGCGCAGGTCTGGACAGAAGGGGTGGCTCATGCGGATGAAGCCCAGCCCTCCCTTGGTGAAAAAGGTGGAAGGCCGGTTGCGGGTCCAATCGATAATATCGTCCGGTACGGCGAAGCTACCCACTTCCAGTTCCGGGTTGATGATGCCGGGGCCGGACCAGGAGACTATCCTCTCCACCCCCAGGGTTTTCAGCGCCCAGATGTTGGCCCGATAGTTAACAAAGGGCGCCGCCGTGTTATAACCTGTCAGGCCATGGCGAGAGAGAAAATAGAAATCCAGATCGTTGGCGCTTATCAACTTGATATCCGCCACATCTCCAAAGGGAGTGCTCACGGGGGCAACATCGGCGGCCTGGCCGAACGAGGATTCCGACAGCATTTTGTAGGCCCCGCTTCCGCCAATGATGGCCAGGGCCGGCGCCGCGGCGGTCACCAATCTTTCTCCGGCCGCCGTGTGGGCGGCATCATCTTCTGGCGCATACTCTTCTTCAGCTCCATTTCATCCTTTTCTATCGCGTCCAGGGTCAGCTTCGCCTCCTCCGGCGTCATCTCCCGGCCCTTGTCCATTTCCTCTTCTTTCTGGTTGGGTTTATTGTCCCGCTGTTCCTCCTGTTTATCATCCTCTTTTTTGCCGGACTGATCCTGCTGGTCTTTCTTATCCTGTTTCTGATCCCCCTTGTCGGGTTTGTTCTCCTGCTGTTCCTTATTATCCTTGTCGTTTTGCTCAGATTGATCCTGCTTCTGTCTCTGTTTCTGGCTTTCAACCTCCTTCAGCCTGGCCAAGGCAAGCTCCAGGTTGTGTCGGCTGTCCTTGTCCGCCCGGTCGATCCGCAGAGAGTTTTTAAAGCTCTCGGCGGCGGCTGAATACAACTTTTGGGCCTGACTGCCATCGCCAGAGCCTTGCGCCACCTCTCCAGCGCGAAACAACGAGACCCCCTGGTTGAAAAGGGCATTGCCCCCCAAGGCTGGGTCATCGGCCCCGGCGGCCCTGCCGAAAGATTTTGCCGCCTCTTCAAACTGCCCCAGCTTGTGGTAAACTCCACCCATATTGTAATCCAGCGATCTGTTCTCCGGGTCCTCCAACTGAGCTTTTTTGTAACTCTCCAGCGCGGCCTGATACTCCTGGCTCTTTTGCAGCGCCGCCCCCTCATGGGCTGGCCCGCCAAACCCGCAGAATATAAGCCAGGCCAGCGCCAGGCCAGCGGGCCGCAGCCGGTCAGACAATGGAGCCATATTGGATCAACTCAAGGATAAGCCCCTCCCTCAATCCATAATCGGAGACCACGATATGGTCAACTCCCGCACGGCGCATCACCGCCTCCACCATGGCGATTCCTGGCAGGATCAGGTCTTCCCGCCCTCCCTTCAGGGGCCCAATGCGGGACATCTCATCAATGGTCATGGCAGATAGCTTAAACCGCATGGCCTGCGTCGATTTCAAGGTCAGCTTGTGGTTGTTGATCATGGCGGAGTTATATTCGTCCAACTCCAGGTCCATAGCCGCCAGGGAGGTGACGGTGCCGGCGGTGCCCACGATGGTCTCCTTGCCGGTGGGCTTTAGGCTGGTGAAAGCCTGGTCCACCTTTTCCTCCACCTCTTTCTGCATGGCGTGATATTCGTAATCGGAGACCGGGTGCTTGGTGATGTATTTCTCAGACAGGCGCACCACGCCCAGGTCTGTGCCCACGGCGCCTCGGGGGCCCTTGCGCTGGGAATGGATGAATTCGGTGCTGCCTCCGCCGATGTCGAACAGAATGAATCCGTTTTCATTTTCCTCCACCACCAGCCTGGCGCCACGCAGGGCCAGGTTGGCCTCGGTCTCCCAGGAGATGATGGTCAACCCCACCCCTGTGGCGGCGTGAAGCATATGGTCCAGCTCCTTGGAGTTGGCGGCGTTGCGGCCGGCGCTGGCGGCGGCTATCACCAGGTTGAAAGGGCGGAATGATTCGGCGTTTTTCACAAGCTCCACCACGCCACGGACGGTTCTTTCCATGGCGGTCTTGTCCAGCCGGCCGTTTTTACCCAGGCCTGCGCTAAGGCGGGTGATCACCTGGTCGGAATAGAGGGTGGAGTAGGGTTCGCCATCCGGGTCCGCAACGATTATCCGGACGGTGTTGGCGCCAAGGTCTATGGCGGCGGTTCTGCTGATTTTATTTATCATGGCTCATTATATCCTGAATGCGATTATACCAAATGAAAGGGGGACCCTGCCTTAGCTTATAAGTGGCGCCTTTCATGGCGCATGGGTGATAGATTATAATATCGGGTATTGCGCCAACCTCATTTTTTGGTGATTAATGATTACCCTGGGCCAGCTTGCCATCAGCCTGTTCGAATATCTTGACGCGGCAGCCATGAAGGATTACTGCCCCAACGGAATCCAGGTGGAAGGGAAAAGGGATATCGCAAAAATAGTCACCGGCGTATCGGCCTGCATGGAGCTTTTCATGGAAGCCAGGCAGAAAAAGGCCGACGCCATAATCGTCCATCATGGGATAATCTGGGATTCCGGCGACAAGGCCATCCGCGGCAGCATGAAGGAGAGGGTGAAATTCCTCCTGGATAACGACATCAGCCTGTTGGCGTATCATCTGCCGCTGGACAGGCATCCGGAAGTGGGGAACAACGTCATGATCGCCAGAGCCCTGGAGCTGGAACAGGTTAAGCCTTTCGGCGACTATAACGGCAAAACCATAGGCTATTGCGGCGTATTGCAGCAAGAGGCCATGGTAGAGAGCTTCATGGATACAATCCGCTCCAATATCAACGGCTCCGCCAGGCTCCATGCCTTCGGCCCGGCCAGCGTCAGCCGGGTGGCCATATGCTCCGGCGGATGCCAGCAGCTTTTCCACCAGGCGATAAAAGATGGGGCGGACCTCTT
>Ga0224495_10001812_pt1 | contig 14637 bp, 10 predicted proteins | sample SF_Jul11_sed_USG_FD_168128 | JGI IMG/M metagenome (GOLD analysis project Ga0224495, IMG submission 168128) | Sediment microbial communities from San Francisco Bay, California, United States - SF_Jul11_sed_USGS_4_1 | ecosystem: Environmental > Aquatic > Marine > Sediment | place: USA: California... | reverse complement strand
TACATTTAAATACATCGATTAACAATTGGTGTCTGGACCGGAACTCAAAATGATTTCTCGAACAGGCTAATTTGAAGTTCATGCCCATGCTCCCAACATTGGGTGACTTGCCCTGCAATTGCCATAATATAATCTTAAAATGGCGGAATACCAATTTCGTGCTCAAACTTTACTGAATTGTTAAGGAAAATCGATAAAATTAGTTTTTTTGCTTGCCATGCGATTAGCAAAAAAGAATGGTACAAAAAAATTCTAAAACCTGAGGAGTATTATGTTTATATCGAAAAGAAATAATAAAGTTTTATTGATGGGAATTATCATCTCAATGTCTGTTTTTTACTGCGGAGACCCTATTCCTGTAGAAGAAATGGGAAACGCAAAATATGAGATTGCACGGGCAGAAAGTGTAAAAGCAGATATGTATGCCAAAGAAAAATATGAATTGGCGCGCAGTACCCTGTTTGAAGCGCATGATCTCGTCGGTAATAACAAGCTTAAAGAAGCCAAGGCAAAAGCCATAGAGGCAATGACTCTGGCACAAGAGGCTTATAATCTTGCAGTTCCCGAACTTGCCAGGGCAACTCGTGTGGAAGCCGAGCAAATGATTAGCGAGGCGGACAGAGCATTTGCCGAGGAACTTGCTCCAGATACCTACAATAATGCAAAGGCGCTATTGGCTACAGGCGACCAAAAAACTACAGAACAAAAACATTTTGAAGCATTTCAGTCGTTTGAAAACTCAAGGGAAGAAGCAATCAAAGCCCGTAACCAGTCCGAGGCTCAGGCTCAAAACCTTGAAAGAGAACTTGTTGGAGTAGAAGACTTGATTAAAGAAGCTGAAAGTTATGGAGCAAACGAGTCTACGCCCGATAAAATTACCGAGGCGCACAATGCAGTTAAAAGAGCCCGCGAGTATCTTGCCAATAAATATCTGAAAGATGCTCATGGAGAAATCGTTAAGGCGAAGCAAAATGCGACTGAAGCTGCTGATCTGGCTAAAAAAGATTATGCAAGTCGAAAAAAACTGGAAGCCAGCGGTGAAGTAGAAAGTGCAGAAAAAGATATGGTAAACCTCAAGGCTACTTTGGAAAATGTAAATTTAAAGAAAAACCTGTCCAAATCAGATGAGGCTCAGGAATCTTTAAAGAATACTGAAGAACAGTTGAGTGCAGCCCAGCAGTCCTTGACCAATGCAGGACAAACATTGGAACAACAAAAATATAGCGAGTCTATCGATCATTCCAAAGAAGCCATAAGACTGGCGAAACTGGTGAAAGATCAAATTCCTGCTCTTTTGGTTCTTATTAAGGAAAACAGGAAGCCAGATGTGCTGACACAGACAAAACCAGAAACCGAATCCCGTCCTCAAGGCGCAATGGCAGAGGGTTGGAAAAGCTATACTGTACGCCTGATACCAGAGAAACGCGATTGTTTATGGAGAATTGCCGAGTATAAAACCATTTACGGCGATCCTTTTAAATGGACGCGAATATATAAGGCTAACAAAAGTCAGATTAAAAATCCGGATTTAATTTATCCTGGTCAGATTTTTGACATTCCCCCGGTCACCGGCGATTTAACCAAGCCGGCGATGCAGCCTAAAAAAGACGCTGAGATTAAAAACGAAAGCGATAAAGAAAAAAGTATTGAACGTCCGCGAATGAATACCGAAGAAACAAAGCCAGAACCTTCTTCGGACAATACAAATTCCCCCGCAGACAATATAAAATAATATTCAAAGAGGGTTGTCTAAAAAGGAATTTCTTTTTAGACAACCCCTTTTTTCCATACAAGTTTATAATATACATATCATAACACATTAAATTAGAAATTTTAATATTTCACGGACTTATTTTAAGTAAAACAACTTACCACAGGATTATAACATGGAGCAAACCACAAACTCAAGAAAAAAAGGCCAGTCTACGCAAGAAGCGACTGAAAAAACAACTGAGACGACAAATACGCCAGTCGAACCCAATGAAAAAAAGGATTCAGAACAAATCATACCGGGCATAAAACTCGAAATCAGTCAGATGAAACAAAAATCAATGAGCGATCTTTTGTTATTGGCTGAAAAATTACAAATTGAGAATCCAGGAGATTTAAAAAAGCCTGCATTGATTTTTGCAATTTTACAGGCTCAATCCCAAAGCAACGGACAGGTGTTTGGCGAGGGTACCCTCGAAATATTGCCTGATGGGTATGGTTTTTTACGTTCTGCCGACTACAATTACCTTGCCGGACCGGATGATATTTATGTAAGCCCTTCCCAGATTAGAATGTTTAATTTGCGCAAGGGAGATACGGTTTATGGCCAGATTCGTTCTCCAAAAGACAGCGAACGATTTTTTGCTATTTTACGGATTGAGCTTATCAACAATCAGGCGGTGCATGAAGCCCACAGAAGAATTCATTTTGACAACCTGACGCCATTGTATCCGAATAAGAAAATCCGGCTGGAAACCACTCCCGACAAGCTTTCGTCGCGGGTACTGGATCTTGTGACGCCCATAGGCAAAGGACAGCGCGGGCTGATTGTGGCTCCTCCAAGAACCGGAAAAACGACGTTAATGCAGGATATCGCCAATGCAATATCTGTAAATCATCCGGAAATATCACTTATTGTATTGTTGATTGATGAACGTCCGGAAGAAGTAACGGATATGGCGCGCAGCGTTAAAGGAGAAGTCATTTCTTCCACATTTGATGAGCCAGCTTCAAGGCATGTTCAGGTTGCTGAAATGGTTATTGAAAAAGCCAAACGTCTTGTGGAACATAAGAAAGATGTGGTTATTCTGTTAGACTCCATAACCCGCCTTGCCCGGGCATATAATCAGGTTATTCCTTCTTCCGGGAAGGTGCTTTCTGGAGGGGTGGATTCAAATGCTTTGCATAAGCCCAAGCGGTTTTTTGGAGCTGCCAGAAATATTGAAGAGGGTGGAAGTCTTACAATTATTGCAACTGCTCTTGTCGATACGGGCTCCAAAATGGATGAAGTTATTTTTGAGGAGTTTAAAGGCACAGGCAACATGGAAATCCAGCTTGATCGTAAAATATCTGAACGCAGGGTTTTTCCTTCCATTGATATCAATCGGTCTGCCACGCGAAAAGAAGAGCTGCTATTAGAACCAGAAGACTTGAATCGAATATGGATATTGAGAAAGGTATTATCTCCTCTTTCTCCCATTGAAAGTATGGAAATTTTACTGGATAAAATGAAAGGAACAAAAAACAATAAAGCCTTTCTCGACAGTATGCAGGTAAATTCATAAGATGTGAAACCTTTATTTTATATTTTTGTTTTATTGCTTTTGTCGGGTTGTACACCTCTGCAAGATACGCGCTCTAAAAACAAAATCCAGAAAATATATACAGGGTTTTCCAGCGGTGATTCCTTTCAGATCGTATGCAATATAAATATACTCCCTGATTCGATTATTGCAGAAGAACGCAAGCTTTTGCTGGAAAATTGCCGGAAGATTATTGCAACCAATCTGGCAGGATATAAAATTGCGTATGATATGAATATCCACGATTATCTTTTTAAACCGGGAACCTTCATTTCTGCAAAAGGGGCTTCTGCCTCAATGAATAAAACCCAGATTGATGTATTAAGCGCACCCAAAAACTATACTCTGAGAATCAGCAATATACAGCAGGTGCACGCCCAATGGAATGATACCCATATTGATATGCTAATGAAACTCTATAAAAATTTTTTTCCCGGAAGAATATTGCTTGAATGGAATAATGAAAAGACCCTGTTTTTTCTTTACGAAATTCGCCAAAAAGGTTTAATGAACACCATAAAGAACACATCCCTTCCTTTCGGTATTGAATTTGAGTAAGATTTCCAAATCAGAGTCAAGATTTTTTAACCTGTAGACCGATAATATACATGAATGCAGGCAAAATCTCGTATAAAAAAAAAGAAAAATAATGCCAGTCTTGTTCCGCTCCTCTTTACACTTGGAGTAATTGGATGGGGTTTCTTTGCTATTGACAGACTTACCAGTAGCGGGGCGCCCGATTACCGGTATAATCCTGTTGAATCGAGTGATATTTCTCCGGAAAGTTACAAAGAGAGAACGCGCTGGAAAATGAAGATAGAAAACTATCTTAAAAGTTTTTCCATTTCCGGGAAGAGCGCATCAGAAAAAAATGCCAAAGATATTCAAGATGAACAATGGACTCCGGTAACTCCGGAAGAAGTCAGTCCACAACCGGAGCAAATTGCCGACGTTGAAAAAATAGATCTTCCGCGCGAATACAAGTTGTTTTTTTATGAAGAAAAAGGGAGAAAGTTAGAGCTCAGATCTGTCAGCAGAAAAAATTCTGGCGATGTTTCTCTGCAACAGATATTTATGCAATTAATATCTGGCCCATCGTTTATTCACAACAAAAATTTTATTGACTCATTCCCCGTAAAGCCCACGGTTCTAAAAGCATTTGTAAGAGAAAAAACCATGATAATAGATATGGATGATAATTTTGGGCATGGAGTGAGTTTCGAAACAGCGCAGCTCCAGATTGATCAGATTGTTCAGACTTCCATTCAGTTCCACGTAAACTCAGTACAATTCTTGATTAATGGAGAAAAAGTAGATTCTATTCAAGCCGATGGTCTCTCCATTCCCGCCTTGATAAAAACAAATTCCTCTTTATAATAACACAAAAAATAATAACACAAAAACAGGGCAAAAAAAATCTTTTAAAACATCTTTGGGAAATTACATGGAATTTGCATTTTTCTTTTGGGGCTTTTCAATTTTAATCAGATCGCCTGGCTGCATTTTATAGATATCCATAAAATTTTCCGATTTTGCCCATAATATATCTGTATCAAGTGTTGATATTCCCAATTCGGCTGTTTTCTCGCCATCCCGATAAACGCCAAGAATGGTGTCCCTAATAATCCCCTCTCTTTCGCCCAGATTTATAATTACACCGTTGCTGCTGATCTTGATAATCTGCCCGTGAAAGGGAATGTTCTGGTAAATATGATCCGCAAGCTTTGTAGCGATATCACGGACAAAGCCCCGACCCGCAGATTTCACGTGAAAGGGGGCAAATGAAATTCCGGTTTCAAGATCGATGATCTCAGCCTTCACGTCCAGCCCTTCGGCAATTTCCTGATAACTTCCGGTAATGGCATAACGGATGTAATTGGAATCCCCGGTGAAATTTTGTCGCATGTAATCCAGAACCCGTTTGCCTGAAATTGCATTATAGTATATTCCCTTGCCAAATCCATCTTTAATGATCAGTTTTTTAAATATTTCTTCCCGCTGACTCCCGGACAAAACCTGAACCCTTCCTGTTTCCTGAAGCGCAAAGACCAGTTTCTCAGCAAGAGCTTCTCCGGCATCCGGAAAATCACCTAAAAAGTTCCCAGGCATAAAATGAAAAACGAAAACTGGCGTGGGTGTTTTATATTCTTCAGGCCGGTAAATTTTCTCGCGGTAATGTAATTTTTCTTTGCGTTTTTCTACCAGCATTTCATACATATCCTGGTATTTAACCTCGCCTGTTACCTGCTTTAGAAATTTCATCTCATCGCCCATTTTAACGTAATCCCGGATGTTCCGGTAGTGATCCAGTAATTCTTTGTGGGCAGAAATAAATGAGGGATATAAAAAGGCTGCCCAGGCCATTTCATAAACGCCCTGGTTTGTCATATGGGTTTTAAATAACCCTGATCCCTGATCATAATGCACGCGCGCCATATCCAGCAGATATTTATTTTCCCTTCTGGGAGAATAAATGTATAGATTTCTTTCGTAAGAATACCGGAGAATTTCATTGTTTTGATTTTTATCCAGAATATCCCGGTACATTTCGAGGTATTTTGACGGAAAGCAATACCCCAGATAATAACGGGCAATGATATGATCCGGATTTATTTTTAATACGCTGTCGAGATATTGCTTTGCTTTTTCACACTTATTGCCCTGGGCGTATATTTTCCCAAGAAGCAAATTGGCTGGAATGTAATCATTATCGTATTCTTTTGCATTGAGAAGATAATCAATGGAATCGCTGAAAATACTCATATCAGAATTTTTCTGAAATATTTCAGATCCCTCTGAATCAAGAACGGATTCAAAATTCACCGAAAACAGTCCGGTAAACACCAGGGGGTTTTCAGGATCAATGAGGCGGGCTTTTTCAAATTCATCGCGGGACTGCTGATAACGTTTTTCGCGAAGATACAAATCCCCAAGAGTAATGTGCGAATCCAGATGCCCTGGATTATTGCGGATAACATGAGTTAATTTCTTTTCGGCAAGGTAATACTGACTTTTGACAAGATATATTTTGGCTTGAAGAAAATCAAAGTCAGGCTCCTGGGGAAATTGTTCCAGTCCTTTTTTAAGCAACTCCTCAGATCCGGCAATATCTCCCATTACAATCTCTGTTTTTATCAGCTCCAGCAGGGAATTTTTATCGTTTGGATCCAGTTTTCTTGCTTTTTGAAGGTACTCCTTTGACTCCGGATATGAACCAAATTCCCGCATTAAAGTTCCGATTGCAACAAGCGTGGGTACAAACTGTGAGTTTTTTTGAAGGCTTTTTTTGTAGTATTCTACTGCAGAAAGCTTGTTTTTCTGAACCCTGTAGGCATCTGCCATATCTTTAAATTTTTGAGCTGTTAACTGCGCTTCTCCGGATAATTTTACAATAAATATAGAAGACAAAAAAAATGAAAATATAATAATTTTACGGTGATGCATGATTTAATGTATAAAGTATCCCGATGTTTCCATTCCGGTTCTGCCTTGAAATTTAACGTTTACCTTGATTTCCATATATTGTCCTTTCCACGATTTACGGCCATTGCTTTGGTAGGTAAGAACATACCTTTCCTCCACAATGCTGCGCATTGTTTTTTCAATATCCTTCAAACTGCTATCAAAAGAGGCAAAATATTTTCCGCCGGTTTTTTCCGAAAATTCCTTTAAATAGGATTTTTTGTTTTTCCAGTCGATAATATCCGGATTTTCAAAATTTATGATAAAAACGGGAATATGATTGTTGCGGGCAAAACTTTCAAGTCGCGACATTGAAAAATCCGGCATTTTCTCTGGTTCAATATTGCCCTCGGTAATCCATATAACGGCTCGTTTTCCCTTCACCGGCAGAAGATCGGAAATGGCGCTATAAACTGCCTTTCCAAGGCCTGAGACATTGTCGGTTTGATAATCCGTAGATGATTGCACTTTTAGCGATTGCAAAAGCTTCAGACGCGAATTTGTCCATTCCGTATCTGTTCTTGAATCTCCGGAATAACCAAGAACCTTTACTGCATCTTTTTCTTTCAGTTTACTCAGAAAAAAATCGCTGACCCATATCATGGAGTTGATATATTTTTTCATGGTAGCTGTTTTTGAATTGATAATAACCCAGGACACCTGTCCCGAATAATTTTTTAGGTATTCAGATCCGGGAGTTCCCACATCTGCATCATTTTCAAGAATCGTAAAATTTGTGGAGTCGAGGTTTGTTAAAAATTTTCCCCTTTGATCTTTTACCGAAACCCATACACCCACCTCTGGAAAACCCTTGCTGTATACTTTTTCAACCCATAATTCCAGGTTGGAGTACAGGAACTGTTCCGGAACAAATTGAATCAAAGACTGACCCGCATAATCTACAACAAATAAATTTCCAAGGCCATCCATTTGAGCTGAGTAAGGACGGTAAAATTTTTGCATGACGCCGTTTTCGCCCATGTATTCAGAAATTCGAATGTTTTCATTTTTTTCAAGATCAAGCAATAAAACCCCGGCTTGCTCGTCGGCAACAACAAGATATTTACCTGAAAGGCTGAGATGTCGGGGTTTTTGAAAAAGCCCATCGCCAATATATTGAATAAAGTTTCCAAATACATCAAACTGCAAAATACGGGATAAATCCGGTTCTGAAACATATACATTTTTTAGGTCGCAGGCAATACCAAATGGCTGGTTGATTTGCACATTTTCCGAAATCCATTTGATTTCCTGAACATATCCTCCTTCCTTATCCAGTTTTTGTACCCGCTCGTTGCCTTGATCTGCGACAAAAAAATTTTCGCCGTTAAAACAAATGCCTGTCGGACCATGAAATTCCCCCGAACCGCTTCCGGGTTTTCCCATTGGTTCGAGATTTTTATAGGCTGGATCGCCAAATGCACGCCTTTCAATGGAAAGACGGTGCAATTTGTCGGCCTTAATGTCCGTAATCCATAGAATTTTGCCATCAAAAGCAGCCCCGATGGGCAACTGAATTTTTCCCGAAATTCTTCTCAAATTTTCTGTAAAGACTCCGTTGGAACTGACAAGGAGAACATTACCGCCGTCTTTGCGTCCTTGCGACAATAGCACCAGAGAGTCATTGGGCAACATGGAAATGAACGTTGGATAGGCATATTGGTATCCCTGAACTCCCTTTAATGTTTTTAAATATTGCCATTTTGGTTCGGCAATAACCTGAAATGAGCGTAAACCCTGAAGATGAATTTGCAGAGAAGGGTCATAATTTTCCTGTTCCTGAAGAATTTTCCATTCATTCAGGGCTTCATCGACCTGACCTGAAAAATAAAGGGATTGTCCGAGCATTCTTCGCGCAAGGGCAAAATCGGGTTCGTAGGAAAGAGATTCAAGAAAAAAATCAACTGAAGATGAATATTTGTATTCGGAATATAAATCCAGACCTTTGCGAAAAGCTATCCTGGATTTATCGGCCTCAACGCCCACTTCGGGCATAAATACGGCATAGGAAAACCCAAGCATTGTTAAAAACAAAGGTATAAATAAAAACTTCCCCCGGATTTTTACGGGCATTCTGATTCGTTTTGATATCATGCGACATAATGTCAATAGATTTCTGTAATTCTGTAATTCCCTCTGTGGGGGCTGTCTAAAAAGAAATTTCTCATCAAAAAAGAGCCACGGATGAATCCGGATGTACACAGATAAATGCTTTTTTCGAAGAAGAATTTGCAATATCCCCGTGTTCTCCGCGCCTCTGTGGTGATATTTTTTTCTTTTTGGACATCCCAAAATAAGTTTGTTTTATTGGATTCCAAAGTGAATATCGAAGTTCTTCCCCAGACACAAAGAACATTCGGGGCTGGTTTTTTTTAAAAGTTGTCTGAATAACAATTTAAATATATATTGCCATCATACAACACAATAAATTTTTATGCCTGACGTTATCATAAATTACACGCAAATTCATTAAAAGGAAAAAGGAAGCACTATGGAAAATGTCGTTTCGCTGGTAAAGGTTAGTAAAAATTATGTTCTTGGAAAAACTATTGTTCACGCATTGCAGCATGTTTCTTTGCAAATAGCCCGTGGCGATTTTATTACGATTGCAGGTCCTTCTGGAAGCGGAAAAACAACATTGCTAAATCTTATTGGCTGTGTTGATGTGGCGACTTCGGGGCAGGTGGTGATTAACGGTAACGATACGCACGATTTAAAAGAACGCCAGTTGACCGAATTGCGCTTGAATACGATTGGATTTATTTTTCAAAGTTTTAATCTCGTGTCTGTATTAAGCGTTTATCAAAATGTGGAATTCCCGCTTTTGCTTCAGGGTAGGTTAAGCGTTGAAGAACGAAAATCACGGGTGATGGATTTGCTAAAAAAAGTTGGCATCGACAATCATTCCAAGCACCGTCCCAATGAATTATCTGGAGGGCAAAGACAGCGTGTGGCTATTGCACGCGCTCTTGTCACCCGACCCAAAATTGTTCTGGCCGATGAACCAACCGCCAATCTGGATTCCAAAACAGGGGAAACGATTATTGACTTGATGAAAGAAATGAATGAGCTGGAAAAAACAACTTTTATTTTTTCTACCCACGATGCGCGCGTAATGGCTCATGCAAAAACCATTGTAAATATTGCCGACGGGCGTATTGTCGGCAGCATGTCTTCTCCTGCGCGGAAAATTGCCGCAAAAAAATCTCCTGCAAAAAAATCCTTCGGCAAATCAGAGAAAAAATCCCCTTCCAGACCGGTGAAAATATCGAAATGAGGAATCTATCATGAATCAATTTAGTGTATTGCTGCAGATTGCGTTTCGAAATTTATTTGCCAACTTTTTGAATATTGTTATTGGCGCCATTGTATTTATTGGCACGTTGCTTTTTGTCGTCGGTTCTTCTCTGTTGAACAATATGGAAGGAGCCATGAGTAAAAGTATTATTGGCAGCGTGGCAGGTAATATACAGGTATACTCCGACAAGTCCAAAGACGAGCTTTCCCTGTTTGGCAGTTTCGGCGCTCCGGATATTGCCGACATTCCAGATTTTTCAAAAATAAAATCTGCGTTGATGAACATCGAAAATATTAAAAGCGTTATCCCCATGGGAGTCAATAATGCCCAGGTTGCCTATGGTAATACACTTGATGTTGCCCTTGAAAAATTGCGTAAAACCGTGAACCAGAAAAACAAGGGAGATCATTCCGATGCGCTGCGGCGAACGATGGAAAGTTATAAAAGCCATATTCGCCAGATTGTAAGCGTTATTCAGGGCGATTTGCGCAACCTGTCAGCCCTCGCCAAATTACAACCCTCGGACAAGGAAAATATGGCGACTTTAAAAAAAGCGGCATCAGAACAGTTCTGGAATTCCTTTGACGCAGATCCCCTCGGACATCTTGAATTTCTGGAAAATAAAATTGCCTACCTGCTTCCTGATTCCGACTTTTATAATATTGGTTATGTGGGCACCGACATTGATTCGTTTAAAAATAATTTTGACAGAATGGAAATTGTTGAAGGACAAATGGTTCCTTCCGGTCAAAGGGGTATGCTTCTTTCCAAATTTGTATACGAGCACCAGTTTAAATTAAAAACAGCCCATCGTCTTGATGAAATTAAAGAAGCCATGGAGAACAAGCATTCTGCCATTGCCAGAGATCCCAACCTTCAGTTTCTGATTAAACAAAATAAAACGCAGACTCGCGAAATTATTTTACAGCTTGATCCTGTTTCAACGGCAAAAATGAGAAAAGCGTTGCAGATTTATCTTCCATCCGCAGAAAAAGACCTTGCTATTTTGTTGCCATTGTTTCTGGATGTCAATGATAAAAATTTCATAGATAGATATAACTTTTTTTACTCAACTATTGCTCCCATGATTGAATTGTACCGCCTGCGTCCGGGAGATGCTATTACAATCAAGGCTTACACAAAATCCGGATTTATTGAGTCAGTAAACATCAAGGTTTACGGAACCTTTCAGTTCAAGGGTCTGGAGAAATCCGGTCTGGCTGGCGGTTTAAGCTTGATGGATTTAATGTCCTTTCGCGATTTATACGGTTTTCTTACGCCCGAAAAACTTGCCGAAGCCAAACATCTTGAAAAGGCGGCCGGAGTAAAAATTATTGACCGCGACAAGGCAGAAGAAGAACTTTTTGGCGGCGCCTGGGACTCTGCGGTTTCCACCGGTTCCCAAACCGACATAGATGAAAAAAAAGAATTGGGCATGATTCGCAAAAAAGACTCAAGCGTAAACCGTGCGTATACGCAGTCAGAAATTGACGATGGAGTTGTCATAAATGCCGCCATTATTTTAAAAGATCCTTCTAAAATCAAGGAAACCATGAAACAAATAAAAACTGTTTCCGATAAAAATCAATTGGATTTAAGAGTGGTTACATGGCAAAAGGCCGCCGGTATGATTGGTCAGTTCGTTCTGGTGGCCAAAGTGATTCTTTATCTCGTTGTATTTATAATATTTGTAGTGGCGCTGGTCATTATAAACAATGCCGTAATGATGGCCACCCTTCAGCGTGTTCAGGAAATTGGCACCATGAGGGCAATAGGAGCCGGACGATCTTTCGTGTTGGCCATGATTCTGGTGGAAACCGTACTTTTGGGTCTCACCTTTGGAATAGCGGGAACCGCGGCCGGATCGTTGATTATAAAGGTTTTGGGGCATAACGGTATTCCGGCAATGAATGAATTTTTGTATTTCTTTTTTTCAGGCCCCCGTCTTTATCCGGCGCTTGGCGTCGGCAGCATAGTATGGTCTATGGTGATAATATTTATCGTGACCATTGTATCAGCGCTTTATCCTGCAATCATTGCAACAAGGGTTTCGCCCATAACGGCCATGCAGTCGGAGGAATAATATGAAACAGCTATTTCTAATTGCCATACGCAATCTGGTTCAACATCGAAAGCGTTCTTTACTTCTGGGTGGAGCCATTTGCGGGGTTACCATGCTTCTTGTTTTTTTGCTCAGCCTGTCATCGGGCGTTCGGAAGGCTATGTTTGAAGCGGCGACCACCATACAAACCGGGCATATTAATGTTGCCGGTTTTTACAAGGTTACGGCCGGACGTTCAGCGCCGGTAGTAACTGACTATAATAAAGTAATTGATGTCATTCAGAAATCGCTGCCGGATGTCGAATACATTGTTCCCCGCGGCCGCGGCTGGGCCAGAATTGTCAGCGATACTGGCTCTATTCAGGCCGGTCTTGCCGGGGTTAATTTAAGTGGCGAACCATATCTTCAAAAAGTTCTTCATCTTGTGTCTGGAAATTTTTCAGGATTAAATCAACCAGGAACAGCCTTGATTTTTGAAACGCAGGCAAAAAAGCTCGGAGTCAAGGTGGGCGATATGATTATCATATCCTCTTTGATGCCCAACGGTACAAATAATACTCTGGACTTAAGAGTGGCTGGCATTGCCCAGGATGTTGGCATGTTCAGTATGTTTTCGATTTTTATTCCGCAAAGCGCCATAAATCAGTTGTACCAGATCAATGAAAACAATACCGGCGCTCTCTACGTTTATATAAAAAATATTCAAAATCTTCCCCGCGATATGGATATTCTCCGGAAATCTTTGGCCAATGCGGGGTATTCCCTGATGGACAGCGATCCGCGAGCTTTCTGGTTTAAATTTGACTCTGTAAACCGCGAAGACTGGACAGGCCAAAAACTGGATTTAACTACATGGGAAGAAGAAATTTCATTTATGAAATGGACGTTGACAGCCCTTGACGGGCTAACCTATATTTTAACGATGATCCTGCTTTTTATTATTGTTATCGGTATTATGAACTCCATGTGGATTGCCATTAACGAACGGACGCGGGAAATCGGGACATTGAGGGCTATTGGCATGCACCGCAGGCGGGTAATGGCCATGTTTGTAATTGAAGCCTTTACGTTATCGGCTATTGCGACTTTTGCAGGCGCTGTTCTGGGGCTGCTTGTTGCCGGAATTTTGCATATTTCGCATATTCATATTCCAACAGGAGCGCAGGTATTTCTCATGGCAAATACATTAAAATTCAGCTTTAATTTTGTACGGGTATTGGGAGGGATGTCGCTGATTATCAGCGCAACGACGCTGATTTCCCTTATTCCATCTCTGCGAGCCGCGCGTCTGAAACCCGTTACGGCGATGCAGCATAAATAAATAATGATGAATTTTGAAGGTATAATGAAATCCAAAAGAAATGCAGGAGCAGATCGTGATCTGCCCAAAAAAGGAAAATAAATGAAAAAAAATATTTTAACGACAATAATTCTTTTTGCCAGTTTTTTGCAAATTCCGGTATATGCAGAGACATTAACCAAAGAAAAAATGGTTTCTATTCTCAAGGGAATCGACATGCGCATACGCAGTTCGGGGGATTACAAGTCTCTGGTTTATATTGAACAGCGCGAAAAAGGCAAGCCCGATCTGGTCCGCGAAGCGCTGGTTTATCGACGCGATGTTGACCAGAAATTAATGATATTGTTTACCAAACCAAGAACAGAAAGCGGAAAGGGATACCTGCGTATTGATAAAAATCTCTGGTTTTATGATCCAACCGTCGGTAAATGGGAGCGACGAACAGACAGGGAGCGCATTGGCGGTACAGACTCCCGCCGTCAGGATTTTGACCAGTCGAATCTGGCGGAAGAATACGATCCGGAATTTATCGGCGAAGAAAAACTGGGAAATTACAATGTCTGGGTATTAAAACTTGCCGCAAAACCTGGTGTTGATGTGGCATACCCGGTGGTTAAATACTGGATTGACAAGGCCACAGGAAACTATTTAAAAAGTCAGGACTTTGCGCTTTCCGGGAGACTCATGCGCACTTCATATAATCCAAAATGGCAGAAGTTGTTTAGCGAGTCTAAAAAAGCCGACTTGTGGTATGCCCAGGAAATACGTATATATGATGAAATTGACAAAGGGAATTCCACCCTGATTTTAATTAAATCTGTGGATCTGCAAGAGCTTCCCCAAAATATTTTTACCAAGGCCTGGCTGGAATCCAAGAGCAGGTAAGGTAGAACAAGAATTGCAAATATTGAATTCTGAAAACAGGATACGGTAGAGGGGTCGTTGAAATGAAAAGAGGCAGGGCGATGAACATGGCAAGTAAAATTTTTCTTTCTTGTTTCTTCTTGTGGGCTGGTGTTTCCGGCCTCTCGGCGCAAAACACATCTCGACCGGATGAAAACGCCTTGTTTGGCTCAGACCAGAGAAACGACGAAAAAAACGATGAAAAAAATCCAGATGCTGATGGTAGAAATAAAAGCGGCGACAGGGATGATTCGGAAAAATCTCAGGATAAACTGGACAATCCTTTTCAAATCGGAGGTAATTTTTATTACCGGTTTAT